>ENA-UESG01001676-UESG01001676.1-human-gut-metagenome-genome-assembly--contig:-NODE-1676-length-13571-cov-2.560249_pt1 | contig 13571 bp, 12 predicted proteins | sample MGYA00243002_ERZ508003 | MGnify/ENA primary metagenome ERZ508003 (study PRJEB26167, sample SAMN06115514) | human gut metagenome | host: Homo sapiens | place: China:Shanxi | collected 2015-12-02... | reverse complement strand
CGGGCGGCACTGCCATCAGCGAAAAGATTCGCGCCCTGCTGCTCGACCCTGCCAACACGACGATGGGCGATACCTGCGAGCTGTTGCCCTACGAGGCTGCGCGTGCCCAGCTGGTGCACGAGGTCATCGCGCCCGCCCTCGCTGCCGGCAAGGTGGTCCTGTGCGATCGCTTCTACGATTCCACGACCTGCTACCAGGCATTTGCCGATGGGCTCGACCGCCAGATGGTGCGCGACGCCAACAACCTGGCCGTCGCGGGAACGCACCCGGCGCTCACACTCGTCTACCACATCACGCCCGAGCAGGCGGCGCTACGCATGGCAGCCCGTGGCGCGGCAGATCGCATGGAGGCTAAGGGCATGGCATTCCAGGAGCGTGTCTACGAGGGGTTTTGCGCAATTGCTGCCGAGGAGCCAGACCGCGTAAAGCTCATCGACGCCACTACGACCGTCGAGGAAGTCTTCGAGAAGACGGTCGAGCAGGTTCGCGCGTACGGTCTCGACATTCCGCAGGAAGCCGTCGCCGCCGCGCTTGCCAAGGAGGCCGAGTAACATGGCCCCCACTCAGGCAAGCCTGCTGGCCAAGCTCGACACCCAAGAGCGCGTGCGTGACTTTTTGACCAATGCCGTCGCTAGCGGTCGCGCATCGCACGCCTACCTGTTTTTGGGCGCTCCCGGCGCGGGCAAGCTCGACGCCGCGTGGGCGCTCGCCCAAGCCTTCCTGTGCGAGCAGAATGGCTGCGGCTCATGCGATAGCTGCGTGCGCGTCGCCCGCCATACGCACCCCGACGTGCACCATTACACGCCCGAGAGCGCCACGGGTTACCTCATTGCCCAGACCCGCGAGCTGCTCGATGACGTGCCACTGGCGCCCATCCGTGCCAAGGCCAAGGTCTACATCATCGACCGTGCCGAGCAACTGCGTGCCAACACCGCCAACGCACTGCTCAAAACGCTCGAGGAGCCGCCCGAGGGCGTTATGTTTATCTTGCTGGGCACCTCGGCCGACGTGATGCTGCCCACTATCGTGAGTCGTTGCCAGTGTGTGCCGTTTCGGCTGGTATCGCCCGCCGTCGCCGCGCAGGCCGTGAGCCGCGCCACCGGTCAGGACCCTGCGCGTTGCCGCATGGCGGTCGCCGTGGCGGGAAGCCCCACACGCGGCATCGAGTTTCTTAAGAGCGCCGAGCGCCAGGACGCCCGCCGTCAGATGGTCCGTGCCATCGACTCACTCATTGCCGCCGACGAGGCCGACGTGCTCAGTCGCGCCAAGTCGCTCATCGTCGCCGTCAAGGCGCCGCTTGCCGAGGTCAAGTCCACGCAGGAAAAGGTGCTCGAGCAAAACGCCGATTACCTGTCGCGTGGAGCATTGAAGCAGCTTGAGGACCGCAACAAGCGCGAACTCAACGCGCGCGAGCGTTCGGGTATCATGGAAGCGCTGGCGAGCGCGCGGACGCTCATGCGCGACGTGCTGCTGACGCTTCAGGACGAGGCAGCCGACGTGGTGAACGAAGACGTGCGCGACACGATCGGTCGGCTTGCCGCCGCGACCAATGTTGCGGGTGCCACCCGGGCGCTCGAGGCAGTCGCGACCGCCGAGCGCAACATCGCCAGAAACGTTACTCCCCAGCTGGCCATCGAGGTCATGCTGTTCGATATCAGGAAGGCACTGAAATGCCGTTAGTCGTACCCGTTAAGTTTACCTACGCCTCGCGCGACCTGTGGTTCGATCCGCAGGATCTGGATATCCTCGAGGCAGATTACGCTATTTGCTCCACCGAGCGCGGAACCGAGATCGGCCTGGTCACGGCCGATCCCTTCGAGGTGCCGCAAGATGAGATCGGTCAGCCGCTCAAGCCCGTGCTGCGCGTGGCGAGCGACATCGACCTGCAGCTTGCCGACGACTTGGCCATCCAAGGCGACGAGGCGATGGTTGATTTCCGCCGTCTGGTCAAAGAGCTCGACCTCGAGATGAAGCCGGTGGGCGTCGAGTACCTGTTTGGCGGCGAGAAGGCCGTGTTCTACTTTGCGGCCGAGGAGCGCGTCGATTTTCGCCAGCTCGTCAAGGACCTGTCCTCGACGCTGCACATTCGCGTCGACATGCGCCAGATCGGCGTGCGCGACGAGACCCGCCTGGTGGGTGGCTACGCCCAGTGCGGACAGGAGCTCTGCTGCACGCGCTTTGGCGGACAGTTTGAACCCGTCTCGATTCGCATGGCAAAAGAGCAGGACCTGCCGCTCAACTCGTCCAAGATCAGCGGCGTGTGCGGCCGCCTGATGTGCTGCCTGCGTTATGAGTTCGAGGCGTACAAGGACTTTAAGAGCCGTGCGCCCAAAAAGAAAACGCTCATCGATACGCCGCTCGGCAAGGCGCGTATTCAGGAATATGACACGCCGCGTGAGCAGCTGGTGCTGCGCCTGGAGAACGGCAAGGTTTTTAAGGTCAACCTAGCCGATATGACGTGCTCGGAGGGCTGCAAAAAGAAGGCTGCCGAGCAGGGCTGCAATTGCCGCCCCGACTGCGTGACGCGTGACGTGCTCGAGCGCATCGAGTCGCCCGAGATGCGCCTGGCGCTCATGGAGCTCGACCGCGAGAACGGCGTCGACGTGGGCGATGGCCTGTCGAGCGCCGACCGTCTTGCCGGCACGTCGATGCCCAAGCGCCGTCGTCGCGATGCCGATTCCGATGCCCGCGCTGCTCAGAGCCAGGGCGAGGGCCGTGGCCGCGGAAAGGGCCGTGGTAAGGCCGAGACACCCGAGGCCGAGGAGGCCGCCGGTAGCCGTCGTCGTCGCAAGCGCGCGGGCTCGGGCGATGCTACCGAGGCTGCAGCCGCGGGCAAGAACGCCTCTCGCGAGCGCGAGGTTCAGCAACCCCAGCAGCAGAATCGCGGCGGTGGCATGAACCCCACACGACGTCGCCGCCGTCATCTGTCGAGCGAGGAGCGCGAGGACGCCTTCCGCGCCGCAGCTGCTCGCGAGGCTGGTGCCGCTTCCAAGGGCGCCTCGGCCTCCGATGCGCCTGCCGACAAGGGCGGCAAGTCACGTGGCGAGGAGGAGCGCGCGCCGCGTCCGCGACGTCGCCATTCCTCGGGCGCGCAACAGAAGCCCTCAGTGCCCTCCGTGGCCGATCAGGTCTCGGATGGCGAGGTCAAGGTCACGCGCCGTCGTCCCGGAGATGGCGGGGGAGCGGCTGCCAAGGCTTCGCGTGGCGCCGCTCGCGACGAGCGCGAGCCGTGCGAGGATCGCGGTGGCGAGGGCTCGGCCGACCAGGGTCAAAAGCGCCGTCGCCGTCGCCGTTCCCGCAAGCCGCGCCAGGATGGTGGCGAGGGCTCGACCCCGTCTTCGTCCGCACCACAACCGCCCGCCGGCGAATAACGTCCGTAAGCGGATGTAACCCGCCTGACCCCAGCACCTTTGGGTATCATGGCTCTACACCGACAACCCTCCCTTCGCCTTCGCGTAGGGAGGGTTGTGTCATGAAGAGACATCTGAACGTATTGACTCGCTTGCAGGGGGCAGGCGTCCTACCGTTTGCGGACGAATTGCTACCGTTTGCCGAGCGCGCGACGTACGAGGCGCTCGAGGCGTTGTCGCCCACGCGATGCGCTGGCTGCGAGCGTTCCGGTGCGTTGATCTGCCAGGATTGTCTGGCATCGCTCGCGCTCATCGATCCGTGCCATAGCTGCATCCGATGTGGCGCCCCGTTTGGGGATTTGCTGTGCACCGAGTGTTCGGTCGAGGGCACGTCTTCGGCAATGGCCGAGGCGCTCGATCGCTGCCTGACGTGTGCCGTCTACGCACATCCGCTGCCGCGCATCATCAGGGCGTACAAGGATGCGGGCGAGCGCCGCCTGGCACCGTATCTGGCGGAGCTACTCTACGACACTGCCTTGCATGCCCAGGCGGCAGCCCCCGATCGCTTAGGCGGTGTGCTGTCCGGCGCCGACGCGGTGGTATTTGTGCCCGCGACTGCGGCGGCGTTTCGGCGGCGTGGGTTCGACCATATGGAAGCAATCGCGCGTTCGTTTTGCGATCTTTCGGGCGTGCCGCTGCTCGACGCCCTCGTTAAGTACGGCCATGGTGACCAGCGCGAGCTCGGTCGCGATGAGCGCCGGGAACACGCTCGGGGTATGTACGAGACGGTCGAGGATGTGCGCGGCCGCCGCCTGCTGCTCGTCGACGATGTCATTACCACGGGCGCGACCATGGCAGCGGCCTCGGCGGAGCTCAAGCGTGCCGGCGCCGCGGCAGTCGATGGTCTCGCTATCGCACGCGTTTGGTAGGGGTGGTTTTGTGGCAGTGAAGATGGCGCGTGCGGCCCGTCCTGACCTGCGAAATCTGTACTCGCGATGCGAATGACGCCCCTAACCTTAAACTTTAGCTTGAACTTAGCTATAATGCGCTACGTTCCTACCAGGCTGTGGTTGCGGACGGACGAAATGCCCGTCCTAGTCCAAGACAGACGCGGTCAAAGGGATCCACGTAAGCGACCGCGTGCGCGCGGCGCGATCATGGCGCGTCCTAGATGTAAGCCGCACCGTCCGTTCTACTTTCTTTGGGGCAATACCGCCTCGCGGGCGAGCGGGCCAGTCGTGAAGGTGGCTGCGGCCTCCCGAGCAAACACCCCGGTGCGCAAGTGTGGGGTCAAATACCAGGTCAGCTGGTGGGAACAATCTGATATTCCGCGCAACGCACGGATCGTATACGACACAGAAGGCAGGGTAGTGGACATGGTGAGGGGCAGCTTGATGCACGCGGCTCGGTTAGGTGCTGGGACCGCAGCGGTCATCGCCGTTTTGGGCCTGAGCGGATGCGCGTTCAACCCGCTGTCTACGTTCACGACTCCCACGATCGACCAGATCGAGTACGAGACCGTCACGCCCGCGGTGTCGGATGATGCCCTGGTCACCCCCGGTACCCTGACGGTTGCCCTCGATACCTCCGATGCGCCGCAGGCCATGCAGGGCGCTGACGGCGAGCTCACGGGGTATGCAGTCGACGCTGCCCGCGCCCTCGCAAGCCGCATGGGCCTTAAGGTCGCCTTTGTCGATGCGTCCTCGGCAGGTTCCGCGCTCGGTGACAAAAAGGCTGATATCTTTATCGGCGAGATCAACTCCACGGATGGGGACGTTAGCTCGCTCGGCACGTGCCTGTACGATGCCGCTTCCGTGTTCGGTAAAACCAGCGATGGTGGGTCGCTGAGCGTTTCCACCGATACCCTTAACACGTCTACTCTGGGTATCCAGATGTCCTCGGCCTCGCAGGAGGCGCTTGCTAAGCAGAGCATCACCGCCAACCAAAAGACTTACTCCAACATCAACGAGTGCTTTGAGGCGCTCGAGTCCGGCGAGGTCGACTATGTGATCTGCGACTCCACGGCTGGCGGTTACCTTGCGCGACTGATGAGCGAGATCTCCTATGTCGGTGCGCTCGAGGCGCCCTCGACGCTTGGTGTTGCAGGCCTTTCGTCCAATGACGAACTGTGTCGTGCCGTGAGCGATGCCCTCGACGGTATTACGGCCGACGGCACGCTCGAGGCGGTCCACTGCGTCTGGTACGGCACGATGCCCTACGACCTCACCACTAAGACGGTTTCGGGCGCTAACGTGCAGCCGGGCGACTCTGAGTCCAGCGAGACCACATCCTCCGGCAGCGAGTCCTCCGATTCCAACAATGAGACCGCATCCTCCGAAGACAAATCGTCCAGCCAGGAAGACACCATCACCGACGACGACATTAACAAGCTTAATAGCTAGTTATTGCTAGGGGTGGTGTCTCCTATGCGCTAGGAGAGATGCCCCTTCACGGTTTCAACACGCACTGCCGGGCTTCCCCAATAGGGGAGCCCGGCTTTTTCATCTCTATAAAACCAGCAGGTCAAAGCCAATTTTCGGGACCAAATACAAAGTCGCCGGCTCCCTCCTATAGCGCACTTTGCCACAGAAAAGTGCGAGACTTCGGTATGCGGTATCAAGCAATCGTTATTCGGGTCTTTGGGAATCCGCGTGATTAAATGCACGGCAATGGGTACATAGCCAGTACAGTAAGTCCCCGAGGCAGATTGGAGCCACGTATGGATATCAAGGTTTCTGGACGCAAGACGACGGTAACCGATGCTCTGCGTGCGCATGTGGATGAGAAGATCGGCGAGGCGCTCAAGGTTTTCGATATCGAGCCCATGACGGTCGACGTTGTACTTCGCTATGAGAAGAACCCCTCGAACCCCAACCCGGCAATCGTCGAGGTTACGGTTCGTGCCCGCGGTTCGGTGATTCGCGTTGCCGAGCACGGTGCAGATATGTACGCCGCCATCGACCTCTCCGCCGATAAGGTCACCCGCCAGCTGCGTAAGTTCAAGACTAAGGTCGTGGACAACCGCCAGGGCGGTGCCAGCGCCGCGGATGTCGCGCCGGTCGAGCGCGTCGAGGATCTGGCCGACCTGCTGCTGCCCGAGGAGGAGGACGACCTGCTCGTCCGCGAGAAAGTCATCGATGTCACCCCGATGACTGAGGAGCAGGCGCTGGTGCAGACCGATCTGCTCGGCCACGACTTCTACGTGTTCGAGAACGCGACGACTGGCCTCATCAATGTGGTGTATCACCGTAAGAATGGTGGATATGGCATCATCAAGCCCCGCATCGAAACACTTGACGAGTAAAATACGTTAACTTGCATGAGTTAACGGTTGGCGGCCATCCCATGCGGGTGGCCGCCTTTTTACGTAAGGAGTCGCTTTGATGGACAAGGCCGCATCCGCCGGTCATTCGGACCGTTGCCGCATCGTCGTCGATACCTGCTGCGACTTTAGCCCCGAGGTCGCTGCGAACCTCGATGTCGATATCCTGGGTTTCCCCTTCATTATCGATGGCGAAGAGCGCACGGACGATATCTGGTCGAGCATCACGCCCAAAGAGTTCTACGACCGCATGCGCGCCGGCGCTCGCGTGTCTACCTCCGCCGTGTCGCTCGGTCGCTATATCGAGTTCTTTACCGAGTGTGCCAAAGAAGGTACGCCCACGGTCTACCTGTGCTTTACCTCGGCGCTGTCATCGAGCTACAACTCCGCGTGCCAGGCGGCGGACGCCGTGCGCGCCGAGTATCCCGATTTTGAGCTGTACGTGGTCGACAACGCTCTGCCCTGCGCGACCGGCGCGCTCTTGGCGCTCGAGGCCGTGCGCCAGCGTTCGGCGGGACTGACCGCCAAGCAGCTGGTCGATTGGGCAAACGAGGCAAAGACCTACGTCCACGGCTACTTTACGCTCGAGAGCTTTGACGCGCTGGCTGCCGGCGGCCGCATTCCGCCCGCGGCGGCGCAGCTCACGGCAAAGCTCGATGTCAAGCCCGAGCTCTCCTACGACCTGGCCGGCTCGCTGTCGCTGATCGGCGTCAACCGCGGCCGCAAGAAGGCGCTCAAGTCCATCCTCAAGTCGTTCCGCGAGAACTACGTGCCCGATCGCACCATGCCCATCGCCATCATGACGGCCGATGCCGAGAAGGACGGCGACTGGCTCGAAGCCGCCATCCGCAAGGAGGAGGGCTGCGCCGACGTCACGATCATTCGCAGCTCCGTGGGCCCCACCATCGGCTCGCATGTGGGCCCCGGCATGGTGGCCTGCGCGTTTTGGGGTAAGAACCGCGCCGACAAGGCGTCGCTTTCCGACCGCATCGCCCGCCGCGTGCGCGGCCAGTAGGCAAGCGATGCGTCCGTAATCGCCCTCGACTCACAGCCCAAACGCTGGCACCGAGTATTCAACCTGGTAATAACACCCAACCCAAAAGGAAAGGTTTCATGGCAAACAAGCTCTCTGTCGCATTTATCGGCACCGGAATTATGGGTGCCCCCATTGCCGGCCACATTCTGGACGCTGGCTATCCCGTCACGGTCAACAACCGCACCAAGTCCAAGGCCGCAGCGCTCGTTGAGCGCGGTGCCGTCTGGGCCGATACGCCGGCAGATGCCGCGGCGAACGCCGACGTCGTCTTTACCATGGTGGGCTATCCCTCCGAGGTCGAGGAGCTCTACCTGGCGGGTGACGGTCTGCTCGCGTGCACTAAGCCCGGTGCGGTCCTGATCGACCTTACCACGAGCTCGCCCGAGCTGGCGCGCGATATTGCCGAGGCCGCCCAGGTCTCCGGCCGCATGGCGTTTGACTGCCCCGTCACCGGCGGCGAGTCGGGTGCCATCGCCGGCACGCTCACGGCTATCGTGGGCGCCACCGAGAACGACATCGCGCCGGTCCGCGACATCCTTTCCACCTTTGCGGCAACCATCTGCTGCTTCGATGGCGCCGGCAAGGGCCAGGCTGCCAAGCTCGCCAACCAGGTGTCGCTGGGCGCCTGCATGGTCGGCATGGCAGACGCGCTGGCGTTTGCCGAGCTGAGCGGCCTTGATCTTGAGAAGACCCGTCAGATGATTCTGGGCGGCACCGGTAAGTCCGGCGCCATGGAGAGCCTGGCGCCCAAGGCGCTCGACGGCGACTACAAGCCCGGCTTTATGGTCGAGCACTTCATTAAGGACCTGCGTCTGGCGCTCGCCTACGCCGATGACCGCGAGCTCGCGCTGCCCGGCGCTGACGTCGCCTTTACGCTTTACGACATGCTCGACGCCATCGGTGGCGCCAAGCTGGGCACCCAGGCCATCACGGTCCTCTACAAGGAGGAGGCCGACGCCATCGCCGCCGGTCTGGACTGGTCGCAGTATCGTCCTGAGGAGCATGGTGCTCACGAGGACGGCTGCGGTTGCGACGAGCACGGCGACGACCACGAGTGCGGTTGTGGCCACCATCACGGCGAGGACCACGAGTGCTGCGGCGGTCACGGTCACGATGACGGCCACGAGTGCTGCTGCGGCCACCATCACGGGGAGTAGTGCCCATGAGCTGGACGTTCGTGGTGCTCGCGTTGGTGCTCTTTATCTTTGCGATCTACATTGGCTTTTTGTGCGGCCAGTGGGCCTGCGAAAAGCGCGTGATCACCAAGCGCGACTACTGGATCGCCAATTTTGCAGGCGCGGCGGCGGTTGTCCTACTGACCTGGGTGTTTTCGCTGTTCCCGCTGGTGCAGTTTGCGCCGATCGGCTGGCTCGGCGGTTTTATCGCCGGTCTTAAGATGAGCTTTGGCGAGTCCGTTGGCCCGTGGCGCAAGCACGACGAGGTCTTTAATGTCAACAAGGCCCATCGCGCCGCCGCCGATGCGGGCGACGCCGAGGAGCGCCGCCGCGCGCGTCACAATGGTGCGGCAGACCGACAGCTCATCTCGGTCACCGATGACAGCAAGGGTGCTGGCAAGCACGCTAAGAAATAAATAGTAAGAAGAGGTAACTATGGCAGAAAACAAAGACGAACAGCTCACCGACGAGGAGCTGGCACAGCTTCAGCTGGCAGAGGAGAACGAGAACGCCGTCGACCGCCTGGTCCAGGAGCTCGGCTGCCCCACACGCCGTATCCGCCAGTTTGCCGCCCGCGTGCTGCACCTGCTTGCCGAGCGCGATCCGCAGCGCGTCGTGCCCTGCGTGCCCGCGCTGATCGAGGCGCTCGATCGCCCCGAGGCGCAGACCCGCTGGGAGGCCCTCGATGCCTTGGCGGCACTCGCCACCACCTGCCCCGAGCAGATGGAGGACGCCTTTGAGGGTGCCGAGACCGCGCTGTTCGACGAGATCTCCTCCACGCTGCGCTATGCCGCCTTCCGCCTGCTGTGCGTGTGGGGTGCCACGAGTGTCGAGCGTTCGCGCGAGGCTTGGCCGATCCTGGACGAGGCCATCCAGTGCTACCACGGCGACCTTGAGTATCGCGATATGCTCGGTTGCCTGTACGAGTTTTGCCAGGGCGAGATCGATGCCGAGGTTGCCGAGAAGCTTGCGCTGCGCCTTAAGTTCGATGCCGAGAACGGCAAGGGCAGCTATCTCAAGGCCCGTTCGAGCGAGATTTGCGAAATGCTTGTTAAACGTTTTGGCCTGGATCTCTCCAAAAAGAAGAAGCGTGCTAGCGTTAAAAAATCTGAGGCCGCCGAAGACGAGGAGTAACAGATTATGGCGCACGATGTAGTCCTGATTCCCGGTGACGGTATCGGTCCCGAGATTACGCAGGCCATGCGCCGCGTGGTCGAGGCCGCCGGTGTCCAGATCAATTGGAACGTCCAGGAGGCCGGTGCCGGCGTTATGGACGAGTTTGGCACGCCGCTGCCCCAGCACGTGCTCGATGCGGTCGCCGAGACCAAAGTTGCTATCAAGGGTCCCATCACCACGCCGGTCGGCACGGGTTTCCGCAGCGTTAACGTGGCCCTGCGCAAGCATTTTGACCTGTACGCCTGCGTGCGCCCCTGCCTGTCGCAGCCGGGCGATGGCTCGCGCTTCCGCGACGTCGATCTGGTCATCGTGCGCGAGAACACCGAGGACCTCTATGCCGGCATCGAGTTCGACGAGGGCGCAGCCGAGGTCGAGGAGCTCTCACAGCTTGTCGAGCGCTCGGGTCAGAAGACCTTTGCCGCCGATTCCGCCATCTCGATCAAGCCCATCTCTATCGCCAAGAGCCGCCGTATTGTGGAGTACGCCTTTGAGTATGCCCGCCGCTGCGGCCGCAAAAAGGTGACGGCCGTGCACAAGGCCAATATCATGAAGGCGACCGACGGCCTGTTCCTGCGCGTTGCGCGCGAGGTGGCCGCCAACTATCCCGACATTGAGTTCAACGACAAGATCGTCGACGCCACCTGCATGGGCCTGGTCCAGAACCCCAACGACTTCGATGTCCTGGTGCTGCCAAACCTGTACGGCGACATCGTGAGCGACCTGTGCGCCGGCCTGGTGGGCGGTCTTGGCATGGCGCCCGGCTCCAACATCGGTGCCGACTGTGCCATTTTTGAGGCAACGCACGGTTCGGCACCCGATATCGCTGGCCAGGATATCGCCAACCCCACGGCCGAGATCATCTATGCTGCAGTGATGCTCGACCACCTGGGCGAGAACGATGCTGCCAATCGCATGCGTGCCGCCGTATCTGCCACGCTCGACGAGGGCAAGCAGGTTACCGGTGACGTGCGTCGTGCCCAGACCGGCTCCGTCGAGGGCGCTGTGGGCACGCAGGCCTTTGCCGATGCCGTTATCGCGCACCTGGCCTAAGGTATGCACGCTGCAATCGCCTAAATAGTACTTAAGTGTTTGCGTACAACCTAAGAATCAATACGCCCGGCGCCTCGTCGGGCGTATTCTATTGAGGACTATGTTTCCTAACAAGGAGTAACCGATATGGGTCTGATTCAAAAGAAGGACGAGAAGGACGAGATCGACGGCATCCAGATCATCGAGCGCGGCGAAGGCCCCGACGGTGATGAGGACGAGAAGATCGACCTGGTCGCTGGTACGTCTGCCGAGCATATTGCCGCTGGTACGACGGCCGAGGAGGAGGACGCCCGTCTGGAGGCTCAGATTGCCGCGGATGCCGCTGACGAGAATCTGATGCCCGAGGAGCAGGACGAGGACGATTCCGACGCGGACGACCACGCATCCAAGCACAAGAAGACGATGATTGCCGCCTTCGTGGTTGCCGTCGTTATCGCTGCCGTGGTCGGCTTCTTTATTGGCAATGGCGGCTTTGGCGGCAAGGGCATCGGCTCGGCGACCCTGACCGAGGACCAGCTCGATTCGACCGTGGCAAGCTATAGCTACAACGGCAAGAAGAGCGATATCACCGCGCGCGAGGCTATCGAGAGCCAGTACAGCCTCGACACCGTCAAGGATAGCGATGGCAACTACACCGCTCCGTCTGCCGACGTTATCCTGTCCTACGTGCGCAACAAGATCCTGCTGGACGCTGCCGAGGACGAGGGCATTACCGTTTCTTCCAAGGAAATGAAGAAGTACGCCGAGGATTCCATCGGCACCTCGGACTACAAGACCATGGCCACGCAGTACGGCGTGTCCAAGGACCAGGCCAAGCAGATCGTCCGTCAGTCCGCGACGCTGCAGAAGCTCTACAAGAAGAAGGTCGGCGACAGCTCCGCAAGCATGCCGACCGCCCCGGCCGAGCCTGCTGACGGCAACGAGGAGACCGCGAGCAAGGACTACGCCGACTACATCATCAACCTTGCCGGCGACGAGTGGGACAGCTCAAAGGGCACCTGGAAGGACGAGAACAGCACCTACGCTAAGGCCTTCGCTAACGATGCCTTTACCGCCGATAGTGCCACCTATAAGCAGGCCATGACCGCCTATTACACTGCTTACCAGCAGTACTCCTCGCAGGCTTCGAGCGCCAGCTCCAAGTGGACCGAGTATGCCAACGGCCTGTACGCCAAGGCCAACATCAGCATCTACGGCCTGTTTGCGTAAGATCTGCCTGAGCTTTCGAGCGCGAAGTCGAAATATCTGATTGAGCCCGCTAGAACATCGTTCTGGCGGGCTTTTTGCGTTGAGGGCGTGATTGGCGGCTTAATTATGGCTATTCATCTTTAAGCCCAAAGAGGCTATCGGCTTCATCGTCAGGTATGTATTCCAGAACATCGCCCGGTTGGCAGTCGAGTGCCCGGCATATCGCGTCAAGAGTTGAAAAGCGCACGGCAGAAACCTTGCCCGTCTTGATACGCGACATATTGACCTGGGAGATACCCACGCGTTCCGCAAGCTCTTTGGATGAAATCTTGCGTTCGGCAAGCATGCGGTCGAGCCGCAGAATAATCATGGATTCCCCCTAGAGCAACTCGTCATCTTGTTTTTGCAGGATACACCCGTACTGGAAGATGCTGGCAATCAGGCTAATAATTAGGCCTGCAAAGAGCATAGAGAGGTCGAGATGCTGCCCGCCAAGTGCATCCGTAAAGCTGCCGCCAAATCCTGAGAGTATCAGCCCTGTGACTATGGCACCAAAAAGTTTCACAGCGGCGCCGCCGAAAAGGAACAAATGTCCTACTTGACGTAGTATGCGGATGCATTCGAGGTCAAAGGGCCTGCCCGCCTTTTCAATGGCGGAGAAAAACCTGTATGCGCTTAGCGCGATGGCAAGCGCGAGGCATGCCATCATGCCGCTCCCTATGGCAGTATGACCGTCGTGCGCGACAAGCATAAGAGGAGTCTGTTCATTGGTGCCGACGAGAGCGAGAATTGGCCCTTCGCTAGCCTCAAGCTCTACGGATTGGAGACAGAACCCTTGGGAGAGGCTAGGCAATATGACTAGATCTTCGATTGCAATGACTGCGAGGAGTGCCAGAGCGAGCGCCACGATGGTGCAGATTGTGCCCCATTTGCAGTAGCGAGTGAGCTTCCTCAGTTTGGCTATTGCCTGTTCACGGTCGATGGCTTCATTCGATTTGGATACGTTCCAGCGGATCATAGCTCCTCCAACCAATGTCTTGGATGATACTTGTATCTTATAACATGCTTAACGACAAACGATAAACAATTACATAATAGAGTAAGTAATATTTGTACGACGAATAGCGAGAGCTTATGGCACATTCAGGGAGTGGGAGTTTGGCGCGCGGGGAGATGGACGAGTATTGAAATATCCTGCAACCGCGCAAGTGCTTCATCGGGTATCCTCAATTCATCCGGGAAAACGGCCGTAAACGATTGCAAATAACCGGTGA
>ENA-UESG01001663-UESG01001663.1-human-gut-metagenome-genome-assembly--contig:-NODE-1663-length-13641-cov-2.804851_pt1 | contig 13641 bp, 8 predicted proteins | sample MGYA00243002_ERZ508003 | MGnify/ENA primary metagenome ERZ508003 (study PRJEB26167, sample SAMN06115514) | human gut metagenome | host: Homo sapiens | place: China:Shanxi | collected 2015-12-02... | reverse complement strand
GGCTCAAACGGAGCGGATCCGGCAAACACGAGCGCGAGATTATCAGCAAACCCCAAGGCATCCGTCCTGACCCCATATACAGAAGATAATCCGTAGGCGTGCACCAAGTTCGCAACGGTCACTGCCGCAACCGCAATAAAAGTAAGGATGTTCTTCTTCAAAACGGTCCTCAGGTCCGCGGCGACCAGCCTAAACAGCATCAGACCACCTCGCGCCTTTTTAAGAATCTCGCGGAAATCAAAGAAAAGACGAACAGCAAGATGATTTCCGCAAACCCTGCTCGAATGTCGGGCCAGTTATTTAGTGATTCCGACCTGATGCTGTTAAGAATGTTGCAGTTAAAGCCGACGCATGAAAGGACGCTAAAAAACCAATCGTTAACAAAGTGCCATGCAACCATAATCAGATATGGAACGACCATCGCCTTGATTCTGCTGCGAAACACAACCGACAGACCAGTCACGGCCATGGATAGAGCCCCCAGCGTCACCGCATCGAACAGTGTATAAACCAGCACATATAACAGAGGCCGGGAATAAAACAGACCAGAAAAATAGCTATGCAGATAGAGCCCGACGTAAGTCGATTCATCGACCCGGGGGAGATACGCTGGAAACAGCATTGAGACAATCAGGAAGTTCACGAGTAGCGGAATAGCCGTGACCGCAAACGCAGAGAGAAAAGCAGACAGCATCTTCACGTTCACGTATGCATTTCTAGAAACACGTGTGCAGATTTGCGCCTCGTAACCGCTCAAACGCTCGGACAGGCATGACCACGACCCGGCCAGCATGGCAAGCAACGGCAGCGCATAGAAAAACACTGATGCCGATAGCGGTGCATTTGCACTCACAACGATCCAGCTACCAAAGCTACTTTCACGCGTTTGGCCGAGGTATGCCTGGGCTTGCAAACCAACGCCATAGCCAAGCGATAACAGCTGCTTGCGCTCAGTCTCGAGCGTCCACCATGCCTCAATGGCAGCCGCCATCGAAATTGCAGTTGCAACCATAAGGGTCAACGCAAATATAGGATTGCCAAATATCTTGGACAACTCGTGCCGCATTAGATTTCTATTCAAGCGACATCACCCTCCCTTCGGCCGGGCCGAGCAGCAACACTCGGCCCGGCCCTAATCACAAGCGGTTAACAATGCGTCGACGCACGGCAACCTTTGCATGAATAGAGAAAGATGTCTGTAAACACCCGCTATTGAGTTGATCGCTCAGGCGTTTACACGTTATCTACCTGCGATAACAATGAAACAAGCTCCGCTTTATTCTTGATCTTCAACTGGCGGTAAGATGCAGACCGCAGTGCTTGCACCGTAGATGCAGCGTAACCGACATCCTCCGCAATGGTCTTTGTCGTTGCGCCTTCTGCCGTCATCAGCAAAATTTGCGACTGAACATCAGAAAGGGAGCGCGACGCAAGCAGGGCAAGCTGGCGCACGCGAGCTGCTTCGGTAAGCCCGTTCGCGCGGTACTCCAAGACGGCCTTCTCGTTCTCAACCGAGCGGGTGAGCGCGATGTGCGTGACGAACATGGGCGCAGACCAGCAGACGATCACCGTTGCCACGACGACATTGACAGCCGAACTTTGCCCCAGCAACGAAGTAAGGAACAACGGCTCGAAAACCATCAGATCCTGCGCCATGTTGAGCAAGACAACCCAAACAGGAGCCGTCGCCCCAAAGCAAAGCATCCATACCCCGAGCATTTTGCGCTGCGGACAGCTACGCAGCACTATATATGTGAACAGTATCCCCGTCAGCACCGCAAGCCCGTGGATTCGCCCCCTAGCGACCGCATAGATTAAGGCAACCATGCCCATTGACACCAACGACACGATAGCCCGGGTACGAGCACGCACCTTAAACGGACGCAGCTCAACGGCAAGCGAAGCCATAGACGCCACGCCGCAAAACAGGACCGGCACAGCCATCAACGGATCGCGTACGCACCTCCATGCCGCGATATAGACAAAAGACCATTCCACAGCAGACAGTATCACCCACACGCACGGGCTTCCGAGCCCAATCGCTTCACCTGCTCTATCCAGCGCAGCGCCACGATTCGGTTTTCCACCCGCGTAGCGTAGCGACAGAAGCAGTCCGAGACCCAATGCGTAGCTTAAGAGGGAAAAGGCGACAGCCCGCGAAACACCGGACCCCCAATCGCTATCCGCCATTACCAAGGGGCCAGCCGCAAGGAGGACAAAAAATAATGTGAGCAGGTATCGAAACAGCCGGCGCGTTCGAGCTGATGCCACCATATCGTCAGCATGCCGCTGCGGCAGCTCATGCCCTACAGTATCGCCCTCACCCGCAAACAACGCCACGAGCTCGCGCGAGCCCGCAACCGACGCCTTCCCGTATGCTCGGTGAAGCGTTGTTCTCACCGTCGATGGCTTCGTATCCGTCTCCCCGGCAATTTCCGCCGGCGTTTTCCCTTTGAGCAGCAGTCGAACAAACTGCTCTTCTCTAGGCGACAGGGCGGGGGAAAACGCCCCCGCATCGAATGGGTCGGACGCGCAGGCGATATCCGAATCGTTGTCCCGTTTCTTCCTGAGCAATGTGTATACGAAGGCGGCAACAGCAATAGCGGACCCCATCGACAGTGATGCAATGACCGCGGCATCGTTTGCGAAGTATGCCACCTCGACAGCCGGAATAAGACCGATAGGAACTGCCACGAGCACAGAACGGGCAGACACGTCGCCCTGCCCCCGACCAAAGGCGCGGGGACAGCAAAGCAGCGGGACCGCAGCCAATACGAAATAGGCTAGCGGAATTAAAAGCGCAAGACCAATTGGTGCGGCCGATGCAGAGGATATTCCCCATGGCTCGGGGATGACTCTCCATGAAACTCGACAGCAGAACAGCAGACAAGACATGACGGCTATTGTTTCTGTAAAAATCGCGTCCTGCGGATGACGAGTTTCTCTTTCGTCAGCCCGCGTCGCCCCCTGCGTCAAAGGAGAGCCCGCCGTATCCCAAATTACATATGAGAGGAGCAGCGACCCAGCAAAGCACGAGGCGCATGAAACGCCGCGCAACAGCCAGATAGGCGCAAACACGAATGGAATAGAATCTCCGCGAGCATAGAAAGCAAGGTCAGCCCATTCGGGAACCGCTGCACTAACACCGAGGAAACCACCAATGGCACCGAGATACCTCGGCCTTCTCATTCCCCCCTTGCATAGCGCAGTACCATGAACAAACGCCGCGAGGCATGCGCCAAGGATAACGAGCCAGGTCATTGCACCTGATGCCAAGCCAAGTGAAGATGAAAACCGGTGATAAGGGGTGACCGACATTACGATAAGCACAATGGCGCAGGCAAATGTGGCAGAACGGCGGGAAAAGAGCATATGGCCTCCATAGCATGTCATTATATCGCTCGATCCGCTCATCTATCTCCATGCCCACACCGGCCAACATCAACGATTCACGCTAACTCCAATCCGAGCCAGGTCACGGTCCGGCTTTTGTCCGCAGCCCCCGCCCCAAAGCGGGATGCGGTTTCCTTTTGAGCGCCGATTCGGAAAGTCCGTCCCGTTCCAGGCCAATATTCTGGGATGCAGTTTCCGCAGCCCACCCCAATCGGAAAGCGCATCCCATTATTTGGATGAAAACTGGGATGCGCTTTCCGGACGCGTCGAAACGGAGTCGGGTCGATCGGACCACCTCATCCCCGTTTCCTCCCCATGCACCCGAGCGTGCTACACTAGCAGCATCTATGCCACCGCGAATGGCTCGGCCCCACGCCCGCCGCTCGCAAACGAACTTTAAACGCACGAGGGTTGGCCATGCCGCTTTTCTCGCAACATACCGCCCGGTTCTCGCCGGACGTTCCTTTGGAGGGCACCAGCTCTCGCGAGCTGCTCAAGCGGTACCAGCCGCTCGAGACACTTGCGACCGGCGGTTTTGGCTCCATCGAGATTTGCCGCGACACGCACCTGCGCCGCCGCGTCGCCATTAAGCGCATCCCCCTTATCAACGGCGCCGGCATGCCCGCCAGCGACATCATGGATGTCCTGCGCGAGGCGCACACTGCCGCCATGCTTCAACATCCCAATATCGTGCAGGTCATCGACTTTACGCATGACACCGCCTATGCCTACCTGGTCATGGAGTATGTCGACGGTATGTCGCTGGCCGAGTTTTTGCATCGCGTGGACGGCCACTCGCTCACCTTTGACGAGGCCGCGGCCATTGCCGATGCCCTGGGCCAGGCGCTCACCTTCGCCCATAGCAATGGCGTACTCCACCTGGACATTAAGCCCGCCAACGTGCTCATCGACCACTCGGGCAATGTAAAGCTCACCGACTTTGGCATGGCGCGACTGTCGTCCGCCGGTGGCTTTGGCGGCTCGCGCGGCGGCACCATCGGCTACATGCCGCCCGAGCAGCTCGATATCGAGACCGGCACGGTCGACGAACGCGCCGATGTCTTTGCCCTTGCCTGCGTTATCTATGAGGGCTTGTGCGGCAGCGCTCCCTTTATGGCGGCCACGCCCGCCGACTCGCTCGACCGCATCATCGGCGGCGCCACCTATCCCAGCGAGCTGATACCACACTTTCCCCCGGGAGCCGAGGCCGCGCTCATGAGCGCGCTCTCCCCCATGCCGCAGGACCGCCCCAACAGCATCGAGGCATTTTGCGACCAACTCCTTGCCGGTCTGGGCAGCGTGCGCGAGGGCCGTCGCAGTCTGGAGCAGATGGTGGGCGAGCTGTCGGATGACGAGCAGGAGCTCGACGATATCGAGCCGTCGTACTATGAGGACGACGCCATCGAGGTCGACCCCGCGCTCGGCTGGGCGGGCACGCGCTGGAGCCATGCGCGCGACTACACCATGCACGCTATCTCGGCGCTAACGTGCGGCACCTTTAGCTTTTTGCTGATGCAAACGGCCGGGGTCGCGGCGCTTCCCGGCCTGGTCATTGCGGCCATCGCGATCGGAGCGGCGGCTGGCCTGGCCCCCCAGATTGGCTCGGCCATCTCGGCTGTGGGCTTTTTGGTGCTCATGGCCAACGCCACCATGCAGGCGCAGGGCATCCTGTCGATGTTGCCCGTCGCGGTGATCTTTGCCGCCGCCATGTCCGGTTGGTGGATCGCCTGGGGTCGCACCGAGGCTGCCGCGAACGCCGCACTCACCTGTGCACTCGCGCTTGGCTGTCTGACCGGCAATACCTTCCTGGCAGCTGGGGTCACCGCCGGCGTCGCGTCATTTTGGCTCGGCCCGGCAAGCGCCGCCGCGGCAACGGGCATGGGCGCACTTTTTGCCCGTCTGGCCACGGTCGCGCTTTCAGCCGGAGGCGTGCTGGGGCTCGGTAACGTTGCCGCAGCGCTGGGAGACCCACTCCTTTGGGCTGCCTTTGTGCTGGTAGCGGCAACTGCCGCGGCGTCATCTGCGCTGCTCAATGCCCATGCCAAGCGTGCCGATCAGGGCTCAAACCTTGCCGCAATCGCCGCCATCGCTGTCGCCGGCATCGGCTGCGCAGCGGCGTCCTGTCTTGCACACCATATGGAAATTGCCAGCCTTGCAGCCGCGGTCGTCGCCAAGGCGGCGGTTGCGGGAACCCTATCCTCTATAATCGTTGGGATATGCCTATATTTGCTCGGATACCAAAGAACCTATACGGAGAGTGATCTTTCGTGAACTTCCTGAACATCTTCGAGGACCACGTGGCCGGCATCTTCGGTGCCACCCGTGCCCCGTTCTCCTTTAAGAAGCTTGCCAAGCAGGCCGCTCGCGACATGGAGGATCAGACTCTGGTGATCAATGGCGTCAACACGGCGCCGGCACTCTATACCATCCTGATCGCCGCCGCCCACGACCCCCTTCCCGCCCCGGTCTACCTCGCGCCTTCCCTCGCCGACCCCGCCGCCGAGAACGTCGATGCCCCCACGCTCGGCCGCCTGTACGAAGAAGAGCGCGCCTATCAAAACGGTCTGGGCCAAAACAACTCCGCGGCAAGCCGTGCCGCCAGCGCCCCGCGCGCCGGCCAGCAGCAGTTTGCTGCCCCGCAGCAGCAGCGCCCCGCCGCCATGCCCCAGCAGCAGCCGACGCCTCGCGCCGCCGCTCCCGACCCGCTTGCCGTGGCAGACCCCTTCGCGCCTAGCGTCCCCGACCCCGCCGCCGCACCCATCCCGGTGCCGCAGACCGTCTCGCGCGACGCGCTTGCCGGCATGGGCGGAGCCGCCGCGACCGGTGCCGCCGTGGGCCTAGGCGCCGCAGCCGGCATCGCCTCCAACATGGCGAGCACTCGCGCCCCGCAGCGCCCGCTCGCCCAGCTCGTCGACGTCGTGAGCGGCGAGAGCCATAGCATCACCTCCGCACAGGTGACCATCGGTCGCGAGCGCTCAGTTTCCGATATTGCCCTGCGCGACCCCAACGTGTCGCGCCGCCACGCCCAGCTCACCTTTACGGGCTCGGATTGGTCGATCGAGGACCTCAATTCCACCAACGGCACACTCGTCAACAACCGCCGCATTACGCGCTGCCCGCTGCGCAACGGCGATCTGCTGACGTTTGGCCTGAGCACCTTTGAATTTAGGGGATAGTCGCTTATGAACATCGATATCGTCCTTTTTGCAGGCCGCATCGTCCTGGTCGCCCTGCTCTATATCTTCCTGTTCGCCGTCATGAAGACCGGCGTGGGACTTGTGCGCGGACAGCGCCGCGACTCGGCTATCTGGACGATCGATGTGGACAAGGGCCCGCGCGGTATCCGCGGCATCCACGTAGACATGCTCGGCCCCGTCATCGTCGGTCGCTCGCCATCTTCGGACATCTGCATCAACGAACCATTCGTCTCGGCCTCGCATGCGCGCTTTTCGCTGCAGGGCCCGGCGCTCATCATCGAGGACCTCAACTCGCTTAACGGCACGCTCGTCAACGGCCGCCAGCTTGTGGAGCCCGCAACGCTGCGCGAGGGCGACGAAGTCCAGATTGGCGACGTGGTCATGAAGGTGAACCGTCGATGATCGACGAGGAGAACAAGTCCGCAACCATACCCGAGACGTCGGCCGCCCCCGCGGCCGCGCCGGCTCATGCCGCCCCGGCGGGCTCTGCGCCCGTGGAGCCCGAGGACACCGTGTTCTCCCTGCCCCTTTCGCATGTAACGCAAGAATATCCAACGCTGACCGACGACGAGGACGCCGCTGACGACGGTAACGCCCCCATCGGCGTGCACGCCGCTGCCGAGCAGCCCGCGGCACCGGTGTTTCCCGTAGCGCCGGCGCCCGAGCCCGCAGCCGTCGCCCCGCAAGACGACGAGCCTGTCGACCGTACAACCGAAGAGCCCGCCACGCCTAACGTCGACGACCCGAGCAACGATGCCGACACCGTCTCGCCCGGCGATACGGCCGAGATTGACGTTGCCGCCGTGGAGGCCAAGCTTAAGGATCCCGGCTCGACCATGAGTTTTGAGCCGCTGACCGACGAGCGCATCGAGACCGACTCGACCTACGACGCCGGCACGACCACGCAGCTCATGTGGGGCGCCCGCTCCGATGTTGGCTGCGTGCGTCCGCATAACGAAGACTCCTATCTGGTGCAATCGCCGCTCTTTTGCGTATGCGACGGCATGGGCGGCCACGCCGCCGGCGAGGGAGCCTCCTCCATCGCCGTCGAGACCATTGCCAAGACAGCACCGCAGGCCGCCGACGCCGCACGACTGGCGGCTGCCGTCGAAGCGGCAAACGCCGCGGTCATCGAGGCTGCGCTCAACGGTTTGGGCAAGCCCGGCATGGGCTGCACGGCAACCTGCGCCTATATCGAAAACGACATGCTCGCTATCGCCCACGTGGGCGATTCGCGTGCCTATCTGCTCCACGAGGGCACGCTCATCCGCGTGACCCGCGACCACTCCTATGTGGAGGAGCTCGTGGACGCCGGCGAGATTACGGCAGACGAGGCGCGTGTCCACCCCAACCGCTCGGTCATCACCCGTGCACTGGGCTCGGATCCCGCTATGTACGCCGACCACTTTACCCTGCACATCGAGGAAGGCGACCGCCTGATCCTGTGCTCCGATGGCCTTTCGAGCATGATTCCCGACAGCGATATCGAAAACATCGCCACACAGTCCTCGACTGCGCAGATTTGCGTCGACAACTTGGTAGACGCCGCACTGGTCGCCGGCGGGCACGACAACGTTACTGTTGTCGTCGTTGACCTGGTCGACGACGGTGTCATGCGCGAGGCAAAGCGCGTCCGCCGCCGCAACGTCACCATCGGCATCGTTTTGGGCCTTGTCATGGTATTGGCGGCCGCCATCTGGGGCTACATGGGTGTCACCGGCTCGTACTACCTGGGCACCTACAAGGACACCGTCGCGGTCTACCGGGGTATTCCCGGCAAGCCGCTCGGCCTTAAACTACACTGGCTCGAGAGCACGACCACCATCAAACTGTCCGACCTGCCCGAAGACACACAAAATCGCCTTAAGGCGGGTATTCAGCAGACGAGCATCGACGATGCACAGGACACCATCTCCAAGTACCGCCATCAGATCGACGAGGAGCAGACCCGTCAGGTGATCGACGCGCAAACGATCCGCAATAACACCGACCAGGGTTCGACCTGCGGATCGGATTCCGAGAATACCGCCGAACAGTCCGCCGAGGCCGAAGCCTCCGATAAGAATTAGAAAGGGAGTGCCGCTTATGAGTCGCCGCAACACCGAACTGCTCTTGCTCATCGCCTCGGCGTTCCCCGTCATCCTGCTGTATGCGATGTACGTGCTCACCGCAGGCGCCGCCATCTCGTTTGAGACGCTTGCCGTTCCGATCGGTCTCTTTGCCGCCTTCGCCGCGGCACATATCGCCGTGCGCATTCTGGCACCCGGCGCCGACCCGGCCATCCTGCCCATCGTCTTTGTGCTTTCGGGTATTGGCATCACGTTTGTGACGCGCTTGGCGCCCACGCTCGCTATCTCGCAGCTCGTCATCCTGTTTATCTCGGTGGCGCTGATGGTAGGTACGCTTGCGCTGGTCAACGACCTCGACGTGGTCATGCGCTATAAGTACACCTTTGGCATCATCGGCATCATCTTGCTGATGCTGCCCATCTTTATCGGCACCACGATCTCGGGCTCCAAGCTGTGGATTCGCATCGCCGGCTTTACCATTCAGCCCGGCGAGTTCGCCAAGATCTTTATCGTGCTGTTCCTTGCCGGTTACCTGGCCGAGAACCGCGAGCTGCTCTCTATCTCCAACCGCAAGATCTTGGGTCTTAAGATTCCGCGCCTTCGCCTGCTGTTGCCGCTATTCGCAGTCTGGGGCGTTTGCCTGCTCGTCGTTGTCTTCGAACGCGACCTAGGCTCGGCCGTGCTGTTCTACACCATCTTCTTGCTGATGCTCTACGTTGCCACGGGTCGTTTCTCGTATGTCATCATCGGCCTTGCGCTCTTGGCCGTGGGGGCCGTGGGCGCCTACAAGTTCCTGTCGCACGTCCAGGTGCGTTTCCAGATTTGGGCCGATCCCTTTAAGGACGCGCAGGGCCAGGGCTACCAGATTGTTCAGTCCCTCTTCTCGCTGGCCGACGGCGGCCTCGTTGGCGTCGGCATTGGCAACGGTATGGCCAACAACATCCCCGTCGTCGAGTCCGACTTTATCTTCTCGGCTATCGGCGAGGAAATGGGCCTTTTGGGCGGTGGCGCCGTTCTTATCCTGTTTATGCTTTTTGCCGTACGTGGCCTGACCACAGCAGCCCGTGCCAAGTCCGACCTTGCCGCCTTTAGCGCTACCGGTCTTACGGCCGCCATCAGCTTCCAGGCGTTCTTGATCGTTGGCGGCGTTACCCGCCTGATCCCGCTGACCGGCGTCACCCTACCCTTTATGAGCCAGGGCGGCTCCTCGCTGCTGGCAAGCTTTATCATCGTCGCGCTTTTGCTGCGCGCCGGTGACGAGGCAACCGGTCGCGAGGCCGAGCTCACCGGCACCGGCACCATGGCCGCCATCACCGACGACCAGGTTGCCTCGGCGGCAACTCCTGCCGGCACGCGCTTCGCCACTTCGTCTTCGTACAACCGCGGCAACCACTCCGCGGGTTCTCGCATGCGTCGTCGCCTGCTCGACACGCCTGAGTCCGGCGTGCTCGGCCGCGTGGCACTTGCCAACCGTCTGACTCGTGCCGTGTTTGCCTTTACGGCGCTGTTCGCCATCCTTATCGGCAACCTCACCTATGTCCAGGTCATCAAGGCAAAGGACTACCAGGACATGCCGACCAACAACCACACCATCGCCCGCTCCAAGTACATCCAACGTGGCTCCATCATCACGTCCGACGGCGTGACGCTAGCCGAGTCGCTGCAGCAGGAGGACGGCACCTACGCCCGTTCCTACCCCAACGGCAACATGGCCGCGCACGTGGTGGGCTACGTGAGCCAGCAATACGGCACCGCCGGCATCGAGAGCGTCATGAACGATACGCTCACCGGCTCCAAGGATTACTCCAGCTGGAACAACGCCATCGCGTCGCTTGCGGGGCAGACCCAGCCGGGCAATACCGCCAAGCTCACCATCGACTCGCGCATCCAGACGGCTGCCGAGCAGGCGCTCAAGGGCTTTAAGGGCGCTGTGGTGGTCATGGATCCGCGCACCGGTGCGGTCCTTGCGTGCGCGAGCTCGCCCACCTACGACAACACCAACATCGATGCGCTGCTCCAGTCGGGCGGCGGCGAGGACGGCTCCATGTACGACCGTGCCATGGACGCGCTGTACACCCCGGGCTCGACCTTTAAGGTCGTCACACTCTCCGCGGCGCTCGAAACCGGCACCGCCAGCCTTACCAGCACGTACCAGGCGCCCGGCTCCATGGACATCGGAAACGCGCCGGTCACCAACTATGCCAACGAGAGCTACGGCACCATCAGCCTGCAGCAGGCCTTCGCCGTGTCGTCCAACGTCGTCTTTGGCCAGGTGGCCAACGAGATTGGCGCCAGCTCGCTCGTCCAGTTTGCCAACGCCTTTGGCTACGGTCAAAAGCTCGGTCAGGATCTGACCACCGCGGCTTCCATCATGGCCGATCCGTCGCTTATGACCGAGTGGGAGACCGCTTGGGCAGGCGCCGGCCAGCCCGTCGGCATGGACCACACGCCTGGCCCGCAGACCACCGTTATGCAGAATTGCGTGATCGCTGCCGCTATCGCCAACAGCGGCGTGGTCATGGACCCGTTCTTTGTATCCCAGATACTCGCCCCGGACGGAACCGTGGTCAAGACTACGCAGTCCCGCTCGCTGGGCCAGGCTGTCAGCTCTGCCACGGCCGACCAGGTCAAGCAGGCCATGCTCGCCGTCGTCCAGTCCGGTACCGGCACCGATGCCCAGATTCCGGGCGTCAAGGTTGCCGGCAAGACCGGTTCGGCCGAGACCGGCGGCACCAACGTCAACTCTATGTTTGTTGGCTTTGCACCTTACGATTCACCCACGGTTGCCATCTCGGTGGCCCTGGAGGATTTCGACAAACACGACGTCAAGGCAGCCAAAATTGCCGGCATCGTCCTGACCGCGGCGCTCGCCGCACAGGGAGCGTGATGCCCGTGATCAAAGCGGATACTTGGGGCGCGCCGCGGCCGATGAGCTAGCGGCAACGCGCCACACGGCCCCAGCGGCCACACATTTGGTACTACACACATCGTTGAGCGAATAGTTATGTTAGGAGCAGGAATGGAACAGAGGGTCCTCGGGGGAAGATACCTCCTCAAGGATAAAGTGGGAACGGGCGGCATGGCGACCGTCTTCCGTGCACAGGATCAGGTCCTCGACCGCACGGTTGCCGTCAAGATCATGCTGCCGCAGTATGCCGGCGACGCCACCTTCGCCGCCCGCTTTAAGCAGGAGGCCCAGGCAGCGGCCGGCCTGTCCTCCCCCTATATCGTGGGCGTCTACGACTGGGGCAAGGACGGCGACACCTATTACATCGTCATGGAGTACCTGCGCGGTACCGACCTTAAAAGCGGCATCAAGAGCCACGGCGCCCTCGATCCCAAGAAGGTCGCGCAGATCGGCTCGCAGATCAGCTCCGCGCTTTCGGTCGCACACAAGCACGAGATCATCCACCGCGACATTAAGCCGCAAAACATCATGGTGCTGCCCGACGGCAACATCAAGGTAATGGATTTTGGCATCGCACGCGCCAAGAACAGCCATCTCACGCAGGATAACAACGTGCTGGGCACCGCCCACTATGTAAGCCCCGAGCAGACCCGCGGCCAGGACCTCGGCCCCACCTCGGATATCTACTCGCTGGGTGTCGTCATGTACGAGTGCGCCACCGGCCGCGTACCCTTTGACGGCGACGACGCCATCTCGGTTGCGCTCAAGCAGGTCAACGAGCTGCCCATCCCGCCGAGCCAGATCAACTCCGGCGTCGATGCCGACTTAGAGCGCATCATCCTCAAGTGCATGGAGAAGGACCCGGCGAACCGCTTCCAGACGGCCGACGAGCTGCGCCAAGTGCTCAACAGCTACCTGTCCGGCCGTGCCGTCAACGTCTCGGAGCCCACGCGCATCATCGGTGCCGCCGGCGACCTGGGTGCCACCAAGACCCGCGAGCTTTCCGACTCAACGCGCGCTATGGTTCGCCCCGACTCGGGCGTGAGCGGTCAGAACACCGCCCGCAGCGCTGTCTCGGGCTCCACGGGCTCCTATGAGGTCGAGAAGCCTAAGTCCAACAAGAACAAGATCATCGCCGCCGTGATTGCCGCCGTCGCCGTGATTGGCGTTGTAGTGGCCTTTGCCACCGGGCTCTTTGGGGGCGAGCAGGTTACGGTGCCCGATGTGCTTAACAAGGACCAGCAGACCGCTATCGAGCTGATCAAGGAGGCCGGCCTTGAGGTCGGAACTGTCGACCAGAGCTATAACGACGATGTCGACGAGGGCAAGGTTGCCGAGCAGACCCCCAACGGCAACACTAAGAAGCCCAAGGGCTCCAAGGTTAACCTGGTGATCTCCAAGGGCCCCAAGCCCTCCGAGAAAGTTGAGGTTCCGCAGCTCGTCGGCCTAACCAAGGACCAGGCCGAGGCCGCGCTGGCAAGCGTGGGCCTGAAGGGCAACGCAACCGAGGAGGCCAACGAGGCCGACGAAGGCCAGGTCTTTGAGCAGGGCACTGATGCCGGCACGTAAGTCGAGAAGGCCACGACCATCTCGTATAAGGTCTCCAGCGGTCCTGACACCACCTCCGTCCCCGATCTGACCGACATGACCGAGGCACAGGCACGCAACGCTCTCGACATGGCCGGTTTTGGCGTCAACGTGAGCTACCAGGAGAACGATTCCGTCACCGAGGGCACCGTCATTAGCTGGAACCCCAGCGGCAAGCAGAAGCCCGGCGCCACGATCACCGTCGTCATCGCCAAGAAGTCCGGCAAGGCCAGCGTTCCGGGCAACCTGTACGGCAAGAGCATCTCCGCCGCCGTCACCGCGCTCAACAACGCCGGATTCTACAACATCGCATTCTGCGATCAGAACGGCAACCCCGTGAGTGGCAACGAAAACGCCACCGTGACGGGCGTCTCCCCCACTGGCAAGCAGTCCACCGACAGCACGATTACGCTGACGGTTTCGGTTTCTGGCTCTGGTACTGATTCAGGCGACGATTCCGGTACAAGCAACTAGCCGGCTGCTTATT
>ENA-UESG01001652-UESG01001652.1-human-gut-metagenome-genome-assembly--contig:-NODE-1652-length-13738-cov-12.799063_pt1 | contig 13738 bp, 16 predicted proteins | sample MGYA00243002_ERZ508003 | MGnify/ENA primary metagenome ERZ508003 (study PRJEB26167, sample SAMN06115514) | human gut metagenome | host: Homo sapiens | place: China:Shanxi | collected 2015-12-02... | reverse complement strand
GAGGATGATATCCTGCGGGATGTGGCCCGGCGCATCTCCAAAATGGACACCATGACCTCCACGGCCAACTGGCAGCTTTGGCGGTATGAGCAGACCGAAGCCCTCCGGCAGGACGTGGTAAAGAAGCTGGCCCGCTACACCGGCAAGAGCGAAGCCGAAATCAGGCGGCTCATGCAGGAAGCGGCCACCCGGGCCATGGAGGCCGAGGACGAGATCTACTACCACTACGGCAAGGAACCCACGCCCTTTGCCGACAATGCCACCCTGCAGGCCCTGCTCAACGCTGGCTATCAGCAGACGGCGGGAACCTTCCACAACTTGACTTCCACCACGGCCAACACCGTCAGCGGCCAGTTTGAAGCCGCCCTCGACCGCGCCCATCTCAAGGTGAGCAGCGGTGCGTTCGACTACAAGAGCGCCGTCAAGAGTGCGGTGGACAGTCTGGCCGACACCATGAAGTACGTCACCTACCCCACCGGCCACACCGACACGCTGGAGGTTGCCGCCCGCCGGGCGGTGCTCACCGGGGTCAACCAGACCGGTGCAAAGCTGCAGGTGGCCCGGGCCGATGAGATGGGGGTGGAGTTCTTCGAGACCACGGCCCACGGCGGGGCCAGGTCTTCACACGCCGAGTGGCAGGGCAGGCAGTTCCACCGGGGCGGCGCTGTAGACTACATGGGCAGACATTACCCGGACTTCGAGGCCGCCACCGGCTACGGCACCGGGGCCGGGCTTTGCGGCTGGAACTGCCGTCACACCTTCTTTGCCATCTTCCCTGAGCTGGGTGCACCGCCTGCATGGACGCAGGAGAGCCTGGAAGCCCTCAACGCCCGGGACATCGAGTACAACGGCGGCAGATACACCCGGTACGAGATCAGCCAGATGCAGCGGGCCCGGGAGCGCGCCGTGCGCAAGTACAAGCGCCGGTATCTGGCTGAGGATGCCGCCGGGGCCGACACCACCGCCAGCGCGGTGAAGCTCCGGCAGGTCCGTCAGGAGCTGGCCGACTTTATCAGCGTCACCGGCGGCAGAGTGGACAGCGCCCGGACGAGCGTGGCCGGGTTTGGCAGGAGCGAGAGCAGTAAGGCCGCGTGGGCGGCGAAAGGCTATGAAAAACAGCAGAAAGATGCTATAATCATTGAGAACCTTCGCACCGCCGCAAAGCTGCCCAAAACCGCTGCGATCCACCTGAAACCCACCGCCATCAACATTGACAGCCTTACATTTGACGATGCGCACATAAATCAGGAGCGCTCCCACAATGTCAGTGAAAAGCAGGCTAAACAGTACATCCGGGATGCAAAAATCTCTGTCACCGTCTGGAATGGCCAGTTTGAGCGATACTATGGGGCAGAAGGTTCAGCGTATGTCCGTACAGGAACAAACGAGATTCGCACAGCATTTAGCCGTGACCAATATGATGAAAACACGACTGCTTTGGTTAAGGAGATGAAAAAGAATGGCCTTCTTGGGTAATGTAGAATACAGACCGGATGAAACCGGAACCGCCGCAAGCGTCAAGTGCCCGCTGGTAGACGATTGGACAGACCCCATTGATTGCATGGAAAATCAAGCTGTCATTGACAGCTGTATTCCTGCCCGGTTCAAGGTGAAGCCCGACTGGAAGAAAATCTGTGAGGCCTGCCCCTTCCGGGACTACTGATACAACCAAATACCGCAAGCGTCTTTGCTCGTTTGAGCAGGGGCGCTTTTTTCATACCGTTTTAGCTCAGATGGAAGAGCGCCGGTCTCCAAAACCGGATGCCGCAGGTTCGATTCCTGCATGCGGTGCCATCGCAGAGGGCAGTGCGTACCCTGCCCACAACCGAACACGGACGGAGAACCGTGTCACCAAACCGTGGTTTCACCAACAGAAAGGAGTTTTTCCACCATGAAGCGTGAAGACGTGAAGAACAAGATCCCCGGCATTACCGAGGAGCAGCTGAACTGGATCATGGCCGAGAACGGCAACGATGTCAACCGGGAAAAGACTGCCGCCGAGCAGTACAAGAGCCAGCTGGAAAACGCTCAGACCCAGCTCAAGACTGCCCAGGACGGCCTTGCCGCCTTTGATGGCAAGAAGAAGCCCGAGGAGTACGAGGCCGAACTGGCAAAGCTCAAGGGCGATATGCAGGCTCAGGCTGAGGGCTTTGCCTTTGACAATGCCCTGAACACCGCCATTCTGGGAGCCAAGGGCCGCAGCGTCAAGGCAGTCCGGGCACTGCTGGATCTGGATGCCCTCAAGGGTTCCAAGGACCGTTCCACCGATATCTCCAAGGCGCTAGAGGAAGCCGCAAAGGCGAACCCCTGGGCCTTTGGCGAGACGGCAGAGGGCGGCGCTGGTTCCGTTCACGTTTCCAGCGGCAAAGAGCATGGCACCCCGCCCGCCGGGGATGTTGACCCCGTGACCGCTGCCTTCAAGAAGATGAACCCCGATATCAACATCGAATGAGAGAAAGGATATTCTTATGGCACATGAAGCACAGGTCCGCTATTCCAATCTGGTTGACCTCAAGCTGCGCAAGACGCTGGTGAAGAAAGTCGGCGTGATCTGCAACAACCGCTACGAGGGCAGCCCCAAGGCCGGTTCCGTCAAGGTCCCTGTCCGTGACACTGAGGTGGTTGTGAACGACTACGACAAGGTCAAGGGCGCAAAGCAGACCAGCGGCGACACCACCTACCTCACCGTCAACATCGACCACGACAAGGCAGTGAACGAGATCATCGATGGTTTCGATGCAGAGAGCGTTCCCGGTGATCTGGTTGCCGACCGCCTGGACAGCGCCGGTTACTCTCTGGGCCTGCAGATGGATTCTGACGGCTCCGTGGAGCTGACCACCGCAGGCACTGCCTTCGGCAATACCACCGCCCTGACCGAAAAGACCATCTACGCCAACATCGTGGATGCTCGCACCCAGCAGTCCTCCATCGGCGTGCCCACTGCAGGCCGCTGGCTACTGGTCTCCCCGGACACCTACGGCCTGCTTCTGAAGAGCCCCGAGTTCATCAAGGCTTCCGACCTGGGTGACGCAGTCGTTCAGACCGGCGCTGTAGGCAAGATCGCAGGCTACACCGTGTTCGAGGATTCCACCCTGGGCGAGAACGTCGAGTATGTGGCTGGTCATCCCAACTGGTTCGCCGTCATCGACGAGTGGGCCGTTCCCGTCCACCTGCAGGATCTCTCCGGCTCCGGCGACTTCATCGGCGCATCTGCCGTGCAGGGCCGTAAGGTCTACGCCTACAAGGTCACCAAGGGCCAGACCATTCTGGTCAAGAAGAAGGCAGCATAAGGAGGCCCCATGCTCTACTGCACCTATGACGAATACCAGGCGGCGGGCGGTACGGTGCCGGAAGCGGCCTTCGGGGTGCTGTGCAGCCGGGCGTCCCGCCTGATCGACAGCGCCACCTTTGGCCGGGCAGAAGCCCACGCCGCCGAGTGTGAGGATTGCCGCCAGATGCTGGCAGATGCCTGCGCTCAGATCGTGGATCTGTTCGCCGCACAGGCCGCCGTGGGTGCGGCTCCGGGCGCGGCAAGCGTCTCCAACGACGGCTGGAGCGTGAGCTTTTCAGAAAACAGCAGCCTGTCCGCAGCAGTGCGTTTTGATGCGTGGCACGTCCTGGAAAACGCTCTCGGCGCAGACCCCCACGGCCTGCTGTACAGGGGGTGTTTCTGATGCAGGGCACTGTCACCGTGGTCAACCTCATCCGCGACACAGCAACCGAGACCGACACGCCGGTGTGCTGGGTGTTTCCGGCCTGCAGCTGGCGGGAGCGGCGCGGTTCTTCCGGCTCCGGCACCGCCAAGGACCCGGAGCGTACCACCCATGTGCGCATCCCGGCGGGGCTTTGCACGCAGGGCTATCTGCCCTATGTCCAGTGGGCGGCGCTGACTGTCGCCGAAAAGCGCAGGCACTGGACGCTGAAACGCGGCTGGAAGCTGGTGCAGGGCGCTGTGCCCACCCTGACCGCCGAAGAATACGCGCACCTCGAAAAAACGCACCTGTGCTGCACCGTGTCGGCAATCTCGGACAACCGGGAACCGCTGCTGCCGCACTGGCATGTGGAAGGGAGCTGAGACCATGAGCGAAATGATCCCGTTCGGGCCCGTTGCCCCGTCGGCAAAACCGAAGTTTGACCCGCCGGATGGGTTCCGGTATCAGACAGACGGCATCCAGATGCAGCTGTCGTGGCGGCCGGACTTCGGTGCGGAGAAAACCGCCGCCCTGCAAAAGGCACAGTACGCCCTTGCACAGGAGGCGGCCAAGCTGATCGACAGCTATGTGCCCTTTGACACCGGCACCCTGAAGAACAGCGTGAACCTCGCCAGCAAGTACGACGAGGGCCTGCTGGTGTATGACACACCCTATGCACGCAAGCAGTATTACCTGCATGAGCAAGGCACTTGCCTGCACGGAGAGACCGGTCTGCGCGGCTCCTACTGGGGCCAGCGAGCACTGGCAGACGTCGGAGAGCACCTCGCCCTTTACGGTGCGCGTACCGTCACGACCTTCTGGGGAGGGATGGGACACTTATGAGCGAGAAGCCAACCATTGCCGCCCTGCGGGCGTGGCTCAAGAGCTGCCCGCTCATCGCCGAAGAGCAGGAGGCCGCCGGGGCCGCGTTCCGCATTGCGGGGCTGGATGAGGACGCCACCGCCTTTTCCATCGAGGACAGCCCCGGCGACCCGGTGATCACCGAGTATTTTTCCGGGCGGGACATGGCAAAGAATTACCTGTTTTTGTCCCGGCGGGAGTACGGCGAGGCGGACGTGCTCACCGTGCAGAACAGCGGCTTTTTTGAGCAGCTCACCGACTGGGTGATGGCCCAGAACGACTGCCGCCACCTCCCCGCGCTGGAAGCGCCCCGCCAGCCCCTCGGCGTGTCCGTCACCTCCACCGGCTACATCGTCACCAGCAGCGCGGGCAGCTGCCGGATGCAGATGCAGCTGCGCCTGACCTACTACCAGCCCAAATGAAAGGAGTTTTGCTATGACCGTAGCAGAAGCCATTACCAAGTCCGGCATCACGCCCAGTGCGTCCTATACTGGCATCGAGACGGCGGACGATTTCGTGTTTGCCGTCCAGACCGAGAGCGCCAAGCAGACCAAGGAATCCGCCTGGATCGTCTGCGCCGACCACGTCAAGGAGCACAGCGGTGCGCTGAATGCCTCCACCAACTCCGACACCTTCATCCGCACCGGCCCCACCGACACCAAGAGCGCTGTGCAGCGCACCCTGTCGGTGAACGGCAACCGCTGTGTGGGTGACGCGTTCCAGGATTTCCTGCTGTCCCGCAAGATCGTGTTCGGCACCGGCAGCGATGTCATTGTGCCGTACATCTACTTCAGCCTGCGCACCGGCAAGGGCGAGAAGGGCAGCTGTACGCTGGTCGTCACCAGCGACGTGGGCGGTGCCGCCGGTTCCCCGGCCACCTTTGCCTGCGACGTCAAGAGCATTGGCGTGCCGGGCACGTTTGACTACCTGACTGCGACCCAGAGCGCGGCAGGCGGCAACGCCGTCAAGGCCTGACGTTTTCTCTTTCCCCGCTCCGCCCGGAACGGGGATTTTTTATGCCGTGAAACAGTTCTCTCCGGGGCAGCACCGGAGCGCGGCCCAACGAAAGGAGCCAGAAAATGGTTATTTGTGGACAGGAATTCAACTTTTCCGTGCTGAACGCCAACGACATGGACCGCTTCGAGGATGCCAACGAGCGGATGCAGCAGGCGGGCCGGGCCGAAGAGGAACGCTTCAACCGCGGCGGCGTGCGTCTGGGCGACCATATGCGTGCACAGGCGCGTCTCGTGATGGCCTGCATTGACGAGATCCTTGGCGCAGGCGCCTCTGCCCGGCTGGGTCTGGATGAAAACGATGCAGCGCCCATCTATGACGTGCTGGACGCCATCAACGAGGCCTGCATGGCCGAAAAGCAGCGCTATACCAGCCGCATCCCCAAGCCCCAGCCCATGAACCGGGAGCAGCGCCGGGCAGCGGCAAAAGCGCAGCAGCGCACCCAGACGGCGGGGCGTATCGTCAGCCAGCAGCCTGTGAGCTTCCCGGCACAGCCGCCCGCCGCCCGGATGGTGGAGCGGGTGGACAAGGCCGCCCGCCGCAAGGCCCTGCTGGCAGAGCTGGCGGCGCTGGATGACTGACCTGCTGACGGACGCCCTGCCCACCGTATGGCACGGCAGGCGCATTGACCCGGACTTCCGGCACATGGTGCGGCTGTCCGCTGCCTACAGCCACGGAGAGGTCGAGGCTGACCCGGTGGCCTTTGCCCTGCAGCTGTGTGGGCAGTTCTACACCGAGCGTTTTTCGCCCTCCGACCTACAGGAAAAATACAGCTGGCTCATCGAGTTTTACTGCGCCGGAGAACAGGCCGCAGAACCAGCGGCAAAGCCTGCCAGCAGGCCCGACACCGGCCCGGCATTCGACTACCGGTGTGACGCGCCCTACATCGTGGCAGCGTTCCAGCAGGCCTACGGCATCGACCTGACCACGGCGCACCTGCACTGGTTCCGGTTCCGGGCGCTGGTTGCCGCCCTGCCGGAAGATACCCTCATGGCCAAGATCATGGGATGGCGCAGCGCCGACCTCAACGATTACGAGGGCAGCATGCGGGAGCATTACGCCGCGCTGAAGGAGCGCTTTGCCCTGCCTGCATCTTTGAGAGGGGGTGCCGCTGTTGCCCAGACCGTTGCCGAACACGACGCGGCATTCCTGGCCCGCTTCCGGCGCTGAGCGGGTGCCGGTGCCCTGCCCCTGCTGCGGCAGGCCCCTGCCCGTGTGGGCGGTGCGCACGGCCACGGCATCCGGCGTGTGGGTCAAATGCAAAAATCCCTCCTGCAAGCGGGAGGTAGAGATCAAACTGTAAAGCCTGTGCCCTTGTGCCCGCGCTCTGAATGAGAGGTGGACACATGGCAGATTTCAGCATCACCGGTGAGGTAAGGCTCAACAGCGACCCGGCGGAAAAGAGCACCAGCAAATGGACCGTTGCCGCCGGAAACATGATCGCGGACTTTGCAAAAAAGGCCGCATCCGAACTGGGCAAGGTGGTCCAGAGCGGCGTGGACTACAACGCCAGCATGGAAAGCTACCTGACCAACTTCAAGGTCATGCTGGGCAACGAGGAGCTGGCCGCTGCCAAGCTGGCAGAGCTGCGCAAGATGGCGGCTTCCACGCCCTTTGCCCTGTCCGACCTGACCGAGGGCACCCAGACCCTGCTGCAGTTCGGCATTGCAGCGGATGACACCACCGACGTGCTGCAGCAGCTGGGCGATATCTCCCTTGGCAATGCGGACAAGCTGCAGACGCTGGTGCGTGCCTACGGCAAAATGTCCAGTGCCCAGAAGGTCACGCTGGAAAACGTTAACATGATGATCGACGCGGGCTTTAACCCGCTGAACCAGATCTGTGCCGCCACCGGCGAGAGCATGTCCGACCTGTACAAGCGCATCTCGGACGGCAGGGTCAGCTTTGAAGAGCTGCAGTATGCAGTGAAGGCCGCCACCAGTGAGGGCGGGCAGTTTTACAACGGCATGCTGGAAGCCAGCCAGACCTTCAGCGGCCGCATGTCCACCCTGAAGGATAACGTGGCCGCCCTGACCGGCGAGCTGACCAGCGGGCTGTTTGCGGCGCTGGGTGACCTTGTGGTGAAGCTCAACGAGGTGGTAACGTCCTTCCTCGACAGCGACGAGAAGATGGCCCATCTCAAGGACACCATCGGCATTGCTACGTCGGTGGTCGCGGCGGCGGGCGCGGCGTTCCTTGCTTACAAGGGGTATGTAGCGCTTGCTACTGCGGCCGAGATCGCACACACCGTTGCCACCACGGCCATGACCGCAGCCAACGCCGCCGCTGAGGCGGGTGCAACCGGTCTGGCATTGGCACAGGCCGCCCTGAATGCGGTGATCTCCGCGAACCCGGTGGCTCTGCTTGTGTCCGCACTGGCAGCTCTGGCAACCGGCCTTGTGACGGCCTACAAGACCAGTGAGACCTTCCGCAATGCAGTCAACTCGGCATTTTCAGCGGTCAAGAACATTGCCCAAAGCGCCATCGGCACGGTGGTGGACTGGATCAATGATCTGGTTGCAAAAATTGAAGGAGCAGCGGCCGCACTGGCCAACCTGAAGAACGGCATCGGTGCTGCGGCGGATGCTTATAACACCGCCTACAACAACGCCATCAACAACTATAATCAGCGCAAGAGCGCAAAGCAGTGGAACAACTCCCACAAAGACCTCGAATGGGACGATGACAACGGATGGGTGCCGAAGGGCACAAGCAGCTCCGGCAACGGCAGCAGCCGCGCCGGGAGCCAGACAGCTGCGAATCCTTACCCGGCCATCGCCAGCGGAGCCAAGAAAGCCAGCAAGGCCACGAAGGAAGCTGCTGCCGAGGTGGTCAAGTCCATTTCGGACACCACGACCACCGTCAAAAACGGCGTGACCCGCACCGTGGAGACGGTTAACGAGACCTTATCCACCGGCAAAAAGCAGCAAAAACAGGTCATCACCGAGACGTCCCGCCAGATGGTGGAGGGCGTCCTGAAGGACATCAAGACCATCACCGAGGTGGACGAGAAGGGCAAAAAGACCGTCAAGCAGACCATGGAGACGGTGCGGGAGGTGGCCAAGACCATCACCGCTACCACCTCCGGCATCGTGGACGGTGTCAAGACCAGCACCAAGACGGTGACCGAGACCCTGACTGACGGCACCGAGACCCAGAAAAAGGTCATCACGGAGACCTACGACGACGTGGTGGACGGTGCCCTCGTGACCGTGGAGCGGGTCAAGACCGTTGCCGCCGACGGCACCGAAGAGGTGGCCGAGAACATCAAAGAGGCGTCCATCAAGAGCTTCGACGACCTGTGGAAGGAGCTGCAGACCCACGCCGACACCGGCCTGCTGGGCACCTTCGACAACCTCTATACCGCCGTCAAGAACAAGGACTGGAAGTCCATCGGCCTGTGGGCGGCAAATGCCATCTACGGCGGCCTGACCGCCGACCAGAAAAAGAAGGTCCATGACTTTGCCCTCGGTCTGGTGGACAAGCTCAACGAGGCGCTGGGCAACGCTCAGACAGCCCTCGTGCAGAAGGGCATCGACATCGGCGCCCAGATCTGCGAGGGCCTGACCTCCGGCTTTGGCGAGGTCTGGACGCAGGCCAAGACCCTCGGCACCCAGCTCACCGGCATCTTCCAGGGGCTGAAAGCGCCCTTGAGCAGCGCCGCACTGGCCATCAGCCAGGGCCTGTCCGGCGGTCTGCTGTCCAGCTTCCCGGCCATCTACGCGGGCGTGGGCTCCATGGTGGGCACCATCGGTGCGGCCTTTGAGGGCATGATGACCGCCATTGCATCTGCCCTGAATGCAACGGTGTTCGGCATCCCCATGGGCGTGATCGTGGCGGGCGCTGCCGTGGCGCTGGGCGTGGCCATCGCGGCCATCTGCGCAAGCCTCGGTGCCTCCAGAAAGAGCACGCCCAGACCCGGCGGTGGCAGCACCTCCGGCGGGTCCGGTTCCGGCGGCATCAGCGGAGACATCGACATCTCCACCGGCACCGGCAGCCTGGAGGACGCCATCACCGCCAACACCAAAGCGTTGACGCAGACCAACGCCGCCCTTGCCGACATGATCCGGCAGGCGGGCAGTCTGGTGCTGTCGGACAACATGCGGTTGGGCAACACCGTGGCGGCGTCCGGCACGGCCCGTGTGGCCGCAGCCGCCAACAGCTACAACCGCGAGGGCGACACCAACATCACCCAGAACATCTACTCGAAGGCTCAGACCGCCGCCGACCTGCAGCGGGAAGCCCGCTGGGAAGCCGACCGCGCCAAGGCCCAGCGCCGATGAAAGGAGGACACCAATGCTTTTTAAGGATCACTTAAAGCTGGTCACAGACGCTGGTGCCGTCCTGCATCTGGGCTGGGATTACAACGTGCCCTACAACCTCGACCCGCTGAACGGCGTGGATGTGGACATCCAGACCGCACAGGGCATCAACCAGACCGGCACCACCGTGGAGCGGCAGAGCGTGGCGGGCGTGTCCCGCACCATGAGCGTTGTGTTCTGGGGCGGCCGCGCCCTCGACACTGCCCGCAATTTCGCCCGCAAGTTGCCCTATTACACCACCGGCACGATGTACTTCGGGGATGCGTACTTCACCCGCTTCGTGGTGCAGAAAACGCCCTACTTTTCCAGCTACACTGAGCCGCGCTGTGAGCTGATGCTGTACAGCCCCAAGCCCTACTGGTACGGCCTGACCGCTACAGCCCGCGTGCTGGGCGGCTACAAACCCGCGTTTACCTTCCCGGTCTGCTATGATTCCCACACCTACGGCATCCGGCAGGACGGCGAGGCGGCAGTGCTGCGCAACCCCGGCAGCCTGCCGGTGCCCTTTACCGCCACGCTGACCTGCTCCATGCAGGTGGCGCACCCGCGCGTGGTGGACCTGCGCACCGGGGACAGCATCGGCTTTGACCTGACGCTGGAGGACGGCGACCGGCTGGAGATCTACCGCAGCACCACCGACCGGCTGGCCTGCACCCTGACCCGGGAGGGCAAGGCCACAAATTGCTTTGCCGCGCTGGACGAGGACAGCACCCTGACCGAGCTGCAGCCCGGCGACAACATTTTGTCCATGCAGGCCGACAGCGGCGCGGCCTATTTACAGGCATCTGTGAGCTTTTACCCGATGGAGGCGGGCATCCTGCCCGAACCGCTATGAGACTGGACGTTTTAGAGGCGGACACCCTTGTCCGTGTGGGCTGGGTGGACGTGTGGGTGTCCCTCTACTGGGACAGCCCCTATTACTCCGAGGGCGGCTTTACTCTTGAGGTAAGGCCGACCACCGAGAACCTACAGCTGCTGACCGAGGGCCGGTGGCTGGTGCGCAGCGACGAAACGCCCCGCATCCCGATGCGGATCTGCGGCAGGGCCAACCAGAACGAGGACGCAAACCTCGTGGTGAGCGGCTACCCGGCCACCTGGCTGCTGACCAAGCGGGCCAGCGCCACGGTCATCAAGGGGCAGAACGCCGAGCAGGCCATGCGCAGCCTTGTGGCGGCGGCAGACCCGTGGCCACGCCTGGAGCTGGGCACCGAGTACGGCTTCGACACCGTGTTCGACAAGCAGACCTCCGGCGGCAGCGTGTTCGACTACTGCCAGACCATCGGGCAGGCGTGCGACCTCGGTTTCCGGGTGATTCTGGACGGCACCGGCAGCGACAAAAAGCTGCTGTTTGAGTGCTTCCGGCCCACCTTCGACCCCAACAACCGGTACAGCCCCAAGTGGGGCAATCTGCTCAACGCCGGATGGTCCTTTGCCGATACCGACTACGCCAACGTAGCCCTTGTGCAAGGGGCCGGTGAGGGCGACCAGCGGGCCACCTGCTGGGTGGGCGATGTAGACAGCACCGGATCAGACCGGCGGGAGATCTACATCGACGCCCGCGACATCCAGCCCGACGAGGGAAAGGGCGAGACCACCGCCAGCCAGTCTTACCTCGACAAATTGGCAGACCGGGGCGGCCAGAAACTGCTGGCCCAGCTGCGCACCGGCAGCATCGAGTTTGACGTGGACGATGACACGCTGGCCGTGGGCGACGTGCTGCGCGTCAGCCTGCCCCAGCTGGGCTACACCGCCATGGTGCGGGTGGCCGACATCATCACCGAGAGCCAGTCCAGCGGCACCACCCGGACCATCCGGCTGGGCACGCCGAGCTGGCACAAGACGTAAAGGAGGGCTTATGGCCGATATCATCACCTACCCGGAAAACGGCATCACCTACGACGCCGACGACGCTTCCGGGTACCTCAGCACCCGCCTGAGTGGCGTATACAGCGCAGACGAGGACTTTGCCGTGACCGCAAACGGCGGCCTGACCGTGACCGTCAGCGCCGGGCAGGCATGGGTGCGTCCGGCCCGCTTCCGGGGCCGCAGCATCATCCTGGAGCAGCCGGAGACGGTCACCCTGACAGCCGCCGACGCCGTGCGCACCCGCATCGACCGGCTGGTGCTGCGGTACGACGCAGCCGCCAAAAAGACCAGCCTGACCGTGCTGACCGGCACCCCGGACAGCGCCAGCCCCACGGCACCGGAGATCACCCGCACCGCGTTGGTGTACGACCTGTGTCTGGCCGACATCCGCCGCCCGGCGGGCAGCACTGTGGTCACCGCCGCCGACATCACCGACACCCGCGCGGACGAGGACGTGTGCGGCGTCATGCGGGACAGCGTCACCGGCATCCCCACGGCCCAGCTGCAGGCACAGGCGCTGGCCATTATGACTCAGCTGTCCACTGAACTGCACACCAAACTCGCCGCTCTGGATGCCGCAATCGCAGCGGTGGAGAGCGGCAGCTTCTACACCAAGGCCGAGGCGGACGAGAAATTCGGCACGCCCTACACCCTGCCTGCCGCCACGGCGGCCAAGCTGGGCGGCGTGAAGGTGGGCGACTACCTGGACATCGCTGCGGACGGCACCCTCAGCGGCAAGACGCTGTATGACACCATCGCGGCCAGTGTGGCGGTCAAGTCGGAGCCCAGGCTGGTGTGGAGCGGAAAAACAACGATTGGGAGGAAAAAAACTCAGACAATTAACGTTCAGGACGGTGTAGATTACGTTAACCTCCGCATAAACGAAGCTGATTTTAATCTTACCCCTGGTATGACATATGAAACTGGCAGTTTTGGCGCGGGAAGTCTCACGGTCACAGTATTATTTTCGGCCGACAAAAAAAGGCTTGAATGTACCCTTACCAATACGCTGAATACTGTATCGGTTGTATTCACCGGCTACCACTACCCCACCTTGGCAGAGCTGCTGACCGAGACGCAGTCCGCGCAGGCGGACTATGACGCGCTGGACGCGGAGGACAGCGCGATTGATGCACCGGACGATGTGACACAGGAAGAGTAACGCCAAGAAAGAAAGGACGTGAGAGCATGGCGATCAAAGTATATTCCCTTGCAAAAGACGGCAGCAAAAAGCTGTCTGCAAATTTTGCGGTGAGGGAGTTCAGGTGCAAAGATGGGTCTGATCCTATCTTTATTGACTCCGAACTGGTGGAACTGCTGCAGAAGATCCGCAGCCATTTTGGCAAAGCGGTGAACATCAACTCCGCGTTCCGCACGGCAAGCCACAACGCGAAGCAGAAGAAAGCATCCAAGTATAGCCAGCACCTTTATGGAAAGGCTGCGGACATCTGGATTGCAGGCGTGCCGGTGGACACGCTGGCCGCCTACGCCGAAACGCTGCTGCCTGACCGGGGCGGTATCGGTCGGTATTATAGCGATAACTTTGTGCATGTCGATGTACGCGCAGCGAAAAGCCGCTGGACGCAGTAAGGGGGGTGAGACCGATGGCAAGTGTTCTGATGTCGGATGCACCGTATGCATCCTGGCTTTCTGGCGTTTTAACTACACTCGAAGAACACAAGATCGACCGCATTGCGGTTGCAGCACCCTTACCGAATGGCGAGGTATTCACAGGCTACTTCCGCTTGGACACGATGGACAAGGCCCTTCTGGCGGCCAACATGCAGGCCGACGCTGTGCTGGACGCAGTGTGCCACAATGGACAGCGCATCCAGCAGGCATGGAGCGATGACATAGATGAGGAGGTGTAACCAACGGACGACGCAATCATCGCCGCCCTGCTGAGCGGTGCCGTGACCCTGATCGGGGTGCTGATCGCCAACAGCCGCAGTCAGGCCGTGACCGACACCAAGCTGGAAGAGC
>ENA-UESG01001638-UESG01001638.1-human-gut-metagenome-genome-assembly--contig:-NODE-1638-length-13874-cov-3.969341_pt1 | contig 13874 bp, 10 predicted proteins | sample MGYA00243002_ERZ508003 | MGnify/ENA primary metagenome ERZ508003 (study PRJEB26167, sample SAMN06115514) | human gut metagenome | host: Homo sapiens | place: China:Shanxi | collected 2015-12-02... | reverse complement strand
GAGGACCCCAACGGCATCCCCAACCACCTCATGCCCTATATCGCCAAGGTGGCTGTGGGCAAGCTGGAGAAGGTCCATGTCTTCGGCAATGACTACCCCACTCCCGACGGCACCGGCGTCCGCGACTACATCCATGTCGTGGACCTGGCCCGCGGCCATGTCTGCGCCATCAAGAAGCTGGAAACGAACTGCGGCCTCTTCATCTGCAACCTCGGCACCGGCAAGGGCTACAGCGTGCTGGATGTCATCCATGCCTTCGAGAAGGCCTGCGGCAAGCCCATCCCCTACGTCATCGATGCCCGCCGCCCCGGCGACATCGCCGAGTGCTACGCTGACCCCACCAAGGCCAAAAACGAGCTGGGCTGGGTGGCTGAGTACGGCATCGAGGAGATGTGCGCCGACAGCTGGAACTGGCAGAAGAAGAACCCTGACGGCTATCACACCGCGAACTGAATAAAAAACGATAAGAGCCTGTACGGCGGGTACTTCCCGGGTACAGGCTCTTATTTTTTGCACTTTTTCTGATATTCGAGGAAGGCGGCATGATTTTTTTCAGAGAACAGTTCAGAACAGCCCCGTTTCTCTTGACAACGCCGGAAAGTTAGCCTATATTACTGTTGTTAATGCAAACTAACAAACGCGCTCGAGAGGAACATTCCATATGACGTTGAAAGATTTGAACATCGGCGAGACTGCCGTGGTCGGGACCGTGGGCGGCGAAGGCGCTCTGCGGCAGCATTTTCTGGATATGGGGCTGATCCCCGGTGAGGAGGTCACGCTGGTCAAATTTGCCCCCATGGGCGACCCGATGGAGCTGAGCATCCACGGCTACGAGCTGACCCTCCGGCTGGACGATGCCGCCCGCATCGGGGTCACGCTGGCCAAAGCCCCGGCGGTGAAAAAGGCGGCGGCAGAAAGTGAAAAGCCGGTGGAGCACCCGGGCCTCGGCGAAGGCGGACGCTACCACACCAAAAAGGGCGAGAACCCTCTGCCCGACGGCACGACCCTTACCTTTGCGCTGGCGGGCAACCAGAACTGCGGCAAGACGACCCTCTTCAACCAGCTCACCGGTTCCAACCAGCACGTCGGCAATTTCCCGGGTGTGACGGTGGACCGCAAGAGCGGTGCGATCCGGAACAACCCGAATACGGAGGTCACAGATCTGCCCGGCATCTACTCCATGTCGCCCTATACCAGCGAGGAGATCGTGACCCGGCAGTTCATCATCGGCGAGAAGCCCACGGGCATCATCAATATCGTGGACGCCACCAACATCGAGAGGAATCTGTACCTCACCATGCAGCTCATGGAGCTGGATACGCCGATGGTGCTGGCGCTGAACATGATGGACGAGATGCGCGGCAACGGCGGCACTGTCCGCATCAATAAGATGGAGGCCATGCTGGGCATCCCGGTCGTGCCCATCTCTGCGGCAAAGAACGAGGGCGTGGACGAGCTGGTGGATCATGCGCTCCATGTCGCAAAGTATCAGGAGCGGCCGGGCCGGATGGATTTCTGCAGCGAGGAGGATCACGGCGGCGCAGTCCACCGCTGCATCCACGGCATCATCCACCTGATCGAGGATCATGCCAAGGCCGCAGGCATTCCGGTGCGCTTTGCGGCCACAAAGCTCGTGGAGGGCGACCAGCGCATCGAGGCGGCCCTGAAGCTCGACCAGAACGAAAAAGAGATAATCGAGCACATCATCGTCCAGATGGAGCAGGAGCGGGGTCTGGACCGCGCCGCCGCCATCGCGGATATGCGGTTCCACTTCATCCACCAGCTGGTGGAGCAGACCGTCGTGAAGCCCCGCCAGAGCAAGGAGCAGCTCCGCTCGGCCCAGATCGACCGGTTCCTCACGGGCCGCTATACCGCCATCCCGGCCTTTGTGGGCATCATGGCGCTGGTGTTCTACCTCACCTTCGGCGTCATCGGTCTGGCACTCCAGAACCTGCTGGAAGTGGGCATTGATGCCCTGACCGCCGCGGTGGACTCCACCCTCACGGCGTGGAACGTCAACGCAGCCGTCCACTCGCTGGTCATCGACGGCATCTTCACCGGTGTGGGCAGTGTGTTGAGCTTCCTGCCCATCATCGTGACCCTGTTCTTCTTCCTCTCTCTGCTGGAGGATACCGGATACATGGCCCGCGTGGCATTCGTGATGGATAAGCTTCTCCGCCGCATCGGCCTCTCGGGGCGCAGCATCGTGCCAATGCTCATCGGCTTCGGCTGCACCGTTCCCGGCGTCATGGCCAGCCGCACCCTGCCCTCGGAGCGCGACCGCAAAATGACCATCCTGCTCACCCCCTTTATGAGCTGCTCGGCCAAGCTGCCCATCTACAGCCTGTTTGCGGCGGCCTTCTTCCCGGAGCACGCGGCTCTGGTGATGGTCAGCCTCTATTTCCTCGGCATTGCGGTGGGCATTCTGATGGCCATCCTGCTGAAGAGCACTGTCTTTAAGGGCGAGGCCGTCCCCTTTGTGATGGAGCTGCCCAACTACCGCCTGCCCGGCCTCAAGAATGTGGTCCAGCTGCTCTGGGAAAAGGCCCGCGATTTCCTCCAGCGCGCCTTTACGGTCATCTTTGTGGCGACCATCATCATCTGGTTCCTGCAGAGCTTCGACCTGCGGCTCAGCCTCACCGCTGACCCGCAGCAGAGCATCCTTGCATGGCTGGCCAGCGGTATCGCGCCGCTGTTTGCGCCACTGGGCTTTGCCGACTGGCGGGTGTCTACGGCCCTGATCACCGGCTTTATGGCCAAGGAGAGCGTCGTTTCGACCATCCTCTATGGCTCCTCTGCGGCCTTTGCCGCCGCGCTGTCCCCGGCGGCGGCTGCACCCCTGCTGGTGTTCTGCCTGCTCTATACGCCCTGCATCGCGGCGGTGGCCTCGGTCAAGCGGGAGCTGGGCGGCAAGTGGGCGTTTATCATGGTGGCAAATCAGTGCATCGTAGCATGGCTGGCGGCCTTCGGCACGCGGCTCATCATGATGCTGTAAAGAAAACGGAAACAGGGAGCGGCCTGCAAGATGCGGGCCGCTCCTTTTCTCTTGACGATCGCTGCGTTTTTATGCTATTATTACTTCAAATTTGAATGATACAATTTTGAATCACAAGGAGGCGTCCCATGAATACCCCGGGCATCGAATTCGGGCGGAAGACCTCGGCGGCTTACGCCGCCCTCTGCAAGCCCCTGTGCCAGAAGCTCCATCTGCCCCAGACGGCTTTTGACATCCTGATGTTCCTCGCCAACAACCCCGGCTACCAGACCGCCAGCGACGTGGTGGAGGTGCGCAAACTGAAAGCAAACCTCGTCTCGGTGAACATAGACCGTCTGGTGCAGGAGGGCTACCTCGTCCGCGAGGCTGACCCCGGCGACCGCCGCCGCACCCTGCTGCGCTGCGCCGAAAAAGCCTGCCCCATCATCGAGCAGGGCCGGGCCTTGCAGGAGGAATTTGGCGCAAGTCTGCTGGAACACACCAATGAAGCACAGCGAAAGGCGTTCTTCGAGACGATGGACATTATAAATGAGAATCTGGACGCCATTCTGGAAGGAGAAGTATGAACGTTTTATCCTCGGCGTGGTGGTCATGGGCTTCAACTGGCTCAGCTGACCGTATCCGGACAAAAAAATGCCTGTGCGGCAGATGCTGCACAGGCATTTTTAATGTTCTTTTAACGGACGAACTCGACATCAACGTCGCCGTTCTTGGTGGCGAGGTTCAGCTTGTTGGGGGCATCTGCATTCTGCTGCAGGGTGTCCTTGCCGAAGAAGAGGAAGTTCTTGTCGCTGGCGTCGGAGACGCGGATCTTGCCGCCGCCTGCGGCCAGCTCAAGGCCGTAAGAGCTGCCGCTGCCGATCACGGAGCCGGTGATGCTGCCGTTCTGCACCTTGGCGCTGCAGACGTTGGCAGAGATGTTTTCCAGCTTGAGGGTGCCGCTGTTCTGGATGGTGGCGGCCACATTCTGGGAGGTGACGCCGCTCATGGTGATCTTGCCGTTGCGGGTGGTGCCGCTCAGGGTGGAGCCGTTGAAGTTCGACACCTCGATGCGGCCATTGTCGGTGGTGAGGCTGGCGGTCTGTGCCGAAACGCCGTTCAGCGTGATGCTGTCGTTGGTGGTGCTGACGGTGATGTTTGCCAGCGTCTGGCGGGGTACCTGCAGCGTCAGGGTGCAGCTGCGGGTGTCCTGGCTCTGGATGACAAGGGAAGCGTTGGGCTCCCGGGTCTTGGTCACGGTGAGGGTGCCGCCCGCCACCGTGAAGTCGTAGAGCTTGGAGCTTTCAAAGGCGTAGCTCGAGGTGTAGGTGTAATCGGCGCGGATGTGGTCGATGTCGGCGGCCTGCAGAATGACCGCAGCGCTGCTGTCCTGCACCACGATGGCGTTGATGCCGGCCGGTGCGTCATAGCTGGCGCTGTAAGTGGCCACAGATGCCGCCGCGCCGCAGAAGAGCGCAGCCGCCGTGACGGCTGTCAGAAGAGCGAGAAGCAACTTCTTCATAAGAAAAACCTCCTGTCGCAATAAAATAGATGAGCGGAATGTCCCGCAGAAGATTTTACTTTATCCGTCCGGGCCGCAGCTGAGGCTCGGATAGAATTTCTCACCCTAAAAATACCGCAGCAGAGAAAAAAAGTCAAGAGAGAAAAAATGAACAATAAAAAACGCCTGCACAGTGGTGCAGGCGCAAAAGCAGGATAAATTATTTCTCTTCGATGGTGGAGTGCTCGATGACATAGTCGGCAGCGCGGCGGATGCCCTCGTTGCGGCGGATGGCCTCCACGTTGGACGCAGCCTTGACTTCCTCGAGGGTCTTCTTGGTGCGCTCAGCGCGCTCGGACAGGGTCTTGTCGATGTCCTCCTCAGTGGGGACGAGGCCCTCGTTCTGAGCGATCTGCAGCAGGGCCATCCGGGCGCGGGTGTTCTTCTCCGCAGCAGTGTGGACAGCGGCAGTGAAGCTCTCGCGGGTCTGATGGATCTGGCTCAGGTAGCGGTCGAGGCTCAGGCGCTGCATCTGCAGCTGCTGCTGGATCTGCTCCATCTCCTGCTGATAGGCACTCTCGACGAGAACGCTGGGCAGCTCGCCCTCAGCGGCTGCGGCCAGCTGGGTGAGGATGGCGTCCTTGGCGCGGTTGAGCGCAGCGGCGTGTTTGTTGTCGTGGAGCTGCTGACGGATCTGGGCGCGGAATTCGTCCATGGTGTCCACATTGGCAGCCTTCTTGGCAAAATCACTGTTCAGAGCGGGCAGCTGGCGAACACAGACGTCGTGCAGCTTGATTTTGAAGACCACGGGCTTGCCGGCCAGGTCCTTGACGTGGTAGCGTGCCGGGAAGGTGACGAAGATGTCAAACTCCTCGCCGCCCTTGTGGCCGAGGATGCCTTCCTCGAAGCCGGGGATCATCCGGCCGCTGCCCAGCTGCAGGGTCTGGTTCTGGGCGGCGCCGCCGTTGAAGGGCTTGCCTTCCAGCAGGCCCTCGTAGTCGATGTGGACGATGTTGCCCTTGACGGCCGGACCCTTGTGAGGCACTAGCTCAGCGGCCATGGCGCGGCGGCGCTCCAGCACCGCGTCGATCTCCTTGTCGGTGACTTCCGGGGTGACGCACTCGGTCTTGAAGCCGGTGGTCTGGGTCAGGCTCAGCTCAGGCTGCAGGGCGGTGGTGGCAGTGGCCACAAAGCCCTCGTCCTTCTTCACGCTGACCAAGTCGTAGACCGGCTCGTCCACAGCGTGGAAGCCGTGTTCTGCCATCGCTGCGTTGTACAGGGCCGGGACGTCCTTGTCCATCAGATCGTTGATGGCGTCGTACCAGAAGGTGTGCTCGCCGCGGTCGGCCTCGATCTGGGCGCGGTCAGCCTCGCCCTTGGCAAAGCCCTTGATGGTGTATGTTGCGCGGGTGCGCTCGTACACGGCGTTGGACGCAGCTTCCAGCTCCTCAGCCGAAGCACTGAAAGCCCCTTCTCACGGAAACCTGATCGGTTTTGGCTCAGCACCCGAAGGGCTCGAAAATAACGAAGTGGTCTACGAGCTACTGGCAGATATGGGATGGACCGATCAGGCAATCGATCCGAAGCAATGGATGCCTTCATATTGCACGGCCCGTTACGGTGCCTATCCGGAAAGTATGAAAAATGCCTGGGAGCTATTCAGAAAGACAGCATACAGTTCGCTGTATTCCTATCCCCGTTTCACTTGGCAAACGGTAATTCCGGATCAACGGCGTATCAGTAAGATAGACGTAAGCGACGATTTCCTGCACGGAATAGAATTATTCTTGGCAAGTGCAGACAGCTTAAATCGTTCCAAACTCTACGTCAACGATGCCATTGAATTTGCTTCCTATTACATCGCTGCCCAAGCTGACAAACTTTACAAGCAAGCACTGACTGAAGATACCGCCGGAAAGCCGGTTGCCGCACATCAACATTTAAATCAAGCTATCGACCTGCTGCTAAACGTTGATAAATTGCTGGCTTCTCACCCGCTCTACCGTTTGGAGGAATGGGTGGAACTGGCCAGAAATAGCGGTACTACACCTGCGGAAAAAGATGCTTATGAAGCAAATGCCAAACGGCTGATTACCACTTGGGGAGGATTCCAGGAGGATTATGCAGCACGTTTTTGGAGCGGATTGATCAAAGATTACTATATTCCGCGCCTAAAGCTCTATTTCTCCAAGCAACGCGGTGATTTGGACAACTGGGAAGAAGAATGGATACGTACTCCTTGGCATAATACCACTACCCCATTTGAAAAACCATTGGATATGGCAATCGAATTGGTACAAAAAGCCAAGGAAATAAAAAATTAAAGTCTTATTTTCTATATTATTCTTTATCTCGGAAATAATTTTACTTAAACTCCCTTTTCTAAATAAAGTTTGGCTGTTATGCAGTTTAAAAAATTCTCCTTGTGCATAAGTCAACACATAGTAAGAATTCATGAATCCTTCGCAATTGGTATAAAAATATCTCAGATTAGGATACTTAAATTCTTCTGTCAACACTTTAATTGCCTGATTAGAATCATTATCTGATATAATAACTTCATACTTTTCTAATGGAACATCAGCATTATCTATAAAAATACTTTTCAAAGTTTTCCTAACGTATTCCACTCGTCCATAACAAGGAATACAGATTGATAAAAGAGTCATACAAACGATCTTTTTAGTTAGTTTTCAAGACAGAATCCAAGAATTGCTTAGAATAGTTTTTCTCTTCCTCTATTAATAAATTCACCTTATTAAAGTCATAATTTAAATGAAGTTTTTCTATATCAATATTTTCTGTAATAAAGCGATCCTTTAAATCTACAGAACGCAGCAGGCTCTCCATTCTTGAATTTAAACTAATACCTTTTAGCCCAAATACATAAAAAGGTTTATTAAAATAAACAGCAAAAGCAGTTCCATGAAACGAATTAGACAAGAACATACTACAATTATAAATTAAGGAAAGAAAATCCTGTGGTCCTACCTTAGTAAAATTCTTATCCGCATATAATCGAGGCAATGCGTCATTAATAGAATAAATCTTCCAACCTTTTTTCCTTTTAAAATATAAAGCGACACGCTTCATCAAATCACTTCCCTCAAAGTCATAAATTAAGATATAATCCTTTTCTGATCCTTTATGCATAAATGTTTCCCAATAATTTCTATCAAGAAGAAAGACCGGATCTAATACTTTTACTCCATTTTTAATATCTAACGACTTCAGGATATCCACTCCTTGATATTCTCTTACTGAAATACGATTCATTTTAGCTAACATTCCTTTTACAAATTCTTTATCTGCATCAGAAATGTATTCTACAGAAAAACTAGCAGCATACGACACGCGTTTTGTTTGTGATAAAGCAAAATCAATGTAATAACTGGGATCTTTACCATTAGGAAATAAAGGATTCCATATTTGGTCACTTCCGGCTATAATGATATCAGCACAAGGAGGATTCATCTTTAATTCTTCAAAAGTGTAATAAGTCTTATCGGTCAACTTCAAATAATTCTTTGTGAATTCGTCAAAACATTTTTTGCGTCCTAGCGAAAATCTTAAATAAGACCATTTAGCTATACGAAACATCCACCTTGTTACAAAGAAACTATTAAGCTTATCAAACTTTTTACTTGTAAATGATTTCCAATCATATTTTTTATATAAATAGCCGGGACGATAATTAATAATCTCCACCTCATGGCCCAATTCTTCCAGATAATGCTGTAAAGCATAGGCTTGCAATGATGCACCGAAATTATATACATCATGACAAGTGATAATACAAATTTTCATAGTATACTGTTTTTCCCCAATTATATCCAGAAATATCACTTTGTATTTATTTATCAACAAATATCTACCTATACAAAGCAAAGCGAAACTATAAGTTTCATATTTTTTATCCCATATTATCCTTTATGGTTTTAATAACTTGAATTCCAGTCTCTCCCACTATACCTTTGGCTATAATTTGTTTCGCTAAACGTCCAGGAGATATTTTTGGCTTCACCATATATCGAATCGTATGTAATGCTTCATTCTCATGCACATTATCTGTAAACACTTCAAACACCATTGGTTTGTCAGCATGTTTATCATTAAAGAAGTCCTTATACAATTTAAGAAACTCTTTTTTACTGGATGCTGTAAGATATCTAAAGCCCATACTCTCTGCATAATACTTTACAAGAGTGGGTGATTGCTTTCCGTAATGCCCTCCTGCAGCCACATACTTATCACAATCATCATCCAACAAAGAAGCCGGGTGTTGATAATTGCGGAATTCCTGCCCCTTGCCATTGTTAACTAACAGCAACCGGAGATTATTTCTTATATGCCGATTGCCCAAGGCATTCATGTCATAAAAGAATGCAAGATCACCAATAATACCAAAGTATAGTCTGTCAGAATGCACCAATGAGGCTCCAACTAATGTGGACAAACCTCCATCGATGCCAAATCCTCCTACATTACAACTTCCAGTTACGCTGGAAGGCAAAGGAAAATAATTCCATGATCTGAACGAATTATTGATGGCCGCATGTATCACACTGTTTTCCGGAATATGCTTATACGAAGTCTGAGCAATCCATAGATTTGAGAATGGCAAATCAGGAATAGCATCAATCATCGTACTACACTGTTTCTTTAGTTCTTCATACAGACTTGTTTCCTTATATTCGCCAATAGAATAGTTCTCAAAAAAATCTACCTCTTCCATTGAAATCATCGCTGTTAGCTTGTAGAATCTATCATGATAAATACCATCTTCATTGACCATCCACCACTCTTTAGCACAACACATAGCCTCAGATGTATAATAATCACCGCAAACAGTACCAATATAGATTAACAAAGCAATGTCCGGAAGCAACTTCGAACATCCTTCTTGGGTTGCAACAATAGAATAATTGACACGATATTTGCCTGTGTAATTACTGGTCAAATCACAAAGCACAACAGCGTTGTTCTTCTCACAAAAAAGTTCAACTGCTTTTACAGCCTTTGCATTCCATTTCTGATGAGCCCCAACCAAAATAGCGATATTGCCCTGTGGTAAAGGTGGAAGTTCTTCTTTCTTCTTATATGTTTTGATTACCCTTACTTTAGGCAATTCCTTCACCAAGAATCCAAGACTGTCATACGATTCCATAACTACACATACCGGACCACCACCGCCTGTATATAAGTTATTGATAGCCTCATTCAGTTTGGTTGTGACTATTCTTTCATCTTTATGATTTCTACATACAGGAATATTCACCCTGTATTTTGCCACATCATTGGGTAATACCGCATTGTCAATGGATTGCGGTTCATAGCTCCCCGTACGATTCTCACCACGTCCTGTCATAATAGCCAATATAGGTAATTTGCGATAGAAGGCCTCGGTTAGCCCAGGCAGATAATTTCTTGACGCAGTAGCCTCCGTACAAGTTACCACAATGGGCTCTCCAGATTCTGCAGCTATGCCACAAGCCATATAAGCAGCAGACCTTTCATCAACACATGAATACATTTCAAAATAAGGATCGTGTTGCATACTAACCACTAAAGCCATATTCCCTGTACCTGGTGAGGCTACCACCTTCTTGATCCCATACTCTTTAAGAAGAGCCATAAGCACCAAAGTTCCTTTATCATCTGTATAATAATCATGTCCCATAATTAGGTATGTTTTTATTTGATTTTTTCAAACATTAATTATAATAGCTATTTTAATAGATACTATATAACTTCTGCATTTGACTTAATATTATCAGTAAAAATCAGAAGCTTATAAAAACAAATCCACTTTATTTGATTTGAAATTTTACGACAGATTTTAACGCTTCTAAATAACCATGTCCCCATTTTAAATCCGGTTCCATATAATTCCCTTCCCCCCATTCATTCCATGCACTAAGAAATACCAAACGATGATCATCATCTTTATCTTGAATAGATTTACATATTTCGGCTACATGCTTCTTAAAATTTTTGGGAGATGAATTTACATATATACCAGCACGTCTTCCTGCACGTGGTGTTCTATCAAATCCTGGAGTAATAACCGGATAACAGTTTTCCAACTTATTTTCTGGTGTATCATAATTTCTTACAACCTTATTGTAATCGTATTTCATCAAAGAGATACCCAAATGCCATCCCAATAATGACTGCATACGACGAACAAAACGAAAACCTGCAGCTTTAGCTTCAGCTTCCCAACGCCTATTATGACAAACACCATCGAATCCTAAATTTGTGACAATTTTATAAGAAGACTGCCTCCCTGTAGTAACTCCAATAAAATAAATACCTTTCAAATTATTCTTCTTCGCTAGAAAATTCCACCTATTCATAAACTCCTTAACATTAGGAAAACTTAACGGATCATAAATAAGGAAAATCGGCTTACCTTCAATAGTGATATAACGGTGATCCTTAAATGCTCGCAAACAATACTCAAAATGCTTTATATCATCTTGTTCGCCAAGATATTCTTGTTGGGCAATCATTGTATTATTCACCATAGAAGAGCCTTTCACCCAAGTTTTAGTTGTCCAATCATGATTAGCCCAACACAAACAAAATGGAAAATCTGGTTTGCCTAATCGCAAAACTTCTTCAAATGGTTTTTGCAAAAGCATTTTTCCATTTCCAAACCAATAATGATAATAACAAAATCCTTCTATGCCTGCATCACGAGCCAGTTCTGCTTGAGCTTCTCTTACTTCAGGAAGCCTTAAATCATAAAAGCCTAAATCCGCTGGTATATGTGGTTGATAGTGTCCACGGAATAATGGTTTTGCTTTAGCTACATTTGTCCACTCTGTAAATCCTTTTCCCCAATATTTATCATTCTCAGGAATAGGATGATATTGAGGAAGATAAAATGCTATGACCCTTGCTTTGTTTTCTTTCATATCATCGGTTTTTATATTGGTCTATATTTTTTTTAGTTTCTTCTAAATATTTTCTTCCCCATTTTTGGTCTGGTTCCAAATGGTTTCCTTCCGCCCATTCATTCCAAGCATTTATAAAAATAAAATTTTCTTCCTGACTATAAGGCTTGAATTTTTCAAAGACACTGCTCAGCCATTTTCCATATAATTGAGGAGTACTTCCTATAAAAGCAGTGAATCCCTTATGCATACGTCGAGAAGCATTGTCAAAATTTGGTGTAACACAAGGAAATTGCCGATAAGAAGGCAAAGGAGTTTTAATACGATACTTTACATATTTCTTGTATGAATGCAGCATCGTGATTTTTCTATTTAAAAGCTTGCTTAATGTTATATTGAATAACACTTTACAATGCTGAAACTTACCCATGCAGAAAGGCTGAAAATTAATGGACATATCAAAACCCTTGGATAAATATTCCGGAATATTATAGCCAGTGTGTTCAAAAAGAGCTAAATACAATTCCATCTGATGCTTCCGAGCTACCTCGCGCCAAATTTTAATAGTCTTTTCCACATCGGGCAATAAATGGGCTTTATAAATCGCAAAAAAAGGCTTACCATTAACCCGTATATATCTTCTATCTGAAAATATATGAGAACATAAAAAATCCATGTGAGCTGCATCATCCTCATCCGTATATTGTTGCTCCATTAAGAGATGTTTAAAACCACCATCCCAGTTTCTTGCCCAATTTTCATTTGCCCAACATATCATGAATGGAAAATCCGGTTTCCCGCTTGAAATAATTTCATCCACAGGCCTTTCCATCAGTCGTTTACCATTAAACCAATAGTGATAATAACAAAAACCATAAAGACCATATTCTTTGGCCATAGCTGCCTGCATTTCCCGTGCTTCAGGCAAACGCAAATCATAAAAGCCAGTGTCAGAAGGTAAATGTGGCTGATAATGTCCTGGAAAACGAGGTCTTGCTTTTGTTACATTAGTCCATTCTGTAAAACCTTTGCCCCACCATTCATCATTTTCTTGAAATGGATAGAATTGTGGAAGATGGATAGCAATCAATCTTTTATTCATAATATAACTAAATTTTCACCATTAAAGCACTTTAATCTTTTTGCAAGGAATAGCAGCTTGTACACTTATACGTTAAACATGATTTATTAAAGATACGGCCACAACAAAACCAAAAAACGATGCAATGCTGGCCTGTAACTGACAAACAATTAGCTCCGGTCATAGCCATTAAGTAAAAGAATATAATGCCTAATTCAAATAGGTTATCTTTAAAGTTCCTTATTCCACGAATGACAACCAAGAGTATAAAAATAGAATAACATATTATCCCAAAATATCCTGTTTCATACATTATCTTCAAATATTGCTGGTCAGTTATTGCCATCTTTCCACTATAATATGCTTCATGTCCATAACGACCGATGCCATCTCCCCAAAAAGTAATTTTCTTAGAATAGAAATCACTAAAAATATTTGTTCTTTCCTTTAAAAATGAAGCATTTCCACCTTCTATTAAGCTCTCAAATTTAGAAAGCATAAATATCAAACGTTCTTGATCTAAAAAAGAAAATACAATACTAATGCAGCAAACCAAGATGAGTAATAAAAAAAGTACGTATGTACTAAAAGATCGTTTCTGCCCATTGAAAAGACTATTCACTAACAAAGTCAAAGTTATTAATGCCACAAAAGCAATAGGGGCACGTTGCTGTGCTAACACCATAATAACAGCCAAAAAAATCAAAGCGAATGCAATTTTAGTTGTTATCCGTCCTTTCTTATAAGATTTAAACAACAAATAGAAATAAATAATACCACTTCCATAACTAACCCAATATGGATAAGTCCAAAATGCAGATAAACGTGTCATTTCCAAAAAACGACCTCCTTCATTATCTGTAAATCCAGAAAGTTTAAAATCCACGTACCAGCTTGGAGACGTAATATATAATATTAATCCAATGAAACATACCACAAGTACAGGGATTATGGATTTGTCAAAAAAATCCCAATCTTTTGAAGTGCTACTTTCACCTACAAAAAAGAAAATAATAGAAAACAGCTGATACCTAACACCTTCAAACCAAAAAGCCTGTGGATAAATATTGGAAAGACTAGCAATAGCGATAGAAATAGAAAAAAATATAATAAACAAGTCCATTCTTGTTGTTTGATTCCGCAATTTATTAAGACTAATGATAATAGCGCTCAATAAGATTATTAGTTCAAACTTTGCAATTGCAGCTAAACCACACCATACAAGAAGCACATCCACCGTCATTAATAAAAAATAGTTACATAGAAAATATTTTGATAGAAATTCACTAACAGAAGACGATACCATACTTTAAAGACACTATTAAATTTATACTCACTCGTAAGCACTCAATTTAGGGCATCCCCCTTCGAAAGGGCACTTTTCAGTGCCCTAAACCGAGTTTTGTTAATTAATTA
>ENA-UESG01001630-UESG01001630.1-human-gut-metagenome-genome-assembly--contig:-NODE-1630-length-13937-cov-2.663420_pt1 | contig 13937 bp, 10 predicted proteins | sample MGYA00243002_ERZ508003 | MGnify/ENA primary metagenome ERZ508003 (study PRJEB26167, sample SAMN06115514) | human gut metagenome | host: Homo sapiens | place: China:Shanxi | collected 2015-12-02... | reverse complement strand
GATGGAATCGGTGCGACCCGGCTGGTGCTCGCCCTGGGCGGAACTCAGCACAACGATCTTGTCGCCATCGGTGACCTTGCCGGCATCCTTCAGGATCTTATCGGTGAAGATCATCAGGTCCTTGCGGGACTTGTCGTGGTAATCCTCATCGAGCAGGAAGGACTCGGCACCCCAAGACAGAGCCAGCCAGTGATAGGTGTGCTCGTTGTTGGTGATGCCGTAGATCGGGGTGGCCGGGCGTTCGCGGGACACGCGATGCACGGTGGAACCGGTCTGGGTGTAGGCAACGATAGCCTTGGCGTTCAGCTTGTCAGCCAGATCCACAGCTGCGGAAGACACAGCGCCGGTGGAAGACATATCCAGGTTCTTCAGCTCCGGGATACGGTCGAAACCGTGCTCGGTGGCGAAGGAGGAGATACGGCTCATGGTGCTCACGGTGACTGCCGGGTACTTGCCGACGGCGGTCTCGTTGGAGGTCATAGTGGCGTCGGCGCCGTCAAGGATGGCGTTGGCGCAGTCAGATGCCTCTGCACGGGTCGGGACCGGGGAGTTGACCATGGAGCCGAGCACTTCGGTAGCCACGATGACCGGCTTGGCGTACTGGCGAGCGAGCTCGATGCAGCGCTTGGTAGCCAGCGGCACCTCTTCGAGCGGGCACTCAACGGCCATGTCGCCACGGGCGGCCATGACGCCGTCGAAGGTCTTGACGATCTCTTCGAGGTTCTCCAGAGCCTGCGGCTTCTCGATCTTGGCAATGATCGGGATGCGACGGCCTTCCTCGTCCATGATCTCGTGGGCGCGGTCGATGTCGGTGGCGAAACGCACGAAGGACATGGCGATGATGTCGGCACCGGTGCGGATGGCCCAACGCAGGTCGGCCTCATCCTTCTCGGTCAGAGCCGGCAGGGAGACGGCGACGCCCGGCAGGTTGATGCCCTTGTGGGAGGACACAGGACCGGCCACGACGACCTTGGTGTACACGTTGTTGCCCTCGACCTTGGTGACCTCAAGACGGACCTTGCCGTCATCGATCAGGATCGGGTCGCCCGGGTGGCAATCGCCCGGCAGGCCCTTGAAGGTGGTGGAGGTGATGTGCTCGTCGCCCTCGACGTCATCAGTGGTGATGACGAATTCCTGGCCGAGCTGCAGCTGAACCTTGTCTTCGCCATCGGCGTTCTTCTTGAACCAACCGCAGCGAATCTTCGGGCCCTGCAAATCAACGAGCGCGGCAACGTTGCGACCAGTGGCTTCGCTGGCCTTGCGCACGTTGTTGTAGACCTTGAGGTGATCCTCGGGGGTGCCGTGGGAGCGGTTCAGACGAGCAACGTCCATACCAGCTTCAACGAGCTTCAGGAGGTTGTCGTAATCCTCGGTGGAAGGACCGATAGTGTCTACGATCTTGCCTTTACTCATGAATGCCTGCCTATTCTTGGTCAATTCGGTTCGAGGCGCGATTGCCCCCTTTGCCGAAACCCAGTCTACTAGCGCGAGCCGACTCATGACAAGTTTTCTTCACGGTGTGTTGTGAGCGCTCACATTGTTGTGTTGACTGGGTTTAAGGGTTGTATTCTCTAACGATTTCAGGCCTTTTCAGCGCTTTCCATGCTCTTCATCTTGATCACGGAAGCCACGGATGCGCCGCCAATTGCGAGCACAATCACAGCCAGCGACAGCCATGTGGGCACCTCCGGCACCCAATGGACGCCTTCGCCGCCGTTGATGAACGGCAAGGTATTGCCGTGCAGGGCCTCCATGATGAGCTTGACGCCGATGAAGCCCAGCACCACGGACAGGCCGGCAGGCAGGTAGACGAGCTTGTCGAGCAGAGCACCCAGCAGGAAGTACAGCTGCTGCAGGCCGAGCAGTGCGAACACGTTGGAGGTGAACACCAGGAACGGATCCTTGGTCAGGCCGAAGATCGCGGGAATCGAGTCGAAAGCGAACATGACGTCGGTGGTGCCGATGGTCAGGAACACGATGAGCATCGGGGTCCAGTAACGCACGCCGTTCTTGGTGGTGCGCAGCTTCTCGCCGTCGTAGTCGTCGGTAATCTTGATGATCTTGCGCAGATTACGGATGATGCCGTTCTCGTGATATTCCTCATCTTCATCGCCGCCGAGCACCAGTTTGACGGCGGTGTAGATCAGGAAGGCACCGAACAGGAAGAACACCCACGTGAAGCGGGAGATCAGGGCCGCGCCGATCAGAATGAAAATGCCACGGAAAATCAAAGCAATGGTGATGCCGATCGACATGATAATGACGAACACGAATAGGTTGTCGATGGACAACGAGTATTCGGTGAGCCAGCCGGAATAGAACGCGATGGCGGGCTTGGAGCCGGCGAAGAACCAGATGCATCCGCCGAAGATCAGCGCCATAACCACGAAGAAGGCGATATGCTGCACGCATTCCTTGGTGGAGGGCACATGCGGTCGACGCCCGATGACGAACAGGTCGACGATAAAGAACAACGCGAGCACCACGAAGGTGATGATTTCAAATGCGAGTGGGGTTTCTGCCATGATTCCCTACACTAACTTATGTATGTGACGGTTTTGGGGCCGTTCCGGTAGCGCTGATCGCCAGGCAGTCAGGGGATGTGTTGTTCGACACGCTCCGAGCCGCTCAGGCCAAGTCTTTACGGTCGACAACGCATCCCCTGACTGCCCGCCTCGGGTATGGGAATTTGGTTACTTGTTGGCTTCCGTCATTTGACGGAGTTCTTTTTTGAGGTCTCGGATCTCGTCGCGCAGACGGGCCGCAAGCTCGAACTGGAGTTGTTCGGCGGCGGTGTGCATCTGTTCGCTCAGTTGGCGAATCAGGTCGGCGAGGTCCTGCGCGGGCAGGCCGGCCTTCAGGATCTCCTCGTGGCGTTTGTCTGCCTCGTTGGGATCGAGTACCGGCACGCCCAGGTGCGTGTTGCCGGCCTTGCCCGCGTTGCGGTAGCCACCTTCAAGCAAGGTCTGGGTGTCCACATCCTCCTTGGCGAGCATGTCGTTGACGTCGCTGATCTTCTTGATCAGGGGCTTGGGATCGATGCCATGCTCCTGGTTGTAGGCAATCTGCTTGGCGCGGCGACGGTCAGTCTCGTCGATGGCTTGCCGCATGGCTTCGGTGGTCTCGTCGGCGTACATGATCACCGTGCCGGACACGTTTCGGGCCGCACGGCCGATGGTCTGGATGAGCGAACGATAGGAGCGCAGGAATCCTTCCTTGTCGGCGTCAAGAATCGCCACCAGCGATACTTCCGGCAAATCGAGGCCCTCACGCAGCAGGTTGATACCGACAATCACATCGATCTTGCCTTCGCGCAACATGCGCAGCAGTTCGACGCGGCGCAACGTATCCACATCAGAATGCAGGTATTCGACCTTGATGCCGCGTTCCAGCAGATAGTCGGTCAAGTCCTCGGCCATCTTCTTGGTCAGAGTGGTGACCAGCGCGCGCTCGTTCTTGGCCACACGGGCCTTGATCTCGGCGAGCAGATCGTCGATCTGCCCCTTGACCGGGCGTACGTCGATCTTCGGGTCCAGCAGACCGGTTGGGCGGATAATCTGTTCGACCACCCCATCGGACAGTCCCATCTCATAGTCGCCTGGCGTGGCGGACAGGTACACGGTCTGGCCGACGCGCTGCAGGAATTCCGGCCATTTGAGTGGTCGGTTGTCCATCGCGGAGGGCAGGCGGAAGCCGTGTTCGACCAGCGTGCGCTTGCGGGAGGCATCGCCCTCGTACATGGCACCGATCTGCGGCACAGTGACGTGTGATTCGTCGATGACCAGCAGGAAGTCGTCAGGGAAGAAGTCGAGCAGCGTGTGCGGCGGGGTGCCAGCGGCGCGGCCGTCAAAGTGGCGCGAATAGTTTTCGACGCCTGAGCACACGCCAACTTGGGTGAGCATTTCCAGATCGTAGGTGGTGCGCATGTTGAGGCGCTGCGCTTCCAGCTCCTTGCCTTGTTTGCGCAGTTCTGCCAGGCGTTCGTCGAGTTCCTCGCGAATGGTTTTGAGCGCCCGTTCCATGCGTTCGGGGCCGGCCACATAATGGGAGGCCGGGAAGATGTGGACTTCGTTTTCCTCGTCGATCTCGTCGCCGGTCAGCGGGTGCAGCGTGGAGATGCGGTCAATCTCGTCGCCGAAGAATTCGATGCGCACGGCCAGTTCCTCGTAGACGGGGATGATTTCGACCGTATCGCCGCGCACGCGGAAGGTGCCGCGCGTGAAGGCGATGTCGTTGCGCTTGTACTGCATGGCCACGAATTGGCGCAGCAGGTCGTCGCGGTTGATTTCCTGCCCGACTTTGAGGAAGAGCATGCGACCGGCGTATTCTTCCGGCGTGCCCAAGCCGTAGATGCAGGAGACGGTGGCCACAACCACGCAGTCGCGGCGGGTCAGCAGGTTTGCGGTGGCTTGGTGGCGCAGGCGCTCCACATCGTCGTTGATGTTGGAGTCCTTTTCTATATAGGTGTCGGTCTGCGGGATGTATGCCTCGGGCTGGTAGTAGTCGTAGTAGCTCACGAAGTAGCTCACGGCGTTGTCCGGCATGAGTTCGCGGAATTCGGCGCATAGCTGCGCAGCGAGCGTCTTGTTGGGCTCGATAATCAGGGTCGGTCGCTGCAGCTTTTCGATCAGCCCGGCGGTGGTTGCGGTTTTGCCGGTACCGGTGGCACCCATAAGAACCACATCATTCTCGCCGTTTTCGATGCGTTCGGCCAGTTCGGCGATGGCCTGCGGCTGGTCGCCGGATGGCTTATATGGCGATTTGACGACGAAAGGCTTGTCCGCGCGCTCGATATTGAATCCCATAGGGCCTCATCTTAGCGACCTGCGCACCATCCTGCGTATATCTCACCCACTTGGGCCAGCATCTCGGGCAATGGATGGGTGGAGTCGATGACGATATCGGCTATGGCCCGCCGCTCCTCCTCACTGGATTGGTGGCGGATGCGGGCCTCGGCCTGTTCCAGGCTCATGCCGCGTTCCTCGACCATACGGTCGAGCCGCATGCACACGGGAGCTTCGACCGTGACGATATGGTCAAAGGCGAATGGAATATCGTCAATGACCTCGGCGAGCAGTGGAATGTCGTGAATGATGATGGCTGCCTCGGGGTGCTCATGCTCCAGTCGCGCCGCCTCGGCATAGATCAATGGGTGCTCGATGGCGTCGAGCCGTTCACGTGCGCCCGGCGCGGCGTTCGCGCCGAAGACATGATCGGCAATCCATGGCCGGTTCATAGTGCCATCGGCGAGCAATGCATCAGGACCGAACTCGGCGACGATCTGTGGCAGCGCCACTCCCCCGGGTTCGACGATCTGATGCGCCAGCGCATCGTAGTTGATATGCAACGCGCCGAGTTGCTTGAGTTGCGCCGCCACCGTACTTTTGCCCGCGGCGATGCCGCCGGTCAGTCCTATTCGCATCATGGTGCCCATGATAGCTGGCGCTCCCCTCGGCCGGCTATCGCCGACAGCTCCCCTCAGGGAGGGGAGCCGGCTCGCGTAGCGAGACTGAGGGGAGTCATTGGCGGATAACTCCAAAAACACAAGAAACCCGGCCCAATCGGACCGGGTTTCTTTACACGCTAAGCGCTAGCTTCGCGGCAAACTCACTTGCCGAGCAGCTGGTCGCGCAGGGCGGCGAGCTGATCGGAGTCGGCGAGGGTACCGGTAGCCGGAGCAGCGGAAGAGTAGTTGGAGGTCTCCTCGACCGGCTTCTCTTCCTTCGGGCCCTGGCCGTCGGCGGCTGCGGATTCGGCAGCGTTCTCCAGCTCCTTGGCCACGAACTCCTTGTGCTCCTCCCACAGCTCGTGAGCGGCGGCGTACTGAGACTCCCACTCCTCGCGCTGCTTCTCGTAACCAGCGATCCACTCGTTGGTGTTCGGGTCGAAGCCTTCGGGGTACTTGTAGTTGCCCTGCTCGTCGTACTCGGCCGGCATGCCGTAGATGGCCGGATCGAAGTCCTCGGAAGCCGGGTCAACGGAGTCGTTGGCCTGCTTGAGGGACAGGGAGATGCGGCGACGATCGAGGTCGACGTCGATCACCTTGACGAACACGGTCTCGCCCGGCTTGACCACGGTCTCCGGGTTCTCGACGTGACGGTTGGCGAGCTCGGAGATGTGCACCAGGCCCTCGATGCCGTCCTCGACGGAGATGAAGACACCGAACTGGACGATCTTGGTGACCTTGCCCTTGACGATCTGGCCGGGAACGTGGGTGCGAGCGAAGCGCTGCCACGGATCCTCCTGAGTCGCCTTCAGGGACAGGGAGATACGCTCACGGTCGAGATCGACGTCGAGCACCTCGACGGTGACCTTGTCGCCGACCTTGACGACCTCAGACGGGTGGTCGATGTGCTTCCAGGACAGCTCGGAAACGTGGATCAGGCCGTCAACACCGCCGAGCTCGACGACAGCGCCGAAGTTAGCGATGGAGGACACGACGCCTTCGCGAATCTGGCCCTTCTTGAGCTGGGACAGGAAGGTTTCGCGCACTTCGGACTGGGTCTCTTCGAGGTACTGACGACGGGAGAGCACCACATTGTTGCGGTTCTTGTCGAGCTCAAGGATCTTGGCCTTGATCTTCTGGCCGATGTACGGGGAGAGGTCGCGGACGCGACGCATCTCAACGAGGGAGGCAGGCAGGAAGCCACGCAGACCGATGTCGACGATGAGGCCGCCCTTGACGGCTTCGATGACGGTGCCCTCAACGACGCCGTCAGCTTCCTTGATCTTCTCGATGTCGCCCCAGGCGCGCTCGTACTGGGCACGCTTCTTGGACAGAATCAGACGGCCTTCCTTGTCTTCCTTGGTGACGACAAGGGCCTCGATGGTGTCGCCGACCTCGACGACTTCGTCAGGATCAACGTCCTTCTTGATGGAAAGCTCGCGGGAGGGGATGACACCCTCGGTCTTGTAGCCGATGTCCAGGAGGACTTCGTCGTGATCGATCTTGACGACGGTGCCCTCAACCAGATCACCATCATCGAAGTTCTTGATGGTGGAATCGACTGCCTTGATGAAGTCCTCTTCGGTGCCGATGTCGTTGATGGCAACCTTGGTGACTTCAGTGTTGTTCTCTGCCATGTAAATATATGGTTTCTAATAGTGGATGGATAATTTCTCGATATTCAGTTATACGCACACCCTACAGGCATACAGATACTCACAATACAAGCAACTCTGCCCAAATTTCCTAGGAAACTCTAGGCGTGTCGTTCGGCCATTTCCACGACGTTGGCTAGGAGCATGGCTCGGGTCATGGGGCCCACGCCTCCGGGGTTGGGGGTGTAGGCGGAGGCCTTGTCGTAGCAGGCCTTGTCCACGTCGCCCTTGATGCGGTAGCGACCGGCTTCTTCGTCGTAGACGCGGCTGACGCCCACGTCGACCAGCACGGCGCCGTCCTTGATTTTGTCGGGCGTCACGAATCCAGCCGAACCCATTGCGGCAACGATCACGTCGGCGCGGCGCATGTGGTCGGCCACATCCCGGGTACCGGTGTGGCACAGGGTGACGGTGGCGTTGACGGCGTTGCGCGTGAGCATTAGGCCAATCGTGCGGCCAATGGTGATGCCGCGGCCAAGCACGCACACTTCCTTGCCGTTCAGATCAATGTCATAGGCGTCGAGTAGCTCGAGCACACCGCGCGGAGTGCAAGGCAGCGGCGTCGAAATGTCGCCGCGCACATGCAGCACCAGTTCGCCAAGGTTGTACGGGTGCATGCCGTCGGCATCCTTGGCCGGGTCGATCATGTCGATGATCGCGTTCTCGTTGATGCCCTTGGGCAACGGCAGCTGGACGATGAACCCGGTGCAGGCCGGATCTTCGTTGAGTTCGCGTACGGCAGCGGCGATGTCGTCGAAGCTGGCGTCCGCCGGCAGTTCCTTCTTGACTGAGGTAATGCCCACTTCCTGGCAATCGGCGTGCTTGCCGGCCACGTACTTCATCGACCCGGGGTCCTCGCCCACCAGCAGCGTGCCCAGCCCCGGTTGGATGCCCTGCGCCTTGAGCTTGTTCACTCGCTCGGCAAGGTTGGTCTTGATTTCGGCCGCAATCTGCTTACCGTCGATTTTTGTGGACATCAACGCCCTCCCCTGTAGTTTCGGTGCATTCTATCGAAACGATAGGCTATCGTTGGAACAAGTCAGGATTATATATCGTTCGCTCTCACGAAGAAGGCGTGCCATGGGGACTCAAATCACACGACTTACGCGACTCGCCGCAGCCGGCCTGAGCGCCGTCCTGTTGTTCGCGACCACCGCATGCGCAGCCACCTCCCCCGCTGAAACCGAGCCGGACAACAAGACCAGCGTTCCCGCACCGACCGGGCCGATCAATGTGGTGGCCTCCCTCAATCAATGGGGCTCGCTGGCCGCCGAGCTGGGCGGCGATGATGTGGAAGTCACGTCCATCGTGAACTCCACCAATGTGGATGCCCACGATTTCGAGCCAAAGACCTCGGATGTCGCCAAGCTGTCCAAGGCCCAAATCATCGTGGCCAACGGTGCGGGCTACGATTCCTGGGCCACCAAATCGATGACCAAGACCACGAATATCGTATCCGCCGCTTCCGTCATGGGTGCCGTCGAGGGCGATAACCCGCATCTGTGGTTCTCCAAAGACGCTCGATCCAGCATGGCCACGGCCATCACCGATGCATATATAAAGGCACTCCCCAGCAAGAAGAAAGCCTTCCAGAAGCGGCTCAAGGCATGGCAGGCGGACGAGAAATCGTTGGAAACATGGGCGTCCGAGTTCACCAAGTCCCACTCCAACCTCACCTATGCAGCCACCGAACCCGTGGTCTATTATCTGATGGCCGATCTTGGGTTCAAAGATCAGACGCCCAAGGGGTATACGCAATCGACCGCTTCCGGCGGCGAACCGGCACCCGCGGACCTGCAGTCTTTCCAGAAACTCATCGAAGACAAGGGCGTGGATGTGCTGGTCAACAACACGCAGGAAGCCAGTGACGCGACCAATATGATCACTGGCGCTGCCGGTCGCGCCGATGTGCCGGTAGTCGACGTCTCCGAACAAATGCCCAAGGACGCCGACACGCTGAACGCCTGGATCAACCAGCTCATCAACACCATCATCGACGCGGTGGATCCAAGCTATGGCTGCGAAGACGCCACGGACGGCGATACCGCGGACAGCAACGCGAATTCCGATGATTCCAGCGCCGAAGGCTCCGCCACGGATGATGCCAATGCGCAAGACTCCAAGGCCAGCACCGGTTCCAGCACGGACCCCAAGTACATCCGTCAGTGCAAGGCGGCCGCATCCAGTGACTCATCTCAGGATTCGGCAAAGGCCGATGCCGCCAATGGCGATTCCGGCGATGCCTCCGGCAACGACCAGACCGACTCCGGCAAATAGTTAGAAGCAAAGGACACCGGCATCGGATTCGTGCCAATGCCAATAGACGCCTTGCATGAGAAGGGTTGTGCGACCATTGTCGAGATGGCCGCACAACCCTTCTCTTTGGTTATCACCATCCGTACACGATATTGAGAACGATTGTCAGCATCGTTTGCCACAATCGGGCGTTATGAGTGAAACTTCCGATTGCATCGTGTTCAGCGATGCCGCCATCAAGCGTGGCGACCATATCATCTGGCAGCATGGCACCTTCGCCATTCCCACCGGTTCGGTCACGGCCATCGTCGGCACCAACGGCACCGGCAAAACCACGATGATGAGGGCCGAGCTGGGCCTTTTGCCGCTCTGTCATGGCAGCCTGACCGTGCTGGGCAAGCCCGCAGGCGAGATGAACAAACGCATCGGATATGTGCCGCAGAGCTATGTGGCGAATGTCGATTCCAATCTCACCGCCGAACAATCCGTGTTGCTGGGCCTGACCGGCACCCGATTCGGCATCCACCCCATCACCAAGGCCCAGAAAGCCAAAGCGCTCGAGGCGATGGAGTTCACCGGCATCGCCGACAAGGCGCGGTACCGTCTGTCCGAACTGTCCGGCGGTTTGCGCCAGCGTGTGGCCATCGCCCAGGCGTTGGTGTGCGACCCACAACTGCTGATGCTTGACGAGCCGTTGGCCAACCTCGATCTGGCCAGTCAGCGCGCCACCGTACACGTGCTGGCCAAGCTGAACCGCGAACTGAACATGACCATCCAGGTGGTTGCGCACGATCTCAATATGCTCTTGCCGATTCTGACCGGTGCCGTCTACTTGCTCGACGGTCACCCGCACTACGCCGATATGCACAAAGTGCTCGACTCCGACCTACTCACCCACCTCTACGGCACACAGGTGCAGGTGGTCACCACTCCGCAGGGAGACATGTTCGTGACCCCGACGCCGGATGAGCTCCAGGACCAGCCGCAGGATATGCACACGGCAGCCGAAGTGGCGCAATTGCACCATCACGAGCACGGCAATGCCACCAATGGCAGTGCCGCCATCAGCGCCGAGAATCGATAACATCAAGCGAGCCGACCCACAGCCCATCAACGGACTGCAGCTCAGGCATGGAGAAAATACAGAGACATGAGCACCATCAACTTTTCGTATGATCCCGAATGGCTGGATACACTGTCCGCTCCATTCATGACCAACGCCTTCATCGCCGGCCTGTGCATTGCCCTAGCCGCCGGTGTCATGGGATACTTCACCATCGCCCGTCGTTCCACCTTCGCGGCCCATGCGCTGGCCCATATCGGTCTGCCGGGCGCGACCGGCGCGGTGTTGCTCGGCCTGCCCGTGTCACTGGGCATGGGCGTGTTCGCACTGGGCGGCGCACTGGTGATCGGTGCTTTGGGCAAGCGCGTTTCCGAGCGTGAAATCGCCACCGGCACCGTGCTGGCCTTTGCCACCGGCTTGGGTCTGTTCTTCGCGCGATTGTCGAGTTCCGCCTCCCAGCAGATGCAGTCGATCCTCTTCGGCTCGATCCTGACCATCACCACCGGCCAGATCATCGGCTTCGCCGTGTTCGACGTACTGCTGCTGGCATTGTTGGCCATCATCTACCGCCCGCTGCTGTTCAGCTCGCTGGATGAGCAGGTGGCACAGGCCAAGGGTGTGCCGATCGGGCTGATGAACGTGGCGTTTATGGCGATTATGGCCGGTGTGATCACCATCGCCGTGCCGGCAGTGGGCACCTTGCTGATTTTCGCACTGGTGATTACGCCCGCGGCCACCGCCAATATTCTGGCCGGCTCCCCATTCAAGGCAATGGTGATCGCCAGCGTGCTGTGCTTGGTGTCGATTTGGGCCGGACTCGTGCTGTCGGCGATGTTCCCCGCTCCCCCGAGCTTCATCATCGTGACGCTTTCCACCCTGTTCTGGGCTATCGCCAAAGCCGTGGAGACGATGCGGAAGTAATCTCATCCATTTTTTCTTGCCCCCGCTGGCGAATTCATAGCGGGGGCTTTGTTATATCTTCTCCACCAAGGCATTGGCGATGGCGGCGATGCCTTCGCCGCGGCCAGTGAATCCCATATGGTCGGTGGTGGTGGCAGTAACCGATACCGGGCAACCAACCGCCGCAGACAGGGCGGCTTCGGCTTCAGCACGGCGTGTGCCGATTTTCGGGCGGTTGCCGATGATCGCCACCGAGGCCGATGCCGGCGTATACCCGTTGGATGCCAGATGCGCCACAACTTCTTGCAACATATCGATGCCATGCATTCCGGCACCATGCGCGTCCGCACCGACACCGAACAGTGAACCAATGTCTCCCAATCGGGCGGCGGCAAGCAACGCGTCAATCAGAGCGTGCGCGGCCACATCGCCATCGGAATCGCCTTCGATCCCCTCGTATTTGGCGGCATCGGCCTCGCTGCATGAATCAGGCACCGGCCAGTAGAGCCCGGCAATCCACAGTTCACGGCCTGAGCCAGCAGGCGCAAAACGGTGAGCGTCAAAACCTTGCCCTATCAGCACTCCTACAGACCCCATGCAGTCCCCTTCGATGGCGTTGCCCAGACGAACGGCAGCAAACGATTATGAATCACGAAGCCCCGGCGCATCGCATAAGGACACGACCGGGGCCTCAAAACAATCAAATCACTTCTTCTTGGACTTCTTCTCGGCTTCAACACGAGCCAAAGTATCGGCCGCGGCCTCTTCGGGCTCGGCGGTGTGATGCTTGTCGTCACCGGGCTGAGCGGGCTCGTAGCCCAGATTCACGTCGAGCAGACGCTGGGCTTCCGCCTCGTCGATCTTCTCGGACAAGGCGATCTCAGAAGTCAGAATGGCACGGGCCTTGGTGAGCATGCGCTTCTCGCCCGCGGACAGGCCGTGCTCGTCGACATCGCGCTGGGCGAGATCGCGAACCACTTCGGCGATCTTGTTGACATCGCCGGTGGCGATCTTTTCGACGTTCAGCTTGTAACGGCGAGACCAGTTCATCTCTTTCTCGATGATCGGGGTCCGCAGGATGCCGAACACCTTGGCCACTTCGGATGCGGAGACGATGTCACGCACACCGACCTTCTTGGCATTGTCCACGGGAACGTTGATGACCAAACCATCGGAAGAGAGTACGGACAACTGCAGATATTCGCGCGTCACTCCCTTGACCGTCCGCTCGGTAATGGCCTCCACCTTCGCTGCACCATGACGCGGATAGACGACCATATCGCCGACTTTGTAAGACATGTACCCTCCGAGAACTGACGGCTTACACACGAAAACTCGAATAATTATGCCATGCGGTCTGGACCACCCCTATGAGAGCGCTCACAACCACGGAAACACAACGAAAAGGGCAAGAATTCGCCATTTTCGACGCGCGAATGTAGCGTTTTCGGCTTCAACGCACGTAGACTTTGGGACATGGCCAAAGAAACGAAGATCAAGGAAGATACCGTCACCATGCCTGTCGCCCAAGGCGACCTCGATGCGACGAGCAATGCTGAATTCTACAACCCCCACGGAGTTCTCGGCGGGCATCTCGGCATCGGCAAGCATGCCGACACCGCCACAATCCGCGTGCTGCGTCCGCTTGCCAAGTCCGTGACCATCCTCACCCAGAATGGCGAATACCCGATGAACCACGAATACAACGGCGTGTTCGTGGTTACCGTGCCGGCTTCCGGCACTAAGAAGCAGCCCACGATTCCCGCCTACCGTGTCAGGACCGAGTGGGAAAGCGGCGCAGTGCTCATTGAGGACGACCCATATCGCTATATGCCCACAGTCGGCGACATGGACACCTATCTGTTCGGCGAGGGCCGTCACGAGAAGCTCTGGGAGACGCTTGGCGCGCATGTGCTGCGCTATGACGATCCGATGGGCGGCGCAGACGGCACGCCCGGCGAACAGGTGGTAGGCACCGCATTCTCCGTGTGGGCCCCGAACGCCCATGCCGTGCGCGTAGTCGGTAACTTCAACGCTTGGGATGGCCGCCGTCATGCCATGCGCGAGCTCGGCTCCTCCGGCGTGTGGGAGATCTTCATCCCCGGAATCGGCGCGGGCGAGACCTACAAGTTCCAGATCCTGAACGCCAATTACACGTGGGAGATGAAGGCTGACCCGATGGAGCGTCAGCACGAAGTTCCGCCGAACACCGCCTCCATCGTCACCGAATCCACCTACAAGTGGAACGATGACGCCTGGATGCAGCACCGCCGCACCACCAACCCGCATGATGGCCCGGTCTCCATCTATGAGGTGCACGCCGGCAGCTGGAGGCAGGGACTGACCTCCCGCGACCTGGCCAAGCAGCTCGTGGACTACGTCAAGCAGGAAGGCTTCACCCACGTGGAGTTCATGCCACTGGCCCAGCACCCGTTCTCCGGCTCCTGGGGCTATCAGGTCACCGGCTACTATGCGGTCGACTCCCGTCTCGGTTCCCCCGACGACTTCCGTTACCTGGTCGACCAGTTCCATCAGGCCGGCATCGGCGTGATCATGGACTGGGTGCCCGCCCACTTCCCGAAGGATGCCTTCGCGCTCGGCCGCTTCGACGGCACCC
>ENA-UESG01001616-UESG01001616.1-human-gut-metagenome-genome-assembly--contig:-NODE-1616-length-13990-cov-5.990944_pt1 | contig 13990 bp, 10 predicted proteins | sample MGYA00243002_ERZ508003 | MGnify/ENA primary metagenome ERZ508003 (study PRJEB26167, sample SAMN06115514) | human gut metagenome | host: Homo sapiens | place: China:Shanxi | collected 2015-12-02... | reverse complement strand
TCCAGACCGCTCCAGTCCGCACCGAGGGCTTGTTTTGGCGCCCGCACGGTTGTAATATTGCACCGGGAACAGACCCGCCCTCGGAAGCCGTAGCGGAGGCTTTTCAAAGTTTTTACAAAAAATTTTCCGCCGCGGATTTTTACCATCGTCAGATGGTAGCGAGCTGTACCTTTGTCCGACAAATTGGCATTTGTCCGACAAAGGTGCTCGCTCTGCGAGGCCGGGGGCGCTCCCGAGTCGCGACCCTTTTTTAAGCTATCTATGGATACCAACCGAAAAACAACTCTCCGAAATGCTCCGAAGCCGAAAACTGCGAGTTATAAGTACTCTTTCCGGCTTAATGAAGAGCAAAATATCCGCTTCAACGAGTTGCTCTGCAAAGCCGGACTTGAGCATAACCGCAGCCGGTTTATCGTCAAAAGAATCTTCGCCGAGGAGTTCGTCGTCGTCAGACGCGACCCTTCGAAAGTGCAGTTCGTCGCTCGTCTGAATGACTTTTATTTCCAATTTCAAAAGTTAGGGAACAACTATAACCAGATTGTAAAAGCCATCAATGCGCACTTTTCCAACGTTGCTATCCCGCATCAGATCGCTATACTGGAACAGCGAACAAGAGAATTAAAGGCTCTGAGTATCGAGATTCTGAACCTTGCAAAACAGGCAAAGGAATGGTTGCGAATATAAAGTCCGGACATCGCCCGGCGGGCAGCGTTATCGGAATCAAATATAGAATTGTACGCTTGCTCGTTACCTTGGCCCGGCAACTTTAACAACAAAACGTATGGCAACCGTAAAAGTAAAATTCCGGGCCTCGTCCGTTGCGGATCGGGAAGGCCGACTGTTCTATCAGATAATCCATAACCGTGTAACCCGGCAGATCAGCAGCGGTTATAAACTCTTCCCCTCGGAGTGGGACGTTCTGCAGCGGAACATACTCCCGCCGAACTGCGAAGGTTCCCGACACGCTTACCTTGTCGCATTGAAGAGCCGGATAGCGGACGACAAAGCCCGTCTGGAACGCATTATCTCCCGGCTGGAGCATACGGGTGAAAGCTACACCGCCGGGGATGTGACGACGCGCTTCCTTACGCCTTCCGATACCGGAGGCTTTCTCTCTTTCGCACGGAGTCTTATCGGGCAGCTGCGACAGCTCGGCAAGAACCGGACGGCCGAACGCTATACGACCGTCATGAACAGCTTCGGGCGTTTCCGCGGAGATGTCGAGGTGACTTGGGATGAGGTGGACTCCGACCTGATGATCAGTTATGAAACTTATCTCAAATCGAGAGGCGTATGTCCGAATACCTCCTCCTACTATATGCGGGGACTGCGAGCCATTTACAACCGTGCCGTCGAGAAGGAAATGACCGTGCAACGCGAGCCGTTCAAGTATGTCTACACAGGCATCGGCAAAACGGTCAAGCGGGCGGTACCTTTGAAAGTCATCCGCCAGATCCGGGATCTGGATTTGGCGCTGTTTCCGGCGATGGATTTCGCCCGCGACATTTTCATGTTTTCGTTCTACACACGGGGAATGTCGTTCATCGACATGGCTTACCTGAAGAAGAAAGACCTGCAAAACGGCATACTCTCTTATCGCAGGCAGAAAACGGGACAGCAGTTGTTCGTCAAATGGGAAAAACCCATGCAGGAAATTGTCGACAAATACGATACGGTTGGCACTCCCTATCTGCTGCCGGTGATTAAAGACATGAATGCCGACGCCCGCCGGCAGTACAAGAATGCGGCGCATCTGGTAAATGACAAATTGAAAAAATTAGGCGAGCAGTTGGGACTGGACATACCCTTGACGAGCTACGTCGCCCGCCACGGCTGGGCTTCCATCGCCAAGAGCAGGAACATCCCGCTGACGACCATCAGCGAAGCAATGGGGCACGACTCGGAGAAGACCACGCGGATCTATCTCGCCTCTTTGGACACCTCCTCCGTAGACAAGGCGAACAGCCGAATTCTGAAAGCATTGTAACTGTACAAAGATTTTTATTCAACCAGCTTTCATCCGGAAATCTCTTTCAAGATTTATTCTTGAAAGAGATACTTTTTTCTGGCGGATCGATCCGCCGGAAAATCACTCTCTTCGGAAAGAATCAGTGGTTTGGTAATGATAATTGAAAAAATAAACGACCGCTAAGTCCCCGAAATAGCATTTAACGGACTGACTATTTCAATGCAACCTCTCTTTCCGAGAGAAATATCACACTGCCGCAAAGTTATAAAAAATATGAAATACGACAACGGAATCCGGTGAAAAATAAAATTATTCCGGTCATTTCAATTCGGAATGTTGAGCAATTGTGAGAATTTGTTGGACTAATTCAAAGGCTTTCCGGGTGTAGGACGCTGATAATAAACGCTTATTACTTCGCTATTTCTCTCGGAAAGAGATGTATCGGCAGACGGAGTTCGCCAAAGGAAATCGCAAACAGCCTGCGACCGATAAGAATGGGGTGCAGAGACATTTCCGACGGACGATTCCGACTGATCGGTGAGGAGAAAGAAAGAGAAGATGTTGTGCGACAGACTACTTCTCTCCGCAAGAGAAATATTCTGTATGCAAATTTACACAAATCGCTGTAAATAAGGCGTAAAATGGCATGGATTTTTTCAGTTGTTTTCATTTTCTTCGGGATTTGCTCATTATATGTTGAGCAAAGTTTCAATCATTAACAACCTATTATCCGCTATTTATCAGTCGGTTACAAACTGTATTTTACTTTAATATTTCTCTTGCGGAGAGAAATGTCAAAAATAGATAAAGTTAATATAAAGAACAGAGTATAATGAAACGAATAATTTTACTTCTGGCAGTGGTGATTACCGGCGCGGTGCAGGGCGTCAGGGCGCAAGATGTCGCGCTGAAGACGAACCTCCTCTCCGATGGTTTTCTCAATCCGAATATCGGACTGGAGGTCGGTCTTGCCCCGAAGTGGACATTGGACATTACGGGACAGTTCAACGCATGGACGCTTTCGCACGAGCGTCGCTGGAAACACTGGGCCGTGCAGCCCGAAGCACGTTACTGGCTCTGCGACCGCTTCGGAGGCCACTTTTTCGGTTTTTACGCCCACGGAGGGCAATACAACATCGGCGGCATCAACGGAAAGATAAGCTTTCTCGGCACGGATGCCCGCAAGCTGAAGGATACCCGCTATCAGGGGTGGTTCGTCGGTGCGGGTGTGTCATACGGTTACGCCTGGATTCTCGGCCGCCACTGGAATCTCGAAGCCGAGATCGGCATCGGTTACTCCTATACCCGTTACGACCGCTTCCGCTGCGCCGGCTGCGGGAAGAAGATCGAGAACGACAAGCCGCACCACTATATAGGTCCTACGAAGGCGGCTGTCAATTTAGTATATCTGTTCTAAACTCGTGTGCAAGATGAAAACGACATTATATACCCTGATAATGCTGTTGGGCATGAGTGCGGCGACGCAGGCCCAAAACAGAGAGCTGGTCGTGGCCGGCGTTCGCGTGGGCCACCTCAAAATGGAGCGCAGCGATGCGTATATGACCGTGGAGATGACGCTCGACCTCTCGGATCTCGACGTAGACGGCAACCGTGCCGTGCTGCTCACTCCGCGGCTGGTAAACGGTCGCGATTCGCTCGACCTTCCGTCGATCGGCATTTACGGACGCCGCCGTTATTATTTCTATGTTCGCAACGGCGAGAGCATGCTTTCCGGCAAGGACGAGAAGAGTTTCAAGGCTTCCGAAAAACCCGATGATATCTCCTACCATAACATCGTCTCCTACGCCGGCTGGATGAACGGCGCAACGCTGTCGCTCCACCGCAGCGACTACGGCTGCTGCAACATGCTGCTGGCGGAGCATGCCGGAGACCTCGAACGCCACATGGAAGCCTTCTTCCCGACCTTGGTGTATGTGCAGCCGATAGCGGAGCGGGTCAAGCACCGTTCGCTCGAAGGGTCGGCATTCATCGACTTCCCTGTGGACAAGACCGTCATCTATCCCGATTACCGCCGCAACACGGCTGAATTGGGCAAGATACAGGAGACGATAGATTCCGTAAGGAATGACCGAGACATTACGATTACGCAGGTATGGCTGAAAGGCTACGCCTCGCCGGAAAGCCCCTACGCACACAACGAGGAACTGGCAATCGGGCGTACCAAAGCGTTGAAGAAGTACATACAGCAGCTCTACAAGTTCGAGGAGGGAATTATCTCTACCGATTACGAACCGGAGGACTGGGACGGGCTGCGCAAATATGTCGAGCGGACGAACCTTGACCATAAGGTGGAAATCCTCGCTCTGATCGACAGCGACATGGCTCCCGATGCCAAGGAGTGGAAGATCAAGCGTAGCTATCCCGACGAGTACCGTTTCCTGCTGCAGAACTGCTATCCGGCTCTGCGTCATACCGATTACCGCATAGCCTACGATATCCGCAGCTACAGCGATGCAAAGGAAATCGCCCGCGTGATGCACGAGCAGCCGCAGAAGTTGAGCCTTGACGAGTTCTACCTCGTGTCGCAGCAGTACGAGCCGGGAACGGATGAATTTACCGATGTCTTCGAGACGGCGGTGCGCATGTATCCCTCGGACGAAGCTGCCAACCTCAATGCCGCCAATGCCGCCATGCGCCGCGGCGACCTCGACGGAGCTGAGCGCTATCTTGCCAAAGCCGGCGATACGCCCGAAGCGGTCTATGCCCGCGGAGCGCTGGCAATACGGCGCAAGGACTACGACACGGCGCGGCGCTATCTCGCCGAGGCAAAATCCCTCGGGCTGGAACAGGCGGCCGTCACCCTTGAAGAACTCGACAACGGGAGGCGTTGAAAGAAAAAAGAACCACTTTATTATAAACCAATTTAATTTTATCAGACAATGAAAAAGAAATTACTGTATGTTCCGTTCCTTGCGGCTTTGGCATTTGCCGGCTGTTCGAACGACGACGACCCTGTAGAGGGCGGAAATGACGAAGGCAAGGACTACGGTTATGTGGCCGTTAATGTCGCCCAGCCGAAATCCATCGGCACCCGTGCCGCCGGCGAGGGATTCGAGTACGGCTCCGAAGATGAGAACAAGGCCGAGAGCGGACTGTTCTTCATATTCAGTGCCGACGGTAACACGTTGTACGGAAGCCCGCAACGCCTTGCTCTTACAGGCAGCGGCGAGGGCAATGCTCCCGAAGTGGAAAGAATCTACAATGCGGTTCTCGTGATCGACGGAGCCGCAACCGCGCCGACGGCCGGATTGCAGATCGTATGCGTACTCAATGCTCCTGCCAAATTGGAAACGGGCATTACGACACTGGATGAGCTGACCGGCAAGATGGAAGATTACAGCACGCATACTGCGGGCACATTCATCATGAGCAACTCCGTGTACAAGAGCGGTGACGCCAAAGTGCTCGGAGCGAAAGTTGACGACAGCAACATCAAGAAATCGGCAGCCGAAGCTCTTGTCAATCCCGTTGACATCTACGTGGAGCGCGTAGTGGCGAAAGTCCGTGCGAAAGGAACGGAAACATTCGACAATCAAAATGCGCCAACCGTAGTGGACGGCAAAGATAAATTGCTCAACATCAAAATAACGGGCATCGAGATCGCCAACATAGCACAGTCGACGTATCTGTTCAAGAGCATCGAAGGTGTGGATTATACCTGGGCATGGGATGTGAATAACAAGCGCAGCTACTGGGAGACCGTGCCGAGCGGTCTGACTTATAGCAACAAGTCGTACGAGGATATCGTCATCGCCAGCGGCGACGATTTCGATATCAAGAATACCGATATGACCGAATATATACAGCCGAACACTTCCGACCAAAAGACGGCGGTTCTCGTTACGGCCGAACTGCTTGACGGAACGACCCCCTTCGACTTCGTCTATCTCCGCGGCGGATACTTCACGCCGGATAACGCCCTGGCTCTCATCGCCGAGTATGCAGCCAACAACGGCTTCTACAAGAAGACCGGCGACAACGCATATTCGCAGCTCGCCACGAGCGATTTCGAATGGGAGAACAAGGTGGACAACACCTCCCTTACATGGCTCGAAAGCTATGAGGTGGTTGCCAAGGTAAAGAGCAGCGTTACAGAGCTTTACAAGAAAGAAAACAATACATATGTTCAGGCAACCGCAACCGACATCAACACTCTGCTGGCCGGATCGGCAGACAGCCATCCTTATGTAGCGCGCTACTACAAGGACGGCAAGTGCTACTATTTCGTGAACATCGACCAGTCTTCGCTTGCCGGTCCCGATGTTTCCGCCCATACTTACGACGGTGTAGTACGCAACCACATCTACGACCTGACACTCAACTCGATCAAGGGCATCGGTACGCCGGTATTCGATCCGAAAGATGTCATCATTCCTGAGAGACCCGAAGACGAGGAGCTTTACTACCTTGCAGCGCAGATCAACGTGCTTGCATGGAAACTCGTATCTCAGACCGTGGATTTCGAATAATCAATACCGCAAACTATCTGTATCGGGATCCTCGGGTTCCCGATACAGATTTTTCAAACGAAGAAAAGCATCTGCGTACCGGTGCAAAGAGAGGTGCGCCCCCGGAAACGACGATGACGTTTCCCTCCCAAAGAGAATATCCGACGGCAACACGGTTGCCGCACAACATATACAGGCTTGCTGCCCGAACGGGCCGGCAGATGAAAGAGAAATGAATAAAAGATATACATATGATGAATAGAATCGTGCCCTATCTGAGAAAAACGGGACGCATGCTGCTGGCCGCCGCCATGGTCGGTTGTGCGCTCCCCTCGTGCGACGGCGTCATCTATGACTACGAGGGCGACTGCTCGGCTACATACCGCGTGAAGTTCCGATACGACCGCAACATGAAATGGGCCGATGCATTTGCCAACGAGGTGAAATCGGTGCATTTGTATGCCTTCGACGTGGACGGAGTGCTCGTGTGGCAGGGCGCCGAAAAGGGCGATGCCCTCGCCGCAGACGGATACGCCATGACGCTCGACCTGCCCGCAGGAGACTACCGCCTGCTGGCGTGGTGCGGACTGGAGAATGACGGCGGGCGGAAGGAGTCGTTCTCCGTACCCGACGCCCGCGCGGGCGAGACCCGGATAGAGGAGCTGCAATGTCGTCTGCGGCGCAAGCACGACACGGCAAAGGCATACAGCGACGAGAAACTCTATCCGCTTTTCCACGGCATGATCGACGTGAGCCTGCCCGACATGACCTACGAGGGCGGAGAGTACACCTGCACGATGCCCCTTACAAAGAACACGAATCATGTGCGGATCATTCTGCAACACCTTTCGGGCGAAGAGGTGAATCCCGAAGACTTCACCTTCCGCATCGAGGAGGAGAACGGCCTGATGGGCTGCGACAACGGGCTGCTGCCCGATGAGATGATTTCATACCGTGCGCACGACACGAAGTCGGGTACGGCGGGGCTCGGAATAGACGATTATCCCGAGATAGGCAGCTCGAAGGCCGTGCGGCAGAAGCCGTCGCAAACGGTTACTTCGGTGAGCGTCGCCATCGCCGACCTGACGATCGCGCGCTTGGTGGAGGGCCGCAAGACATGGCTGACGATCGAAAGACCCGGAGCCGAGGAGTGGCCGTGCGTACGCATACCCTTGACGGAGTACGCCCTGCTGGTAAAAGACGGATATGACCGCGAGATGACCGATCAGGAGTACCTCGACCGCCAGGACGAATACTCTCTGACATTCTTCCTCGACGAGGATCATTACTGGGTCAGCTCATCAATTATCATAAACTCATGGAAAGTCGTTCTCGATAACGTCGATTTTCAATAAAGAAGGCTGAATGTATGAGTCGGATAATGTTCAATATAATGATATGTTGTCTGCTGGCTGCCGGTCTCTCGTCCTGTATCTATGATGAATATCAGGTCGTCGACGATAGGAATCCGCAGGCTCTCTATGTGGCTTTCCGGCTTACGGCCGCGGTCGTTCCAGAGTCGGCTGCGACATCGAGAAGTTCCGAGCCGGATAACGCCGGTGATGGTGCATGGGGCAACGACTATTCGTCGTCGGAACCGATAGAATTCGAAGAGAAAATCCTTAAAGACAAATTCCATGTGGCTTTTTATGACTCCGGGAACAACAGCTATGTAGGATGTCTCGACGATATTCTTTGTACAGAGCTTACGCAGTCCGGATCGGGCGGTATCTACACATTTCACGGGGAGCTGAAATTGGAGGACATAGGAATGACAGTCGAGGAGCTGCGGCAAAAGAAGGTTAAAATGATGGTCGTAGCCAATATACCCGATATTCCCGATGTGTTATTGAAGCGCGGATTGTCCGATAGCGGCTTGGGAAGCCTGATATACGAGTACATAGGGCAGGAGGGCGATTTTCCGGCCGTTCCCATGTGGGGCGTATCCTCACCCGATTTGTCCGCTATCGCTCCCGGCAAGACATTGAATTTGGGAACGGTAAACCTGTTGCGGGCGATGGCTAAGGTCGAAGTGTGCGTAAACCGGGCTGATCCAACTCTGGCCCCGGTAAATGTAAAGAGCGTGACTGTCAACCGGGTTAACGTTTCGGGTTATGGGCTGCCGGGAAATTGGAATGGCATCGGTAAAACCTCCGATCTGAAATTTTCCGAGACATTGCGGATACCCGACGATGCGACTCCGGTTAGCCGTGTGTTTGCAAAAGCCGATAATCAAGGAGCCGTTATCTTTTACATGCCGGAATGCGGGAACAGTCCGGGCGCCGAAGAGATAGTATTGACGGTAACCTATACCGTAGATTCGGAGGAGAGGCAGGGCATTATACGCCTATGCCCGTACGCAAACGGCAGTCCGAGCAACGGCAACGAATTGTGGGACGTTGTACGCAACCATCATTACCGATATGAGATTGCAAGCATCGGTGTACTCAAATTCAAAGTTAGCGTTCACGAATGGACCATAGTAGAGAAAAATATTGATATGTAATCATTCGGCAAGATGACAATAATAAAAAATCATATCGGCAGGATTCTTTTCTTCGCAGCAATATGCAGCGGTATCCTGATAGGCTTCGTTTCGTGCAGGGACGATGGTTTGTCGGAGTATGCCGCTAACGGACGCATTGCGTTTGCAGTATCGGACGGCAACACTCCGGTGTCGCGTGCCGCTGCCGGAAATGAAACGGACGCTTCTGCCGTTTCCGTACATGAGACTATACCGCTGCTCGTGAACGGCAATACAGTCAACCTCACATTCGTCGTAGAGTCCAACCGAGAAATAACAACGTCTGAAAAACCGCTTACGCGAGGTGTTCCGTTCGATGAAAACTCGAACAAGGTAAAGCGATTCAATGTCACGGCAATAAAAGAAACCGGGACGGTCTATTTCGAGGACGAGCCAGTCAGTATCGATGCCGTCGGCATAGGGACGACGAGCCATTACTGGCCTGCCGGAAATCTTTCGTTCTGTGCGTATACATGTTCGAAAGACATTGCCAGCTTTAATCCGAGTTTCACAAAGGCAGACGACGGCCTTTCCGGCTCGTTCAGTTATGCGCTTCCGACAGCCGATGGAGACAATGATGCGGCGAACCAGCCTGACCTCGTTTTCGCCATGAGTCACGACCTTGCAAGGACAACTCCTGTCAACTTGCTTTTCCACCATGCCTTGTCTGCAATAGTTTTCAAAGTCGGCAGAATGCCTGACGGCGTAATACTCCAAAGTATAACTCTTGACAATGCATACTCTTCCGGCACATGCTCCATGACCTCGAATAAAAGCGGCGGTATCGACGACGTGTCGTTCGCATGGACGTTTTCGGGAGAGCAGACAGGCCGATATACACAGGAGTTGAACCAGCAGCAGGCGGTACAGGGCGAACGTTTCGGCACAGAGGAACACACATTCATGATGCTGCCGCAAAATATGGGCGCTGAAACGCAGCTTATTCTGACATTTACTGTCGGGGGACAGACTTATACATTGGAGCACGCATTTTCCGGAATAGTCTCATCTTGGGAACCGGATACGAAATATATCTTTACAATCGGTCTGCCTGACGAAGTGGACGTAGAGGTAGACGACCTCGTCGAGGGCGTTGTCAAGAAGAATGTCACCATTCAAAATACCGGCATTGCAACCGGATACATACGTGCAGCCATCGTCGGCTATTGGGTCGACAACTCCGGTGGCAGCACGCAAGGCAGTATAGTCGCCCCTTGGAAAGAGAATGAGGAAGGCTCGTTCGAATACGATACAGAGTGGACTTCTCATTGGCGCAAGGCCGATGACGGGTTCTACTACCACATACAGCCCGTGATACACAACGATTATACCTATCCGCTGTTTAAGACATATACGCTGAAGTCCGAAGCGGTAGAGGCGCATAAGGGACAGAAACTGGAACTGAGCATTGTCGCACAGATCGTCATAGAAGACGAACTCGACAAGGCTTGGGAAATACCTGAAGTATCCGCAGAATGATCTTTAAAATCAATAGACGAAAAGGATGAAAATGCAACGATATATAATCATAATTCTGGCAGTTGCAGCTATGTTGTTGCCGTCGTCGCACATAACTGCGCAAACTATACCGCCTTCAGGTGAATGGAATCAGATTGATTTCGTAACGCAGAGCCAGACGGTCTATCTCACCGGAGATGTCCGGGTCAACGGGTATATAAAAATCGGCGACGGCAATACTACGGGGGTCAACGTAACCATAATCAACAATACGGGCAGACCCGTAACAATCAGCAATAACGTGAGTAACGGCAATTTGGGAGCGATATTTCTGCTTCGCAGGGGTTGTACATTGACCGTCAGAGGACAGGAGGGCAGCGAAGTGATTCTCGACGGCGGAGCGAATTTTACATGGAACGATACCGGCGATGAATATACGCTCACGGAGCAAAACGGCAAACGTTTCGAATGGTCGATGATAGAGACCAACGGAGATCTTACTCTCGAACACGTCGTCATAAGAGATTATTATACGACCAGCACCGAGCAGGCCGCCATTAAAATTGCCGCTCAATGGGAAACGTGCGGAAAGACTGTTCTTAAAGATTGCACGATAGAGCGCTGCAAGGCGCCGTTCGGAGAAGCTATATACTGTCATGGCTATCAGTCGTATGACGACAATACCCCGGAATCGTGTGCGATAACCTTGGAAAACACTGTTATACAACACTGCGTGTGTACCATGTCGCGCACCGCGAATAACGAGATTGCTGAATATTGGGGCGGCGCAATTCGGTTTCGCGGCGGTTGCAGGAGCAATCTGACCATGAGAAACTGCACGATGCAGGAGAATTACTCGCAAGGAGACGGAAGCTGCATATGGTGGAATGCAGGAGGAGATCGCAACACCATACCCGTATTGACTTTGGACGGCTGCTCTTTTCTCAAAAATAAAGCTGCCAGAGATGCCGGTGCTTTACGTATAGAGGGTTCTTTCACATTAGAGGGGAACAAGACCGTTCTACGCGGCAACTCCTGCGGACGCCATGGCGGAGCAATACAGATCGCCGGTTATAATGGCGGAGCAGGTGCTTTCGGAAGCAAAGAGTGTAATTATGAATTGCCTGCACTCCTGGAAATAGACGGCAATACTGCCGGCGGGAATGGTGGTGGTATTTCGGTATATTTCACATCAAATGATCTGGACGACGGAACCGTGTTCAATACAATTATTGACGGTGCGATCGTTCAAAACAATATTGCCGGCAAGAATGGCGGGGGAATATCTTTTGAGGAACAAACCGCTCCGGGGAAAAATTATGTGTTCAATACGCATTTGAGTTCCGGAACAATACAAAACAATACGGCAAACGAAAACGGCGGCGGAATATATGCTGAAAATTTCGATATAGACGGAAATGACGACCTCGTGAATCCGCTTCGGATCCAAAACAACGAATCCAACGGAAATGGCGGCGGCATTTGTATGAAGAACGGAACCATGGAATTGTCTGCGGTAAGCATCTATCAAAATGTCGCTTCGGGTACAACCTCCGACGGCGGCGGTATTTATATAGACAATAGCGATTGTTCGATATATAGCGGCGGTATCATGGAAAATGAAAGTTCCTACCGAGGCGGTGGAATATTCGCGACCAATGGAGATACCCCAAACGAAATTAGCCTTCAGCGCGGAACCATATCTGCGAACAAGACAGGTCTGGCCGGCGGAGGCATCTATGCGAAGGGATATTGGGAGGTAAGAATCAACGGTATAGACATCGAGAATAACGAAGCGTCGAATGGCGGCGGAATGATGATTAAAGGCAATGATTCCGACAAGCGGATACTGATGGTTTATTCATCGGGACTGATTCGTAACAATTGGGCCAAAAGGAACAAAGCAGCTTTGAGGACAGCCTACCAAACGCCCGTAGAAGAACTCAACGGTATCGGCGGTGGAATACTAGTCGGAGCGTATGCTTCGCTTAAATTCGGCATGCAAACCAATACACTGGGACTCTACGGCAATATGGCTGACAATGGTGCCGATGATATTTTCGCCAGCAGCGAGGTCTCAACCGTTTCCGTTCCCGACGTGTCAAAGATGTCGCTATCGGATTTTACGGATTCAAGGGAGCACAACCTTTTCTGGGTGGAAGATTATGTGACCGATGACCTAAACTATGACAAAGGGACTTATATTAAAGGCAATACATGGAACTCCGACCAGACGAACCAGCGTTACCGTGACGTGCGCGACGGAACAGTCGAGGGACATATCTATCAGGTTCCTGCAGGGGAGTACAGCAAGTACATAAGTCTTACGCTTGGATGGAGCAGCAACTATATTACATTGGAAAAGAAAGGAATGACCTCGCGGGAAAACGCCATATTCAAGATATACCGTAGCGGAGACCCCTCGGTGTACATGACTGTGATACTGACCGATAGGGATGCCGGCTCCGACGGTACGCGAAGAAAGACCATAAAACTCGACGACGGACAATGGACTATTGCCGAAACATCGTGGAGTTGGGCATACACCTCTGACGTGCAAAGTATCACACGCACCCTGACTTCGACCAGCACCATTTCGGACCGGATATTCACGTTCACGAACCAAGCTGAAGAGGACACTCCGAAACATTCGGAATCGGTGAAAGTAAATGAAATAATTCCCAAATAATGACAAGAATCATTTCGCCGAAATATTCTGTCGAATATTTGAACCGCTTTGGGACGAAATGGATTTCACGGACATGTTCCGGAGCCATAATTGTCCTTTTGGGTATAGAATTTCGTAAACTTCCTTTCGCTCTTTCCTTATGCCCGACCGAAAAACATTGTCGGTGCATATCGGCGAATTGCAGGCCGTGCAACTGCGGATGATACCGCGCTTCAACTTATCGACAAAATGTCCGAGTGTTACCTTAATGATATAAAGCAAACACTTCATACCACATAGGGGGCGTCTGCTATATCGTTGTTCCGCAGATCATTAGCGATCTGATCTGTCCGGAATACGACCAGTTGAACAAATTGTGGGAGAAGGCGGAAGACATCGAAGAGATTCCTTTCGTTTATAAAGTAATTTCGACCTAACTTGCGGAATCGGAATTTGCCCGGTCGGAAAATTTTTCGTATCTTGCAGTAGGTTATTTGAAATGCAGTATTTGAGCGCAACAAGCTGAAAATAAACCGTTGCCTTCTCGTTACCTATTATCCTATACAAAAATGTAACGACCCGATAATCGAATCGTTACATCACTTTTGTCCCACACCTTACCGGGAGGGGCTTTTCACATATTACGGGTCGGGACTTCCGGCCGGGAACAGCCGCTCCCATCCCCGTTCCCGGGCACCCGCCGTAAAAAGACAGGGAACCCCCGCCTCGGTGGGTTCCCTGCGGTCAAAACGGTATCGGCAGCAACGGGTACACATTTTCAGTGACGCCTCATCCCGCACAGTGAGTTGCCAAGCCGTTTTGGCCCGTTTCCTGTATGATGGCAAAGATAGGCAAATTTCCCGACAATGATGTATAAATCATTACCAAATATTGGGGAGGTT
>ENA-UESG01001602-UESG01001602.1-human-gut-metagenome-genome-assembly--contig:-NODE-1602-length-14088-cov-8.254229_pt1 | contig 14088 bp, 7 predicted proteins | sample MGYA00243002_ERZ508003 | MGnify/ENA primary metagenome ERZ508003 (study PRJEB26167, sample SAMN06115514) | human gut metagenome | host: Homo sapiens | place: China:Shanxi | collected 2015-12-02... | reverse complement strand
TGACACATGATCTCAACGATAGTGCCAACGATCCGGTGATGAACCGTATCCGGGCACAAAAATTGCGTAATTCCGAGGAAGATAAAGTGAAGATCTTCTTCGTTCCCAGTTATCTGAATGGAGATGACGGGGTATTCAATATGCCTTACTATGATTTGCTGGTGGGGATGGATCTGACCGCTTTCCCGTCTTATTACGAGCCTTGGGGATATACTCCGCTCGAAAGTCTGGCGTTTAAAGTGCCTACCATTACGACCACTTTGGCCGGATTCGGACTGTGGGTGAAAGAACATTATAATATGAATCATCCCGGTATAGAAGTTATTCACCGCGAAGACGGTGATGCGTCCAATGTGGCTACGGCTATCGCCGAATGGGTAAAAAATTATACACAGGTCGGAGAAACTGAAATGCAGAAAGACCGGGACAATGCCAAAGATGTTTCCCGGATTGCACTTTGGGATAATCTGATCAATTATTATAAACAGGCTTATACGATCGCTTTGAACCAGGTCAGCGTACGCTTGAAAGACCTGCCTGCCAATATGAACGAATCGGTATCTTATATCGAAAAACAGCTCACGGTAAATAATCCCAGCTGGGTCAGTGTGATGATCCATCGCTCTATTCCCGAAAAACTGATCGCTCTGGAAGAATTATCCAAAAACCTTTGGTGGGCCTGGAATGAAGGTGCTCGTGAATTATTCCGGATGATCGATGTCGATAAATGGAGGGCTTGCGGTCACAATCCGATCATGTTGTTGGATTCGATTTCCCTGGCTCGTTATAAAGAACTGGAAAATGATGCCGGTTTCGTGCATAAACTTGAAGAAGTATATGCTCAGTTTAAAGCCTATATGGCAGCGAAAGAACATATGTCCGGGAATGGGGTTGCTTACTTCAGTATGGAGTATGGTTTGCATACTTCGTTGAAGATCTATTCCGGAGGATTGGGAATCCTGGCCGGTGACTACCTGAAAGAGGCCAGCGATAAAGGGACGAAGATTACGGCTGTCGGTTTATTGTATCGTTATGGTTATTTCACACAGAAATTATCTGCTATGGGTGATCAGGAAGCCGAATACGAAGCTCAGGATTTTATGAAGATCGCCGTAACCCCGGTACGTGACAAGGAAGGTAATTGGGAAACCATCAGTCTGGTATTCCCGGGACGGAATGTATATGCCCGGATCTGGAGGGTCGATGTCGGCCGGATAGAGCTCTATCTGCTGGATACCGATTTCGAAGATAACTTGCCCGAAGACCGGAGTATCACCCACCATCTGTATGGCGGAGATTGGGAAAACCGCTTGAAACAGGAACTTTTGCTCGGGTGTGGAGGTATTCAGGCCTTGCGAAAACTGGGTATCGAAGCTTCTACTTACCATTGCAATGAGGGACATGCTGCTTTCACCGGGCTGGAAAGATTGAAAGAATATATTACCGAGGAACGCCTGACTTTTGCCGAAGCGATCGAAGTGGTGCGGGCATCTTCTTTGTTTACGACTCATACACCTGTACCTGCAGGACATGATGCCTTTTCGGAAAATATGCTGCGTACTTACATCTCTCATTATGCCGATCGGCTGAAAATCTCCTGGGAACAGCTGTTGGGATTAGGAAAAATCAATGTCGCCGATCCGAATGAGAAATTCTCTATGAGCTTCCTTGCGGCTAATCTGGCTCAGGAAATGAATGGGGTTAGCTGGTTGCACGGCGAAGTGAGTAAAGAGATTTTCAAAGGCATGTGGCCGGGATATATGGCCGAGGAGTTGCACATCAGTTATGTGACCAACGGGGTACATTATCCGACTTGGGCGGCTCCCGAATGGAAGAAAATAGAAGAATCTTTGTTCGGTGAAGATTTTAAGAATCATCATTACGATAAGAAATGTTTCGAACAAATCTATACCGTTCCCGATGCTGTCGTATATGAGGTGCGTACCAAATTGCGTAAGCGCCTGATCGATCATGTAAAAGAATTGCTGAAAGACGAGGTGGCTGCTTCTTATTTCACTCCCCGGCAGGTGATTCAGATCCGTGAAACTTTGCGGGACGATATTCTGACCATAGGTTTTGCCCGGCGTTTCGCTACCTACAAGAGGGCTCACCTGTTGTTCCGTAACCTCGAACGCCTGGATGAAATCGTCAATAACCCCAAACATCCGGTGCAGTTTATCTTTGCCGGGAAAGCCCATCCTGCCGATAAAGCCGGACAGGACCTGATCAAACGGATTGTCGAGGTATCCAAATATCCGCAATTCCTGGGTAAGATCATCTTTCTGCCTAACTATGATATGGATCTGGCCAAGAAATTGGTACAAGGGGTTGATGTCTGGATGAATACGCCGACCCGGCCTCAGGAAGCTTCGGGTACCAGTGGCGAAAAGGCTGCTATGAACGGTGTTATGCATTTCTCCGTGCTCGACGGCTGGTGGGTCGAAGGATATCGTAAAGATGCCGGATGGATGCTGCCGATGGAAAGAACTTTCGAAAATCAGGCCATGCAGGATGAATTGGATTCTGAAATGATATATAACATTATCGACGATGAGATCGCTCCTCTGTTCTACGAACGGGATGCTAACGGATTATCACCTAAATGGATCAGCTATATCAAAAATACTATTGCCAGGGTGGCTTCGAATTTTACGACCAACCGGATGCTGGAAGATTATGAAAAACAATATTATGTTCCGATGTCTGCCCGCTATCAGAAGATGATCGAAAATGATTTCGCCATGGCGGCAGAAATTGCCGAATGGAAAAAGAAAATTTCCCGCGAATGGGATAATATCGAGTTAGTCGGATTGGACCTGCCCAATCGTTCCAAACAGATCATCGCTTTGGGGAAATCTTATTACGGAGAGGTGAAACTCGAGATCGGCGAACTCAGTATGCATGAAGTAGGAGTTGAATTGGTGGCTGCCGAACAGAAAGACGGACGCCAGGTTATCCGCGAAAAACACGATTTTATCCCTGTTGAACAAGTGGGTAGTGTGGCCAGATACCGCATCGATGTGACTGCCGACTCTCCGGGATTGCTGATGCTGGCCATCCGTATCTACCCGAAAAGCGAATTACTGCCCCATCGCCAGGACTTTGCTTTGGTAAAATGGCTGTAAGCTGATCGTTCTTTTTTCAGTTATTAAAGTTAAAAAGGTTACAAGAGTTACAAGGGGGCAGAGGTTGAGCCATCTTTGTAACCTTTGTAACCTATTCCGGTAAATTTTGACAGAAAGAACCGTCCCGGAATCCCTTAATTTTATACTTTTGCAAAACCATGTCTCCTGCATTGCGGATAAAACTTTTTTTCGCCCTTGCGGCGTTGTGCCTTGCCTCTGCGGCAAGGGCGCAGGGCAGCGCCTATGCCGTCAGCGGCCGGGTGATCGACCGCCTGACGCGGCAGCCGGTCGCCTATGCCGCCGTAGTGCCCGTCGGGCAGGAACAACGCGGCGCATCGACCGATTCGCTGGGACGCTTCCGCCTCGAGCGGGTGCGGGCGGGTATTTTCCGCCTCTCGGCCTCGTCCGTGGGGTACAAGACCGTCGTCACGCCCGAATACCTCGTTTCGGCCGCCACGCCGTTCATCGAAATCGAAATGGAGGAGGATGCCACGCAGCTCGAAGCCGTGACGGTCGTGCCTTCGCCGTTCCGCGCCACGGCCGAAAGCCCCGTCGGGCTGCAGGTCATCGGGGTGCGGGAGATCGAAAAGAGCCCCGGCGCCAACCGCGACGTGTCGCGTATCGTACGTTCGTACCCCGGCGTGTCGTTCTCGCCCGTGGGCTATCGCAACGACCTGATCGTGCGCGGCGGCGGCCCGTCGGAAAACAAGTTCTATCTGGACGGCATCGAAATCCCCAATATCAACCATTTCGCCACGCAGGGCGCCACGGGCGGCCCCGTGAGCATCCTCAATGCCGACCTGATCCGCGAGATCGATTTCTATACCGGGGCTTTCCCGGCCGACCGTTCCGGGGCGCTGAGCTCGGTGCTGGACATCCGGCTGCGGGACGGGAACCCCGAGAAACAGACTTTCAAGGCGACGCTCGGGGCTTCGGAGGTGTCGCTGAGCGGGAGCGGCCATATCGGCGAGAAAACCTCCTACCTCTTCTCGCTGCGCCAGTCTTACCTGCAACTGCTGTTCAAGATGATCGGCCTGCCTTTCCTGCCGAACTACATCGACGGGCAGTTGAAAGTCAAGACGCGCCTTTCGGAGCACGACGAGCTGACGGTATTGGGGCTGGCGGGCTTCGACAACATGAAACTCAACCTCGACGAGGAGGGTGAAGACGCCGAGTACCTGCTGAGTTACCTGCCCCGCATCCGCCAGGAGACCTTCACCGTCGGGGCCGCATGGCGCCACTATGCGGGCCGCCATGTGCAGACCGTGTCGCTCGGGCACACTTATCTGAATAACCGCAATCTCAAATACCGCGGTAACGACGACTCGTCGGAGGACAACCTGACGCTGCGGCTGCGCTCCGTGGAGCAGAAGACCACGCTCCGCGCCGAAAACCGCAGCTATCTGGGGCGCTGGACGGTGCGTGAAGGCGCCGAACTGAGCTATTCGGGCTATACGAACCGTACCGAGCAACGGCTTTTCACCGATGAGGCGGCGCTCTCGGACTATCGTACCCGGCTGGGGATCGTGGGCTGGGGCCTGTTCGCCGGCGCGGATTATGCCTCGGCGGACAAGCGCTTCACGGCATCGGTCGGCGTGCGTGCCGACGGGGCCGACTATTCCGCGCGCATGGCGAGGTTCTGGCGTCAGCTTTCACCCCGGGCGTCGGTCTCATACCAGCTCGGCAAAGGGTGGTCGCTGAGCGGAAGCGCCGGGCTTTATTACCAGTTGCCGCCCTATACGGCCCTGGGATTCAAACAGGACGGGGTGCTGGTGAACGAGGCGTTGGACTACCTGCGTGTGGGAATGTTCAGCGTCGGAGGCGGATGGCGCCTGCGCGACCGTCTGGTCGTCTCGGTCGAGGGGTTCTACAAGAAATACGGGAATATCCCGCTTTCCGTCTCGGACGGCATCCCGCTCTCGTGCAAAGGCGACGACTATGGCGTGGTCGGCAATGAAGCGCTGCGCCCGACGGCCGTCGGGCGGTCGTACGGCATCGAGGCGATGGCACGCTGGCAGATACCCGGGAGGGTCAACCTCGTCGGTTCGGTGACCCTGTTCCGCAGCGAGTACCGTGCCGATGCCGCATCGGAGTATATCGTATCGGCCTGGGACAGCCGTTTCGTGGCGAACCTCAGCGGTACGTACGACCTGCCGCGCAACTGGAGCGTCGGGGCGCGCCTGAGCGCCGTGGGCGGGACGCCCTATACGCCCTACGATGTCGAAAAATCGTCGCTGGTCGAGGCCTGGGACGCCCAGGGACGCCCGTACTATGATTATGGGCGTTACAACGACGGGCGGCTCGACGCCTTCGCGCAGGTAGACCTGCGTATCGACAAGACCTTCTATTTCCGCCGTTGTATGCTCGGCTTTTACATCGACCTGCAGAACGTAACGGGCAGCAAACTCCGCCGTCCCGACGTGCTGATGTCGACGGGCGTGGTGGAGAATCCCGGAGCCCCGGCGGCGGAACAGCGTTACCGCATGAAGTATATCGGGCAGCAGAGCGGGTCGCTTATCCCTACGCTGGGTGTCACCGTCGAGTTTTAGAGGGTACGGTGTCGCGTCCGGGGGATATCCCGGGATAAGGGCGCGGTATCCGGGGTGGCGGAGTCGGGATTCCGGCATGCCGCAGCGGGAGGCAGGAATGTGTTGGGAGGAAAATACGGAACCGCAGGGGTAGGCATCTCCGACCCCTGCGGTTTCTTGCGATCCGGGACGTGCCGGCTGTCATTTCCCGGTGCCCGGGGTATTCGTACCGCCCCTGCGATCCATCGCGAAACTGATGATGAACGGCATGGAGAGGAAGACGAGCGTGCCGACGGCTACCAGCCACGTGTAGGTGGCCGGGCTGCCTACGGGCAGCTGCGACGGCGGGAAAAAGGTGACGATGAACGAGAAGAGCACGGCCAGAAACCCGATGCCCCCGATGGCCCACATGCCGGCGTTCCCGCCCGGGACGCGGTAGCTGCGGGTCAGGCCGGGCTGCGTGTAGCGCAGGCGGATGCCCGCGGCGTACATCATCATATACATCACCAGGTAGAGCCCTACGGTCAGTGCGCTCAGCAGGAAGAACGCCACGCTCACGTCGTCCATGACGATATAGAGCGACGAGAGCAGCGTGACGATGCAGCCCTGTATGATGAGGATGTTGACCTGTACGCCGTTTTTGTTGGTTTTTTGCAGGAAACAGGGCAGCACGCCCTCCTGAGCCGTCCACAGCAGGCCGCGGCTCGGGCCCGAAATCCACGACATGACGCCTGCCAGTGCGCCGAATGCCACGAGAAGCCCCATGACGTTCGAGAGCCAGCCGATGTGGTAGTGGTCGAAGACGATCTGGAACGTGGTGAACAGCCCCGACTGGAGGTTGATCTGGTCGTAGGGGGTGATGATCGCCACGGCCAGCGCACCCAGCGTGAAGAGCCCGAACGAGATCAGCGCCGCCAGGAACATGGCGCGCGGGAACTGGGTCTGCGGCTTATCGAGCTCCGGGGCATGTACGGCGTGTACCTCGACGCCGGCGAAGAGCAGCAGTATCCCGGCCAGGAATGCGATGTCGCTCATGCCCGTGATGTGCGGGAAGAGGCGCGGATGCACGTGGTGCGCCGCGTCGATATTGACGACCTGGCTGACGGTGTCGGGGATGTGCTCCAATGCGACGGGGTTGCCTCCGGCCATCCAGATGACGGCCATGACGATTACGACGATGCCGGGAAGCACCGTGCCGATCAGGAACCCTTTGCTCGTAATGCCCGATATGGCCGAGGTGCCGCGCAGCGTGACCAGCGTGGCGCACCAGTACATGGCGATCGAGAAAAGCCCCACGAAAAGTCCGTTCTGCGCCAGGCCGGGCATCCCGATCATATAGGCGATCGAGGCTGCGGCAAAGCCCAGCACGGTGGGGTACCATACGACGTTTTGGATCCATTGCAGGAAGATGGCCGTAAACCCCAGGTGTTTGTTGAACGCCTCCTTGACCCAGGTGTAGACTCCGCCGCCCTTCGAGGCGAAGGCGCTTCCCAGTTCGGCCCCTACCAGCGCCGCCGGGATCAGGAACAGGAACGTGGCGAAAAAGATGTAGAAGAACATCGTCAGCTCCTCCTGCGCCATCATCGGGAGTCCGCGCAGGCTGATAACCGCCGCCGCGGTCATCAGGGCAAGCTGTGTCGTCGTGATATTTTTACGTTTTGCCATAATGTGGAATTGTGTTTTACAACTGGCCGTCAATCAGTTTCTATGCCGCAACGCGGCCGGGCGGATGTTTTTTCGGGCGTGTGCATGGTTTATGCGGGCGTTTCCGCGCCCCGCGGGCCCCGCAGCGCCTGCGTGTTGACCGCCTGCGGACGGGGCGCAAAAAAACAGCAGGGAATCTCACGATTGCCTGCTGCCTTCCGGAGGATTGCCCTCCTGAAACTACTAACCCAAACTTAAATAAATGAAGAAACCTCACTGCGGTTGCTGTTCCGCAGTTACCCGGTATGTTGCAAATCCCGTGCCGCGGCGCCGTGTCGGAAAGGCGTTTGTGTGTGCGGCGGGGGTGTGGCCTATGATACATGCCGGCGGGAAAGGGCATAAACAACCGCAGGATGCCCGTGGGGACATCCTGCGTGTGCTTTCCCGGTAATATCCGGGTTGCGGAAGGGGGATGCGCTTACCGGCGTTTGTCCCTCATCTCCACGGCGCCTTCGTAGGTGCCGCTGACCTTGCGGCCTTTGTCGGTCGTAAAGTCGAGGACGAAGCGGTAGTCGGTGCCGACTTTGGTGATTGTCACCGTGCCGGACGTGATGAACCCGTAAACCGATTCGTTGGAGGCGTTGCGTTCCTCGCAATAGGTACCCGTGGCCAGCATGGATTCCATGAATTCCATCTGCTCGCCCGGTGTGTAGGTGCCCGGCGTGCCCGTGTCGGACACGGTGTAGGTTCCTTCCTGGAGTACCATTTCTTCGGAAAGTGCGGTCGTGAGGTAGAGCGATACCATGTGCCCGGCTCCCATGAGGTAGTCGTAATCGTCGCCGACCGTCGGCTGGACATCGTAGAGGTTCACGACGCAGTCGTTTGCCGTGCCGGCATCGTTGTTATAGTATTTACCCAGGGCGCGGATGAAGGTGGCGTTCGTGACGTCGTTTTCGAGGTCGGGCAGGGGCTCGATGGCACTGGCAGTCTTGTCCTCGATCGTGATCGGGCCGGTATAGCTGGCCGTGAACTCGTTGTCGTCGGTCGTGGTCAGCGTGGCCTCGATCGTAAAGGTCGAACCGGATTTTGTCACTGCGATCGTTCCGGCCTTGAATTCCACTTTCGTGATGTTCCCCTTGCCGTCGTTGACCATGCAGTAGGTCTTGTCCGGGTGGAATGTCGAAAGGCTCTGGCTGGTCGCGTACCTGTATGTACGATCCGGCAAGGTAATGTTGTCCAGTTTGTAGGGTTTCATCTGGAATAAATCGAGGCTCATGGCGCGGCCGGCGTTGACGGTAGCGTGGACGCCGCCGGCATCGATCGTTTCGCCGTCGGCCAGTACGACGATGTATTCGCCGTAGCTGCCGCCTTCGGGGATGCCGTAATAACCGCCCGCTACCTGGCGGTCGAATACGGCTGGGCCGCTCAGATCCTTGTCGGTGGACATTTCAATCGACTTGACTTCGGAATAGACCTCTTTGTTGGATGCTGCGACGGCGATGATATAGGCCGTGCCCTCTTTCAGGTTGTCTGCGGTGATCTCACCGGCCTGTGCGATGGCGGTGCCCTCGGCGAGAATCTTCTCGGCAGTCGGGACGACTGCACCCGCTACCTTTTCGATGCAGAGGTAGGCGGCCTTTTCAGCGTCGGTCAGCCCTACAGTGAAGGTGAGCGCCGTTATGCCGGGGGCTCCGGATGCCAGCGTCACCACGGGCGTCGGCGTTCCGGTTGCCATCACGATGCTGTTGACTTCCGAGTAGATCCCGGTGTTGGCGACGGCAGCCGCAATGACATACGTGGTGGAGGGTTTCAGGTTTTCGACAAGGATGTCGCCCGTCTGTGTGATGGCTTTGCCGTCGCGCAGGATCTCCTCGGCCGTGGGAAGGGTCAGCCCCTCTGTCTTTTCGAGGCAGACATAGGCTGCGGTTTCGGGGTCGGTCAGGGCGGCGTTGAACGTAAGGGTTGTTGTGGTGGACTGGCCCGGTGTCAGGACGACCGCGGGATGTACGCCGGGTGCCGATGTGGTGTGTTCGATGGAGTAGACCTTGCCGCTGATATTGCCTTTCTGGGCGACGGCCGAAAGGCGGTAGGCCGTATTGGGTTCGAGGTTGCCGACCTCGATGACGCCCGATGCGGTTACGGATTTTCCGTTGGCGAGGATTTGCTCGGCCGTGGGGACGGTTTCGGAGGCCTTGGCGCAGATGTAGCTGCATTTGTCCGCATCCTTGAGCGTGAGCGTGAATTTCAGCGCGTTGAATGCGGCGTCGCCGATGGCGATCGTAACGGTCGGGTCAGGATTTCCCCCCCCCTCGTTTTTGTCGTCGCATGAGCTTAGCAGACCGGAGCACAGCACCAACAGTGCCGTTCCCCATGACAGGAAAGATTTGATCATAGTGGTTAAACTTTGGAAATTAGTGGGTTAATACTGTTATTCTGGCGCAGGGCCGGCCGTCTTTGGATATTCAATCAGGTTACGGGGCAGCCGTGCAATGTGTGACGGGATAAAAGTAACCTTTCTGCCAAGAAAATCCAAATTTTTTTTATTCGTCTTGCCTGAAAGTGCGATAAATCGGGGGTGAGGGTGCCGGGGTGAAAGGGTGGAGGACAATATATAACAAGACAGCAGGGAATCTCACGATTGCCTGCTGCCCTTGGAGGATTGCCCTCCTAAAACTACTAACCCAAACTTAAATAAATGAAGAAACCTCACTGCGGTTGCTGTCCGCAGTTGACTATTTTGTTGCAAAACGCATGCCAAAAAAAGAGCCCGCAATCGGAAGATTGCAGGCCGGGTCGTTTTGTGCGGACAGGGGGCGGGGTGTTATTCGGAACCCGCAGGTGGAAAGGTGCCGCCTGCGGCCGGATATATGACGGAGAAAAGGATTCCGGTTAAGGCGAGTGCCACGCCTGCGGCGAACAGTCCGTATCCCCGCAAGAGCGCTTCGGCACCGCACAGGAACAGCCCGCAGCAGATGAGCAGCAATAACCTGCCCGTAAACCGGCACAGCCTCCGTTCGAATGCCGCACGGTCTTTTCCCGTCAGCGCCCCGTATCCTTTGAAAAGGTGTTTGTAACCCGTAACGAGCCACCTGCCCCGTTCCCTGACCAGGGCGATGCCCATCGGCAGGAGCAAGAGCGCGATGGCGGTCATAATGACAGATGCCCGAAGCATGCCCCCGTGTTTTTACCGGAAGATGCCCGTGTAGGTCGAGGGCGAGAGGGCGCGCAGCTCCTCTTTCACCGCCTCGGCCACGTCGAGCGTCTCGATGAATGCGGCGATCGACTCGTGCGTGATATGGGCGTTGGTGCGGGTCAGGGCCTTGAGCGCCTCGTAGGGCTTGGGATAACCTTCGCGGCGCAGGATGGTCTGGATGCCTTCGGCAACGATGGCCCAGTTGTTCTCCAGGTCGCGCTCGAGGGCTTCGCGGTTGAGGATTACCTTGTTCAGCCCCTTCATCAGCGAGCGGAGCGCGATGGCCGCATGGGCAATGGGGACGCCGATGTTACGCAGCACGGTCGAATCTGTCAGGTCGCGTTGCAGGCGCGAAACGGGGAGCTTCGACGCGAGGTGTCCGAAGACGGCGTTGGCGATGCCGAAATTCCCCTCGGCGTTCTCGAAGTCGATGGGGTTGACCTTATGGGGCATGGCGCTCGAACCGACTTCGCCCGCCTTGATCTGCTGTTTGAAGTATTCCATCGAGATGTACGTCCACATGTCGCGGCAGAGGTCGATCAGGATGGTGTCGATGCGCTTCATGTTGTCGAAGATCGCCGCGAGGTTGTCGTAATGCTCGATCTGCGTGGTATATTGCGAGCGGCAGAGCCCCAGCGTTTCGCCCACGAATTTGTTGGCGAAGGCTACCCAGTCGTACTGCGGGTAGGCTGCCCGGTGGGCGTTGAAGTTGCCTGTTGCGCCGCCGAATTTGGCGGGCACTGCGATGTCGTGCAGCATGGCGAGCTGTTTCTCCACGCGTTCGACAAAGACCATGAACTCCTTGCCCAGCGTCGTGGGGGAGGCCGGCTGGCCGTGGGTGCGGGCCAGCATCGGCACGTCGCGCCATTCGTCGGCGAAGGCGGCCAGTTTGTCGCGCACCTCTTCGACGGCCGGGTAGTAAACCCCTGTCATGGCGTCCTTGAGCGAGAGCGGGATGGCCGTGTTGTTGATGTCCTGCGAGGTGAGGCCGAAATGTACGAATTCCTTGTAAGCTCCCAGCCCGAGGCTGTCCATTTTTTCCTTGATGATGTACTCTATGGCTTTGACGTCGTGGTTGGTGACCGATTCGATCTCCTTCACGCGCTCGGCGTCGGCCGGTGCGAAATCGAGGTACAGGGCGCGCAGGGCTGCGAATTTCGTGCGGTCGATGTCCGCCAGCTGGGGCAGCGGCAATTCGCACAGCGCGATGAAATACTCCACTTCGATGCGGATGCGGTAGCGGATGAGCGCCTGTTCTGAAAAATAATCGGCTAATTTCCCCGTTGTATTACGGTAGCGGCCATCGACGGGGGAGATGGCGGTAAGGCTGTTGAGCGGATTGGAGTTCATGGATTTATGTATGGTTTTATATAATACGCCTCCGGCGTCCGGACTCCGCCTGCGCCCGGCAGGGCCTGCCCGAAGGCTTTGCCCCGCCCGCCGGCAAAGTTCCGGCACCAAATTTACGACATTTAATTGAAATACGCATAATTTTCCCTACCTTTGTAGGGTTGTAAACCGAAAATGCAATGAATTTTCTGACAGCGATCATAGATGGCCTGGTGAGGTTCGTGCAGCGCAATCCGCTGACGACCCTGGTCATCCTCATCCTGGCTGTCGGCGCCCCGGCGCTGCTCAGGGGAATCGCACTTTTTTTTCTCTATTTCATTATGGGAGTCATCGTATTGGTAGTAGCGGCGATCCTGCTGTTCCGCTGGCGCGTCTATAAGATGCGCCGCCGGATGGAAGAACAGTTCGGCGAAGGGAACTTCGGCGGACAGGGCTTCGGCTCGCCCTTTGCAGGTGAGCCCCGCAAGGGTCGCGAAGGCGAAGTGAAGGTATATAAAACCTCGGAAACGCCCGAGAAACGGGTCTCGCGCGACGTGGGCGACTATGTCGAATTCGAAGAGACCAAGGAGCCCGGAGAGGAGTAGCGCCATGTGGAAGATATTTGAGTTGATCGGCCGTTATTTCATGCTGATGGGAAAGGTCTTTTCCCGTCCGGAGAAGGCTGCCATCTACCGCCGGCGCATCATTTACGAAATGGAGTCCCTGGGAATCGACTCGATCGGCCTGACGGCCATTATTTCGGTCTTCATCGGTGCGGTCATCACCCTGCAGATGTGCATCAACCTCGATTCGCCGTTCATCCCCCGTTCGCTGGTCGGTTACGCCACGCGCGAGACGATGATCCTCGAATTCTCGTCGACGGTCGTGGCGCTGATTCTGGCCGGCAAGGTCGGTTCGAGCATCGCTTCGGAGATCGGCACGATGCGCATTACCGAACAGATCGACGCACTGGAGATCATGGGTGTCAATTCGGCTTCGTACCTCATCCTGCCGAAGATCGTCGCCGCGGTGGTCTTCTTCCCGTTCCTGACCATCCTCAGCATCGCCATCGGAATCATCGGCGGCTGGGCCATCGCCTACCTGACCGGCATCATGATCCCGGCCGACTATGTCGACGGACTGCTGATGGACTTCAAGCCCTATTCGATCGTCTACTCGCTTATCAAGACCGCCGTGTTCGCCTATATCATCACCTCGATTTCGGCGTTCTACGGTTACTTTGCCAAGGGCAATTCGCTCGAAGTGGGCGCCGCCTCGACGCGCGCCGTGGTGGCCAGTTCCGTGGTAATCATGATCTTTAACCTGATCCTTACGCAAGTCCTGCTGATATGATACGTGCCGAGCACATCACCAAATCGTTCGACGGGCGCGTGGTGCTCGACGACATCTCGATTGAGTTCCTGACCGGGAAGACCAACCTCATCATCGGGCGCAGCGGTTCGGGCAAGACCGTGCTGCTGAAAACGCTGGTAGGGCTGCATGAACCCGATTCGGGCGACGTGTGGTACGACGATACGAATTTTACGCGTCTCGATTTCCGCGAGCGGCGCGCCATCCGCAAGGACATCGGCATGATTTTCCAGGGCGGGGCGCTGCTCGACTCTTCGACCGTCGAGGAGAACGTCAAGCTGCCGCTCGACCTCTTCACCTCGCAGAGCGAGAAAGAGAAGATGGAACGTGTGGATTTCTGCCTGCAGCGCGTGCGGCTGGAAGACGCCAACCACCTCTATCCCGCCGAGTTGTCGGGCGGAATGATCAAACGCGTGGCCATCGCCCGCGCCATCGTGCTCAACCCGCGTTACCTGTTCTGCGACGAGCCCAACTCGGGCCTCGACCCGCAGACCTCGATCGTCATCGACAACCTGATCCACGAGATCACGCGCGAGTACAACATCACGACGATCATCAATACACACGATATGAATTCGGTCATGGAGATCGGCGAGAAAATTGTATACATCCACGAAGGCCGCAAGTGGTGGGAGGGTACCAAGGACGATATCCTGCATGCCGACAACCCGGAACTCAACGATTTCGTCTTCGCCTCGGCGATGGCCAAAAAGGCCAAGCTGGCTGCAAAGTAGGCGGCCGGGTTCCTAAAAAAATTTAATTTTTTATTTGCGTAATATATATAAAGTATGTACTTTTGCGCAGTGAAAAAATAGTGCATTTTTTTATTAACAAATAAATCATAAAACTATGTCAAAGATCAAAGTTGGTATCAACGGTTTCGGTCGTATCGGCCGTC
>ENA-UESG01001599-UESG01001599.1-human-gut-metagenome-genome-assembly--contig:-NODE-1599-length-14098-cov-3.991727_pt1 | contig 14098 bp, 14 predicted proteins | sample MGYA00243002_ERZ508003 | MGnify/ENA primary metagenome ERZ508003 (study PRJEB26167, sample SAMN06115514) | human gut metagenome | host: Homo sapiens | place: China:Shanxi | collected 2015-12-02... | reverse complement strand
CCACCATGCCGGTGGGGATGTGCGTCACCCGGATGGCGCTGGACGTCTTGTTGATGTGCTGGCCGCCCGCACCGGAGGAACGGAAGGTGTCGATGCGCAGGTCCTTCATGTCCAGCGCAAAGTCCACTTCCTCTGCCTGGGGCATCACGGCCACCGTGGCGGTGGAGGTGTGGATGCGGCCCTGGGTCTCGGTCTCGGGCACGCGCTGCACCCGATGCACCCCGCTCTCGTACTTGAGGCGGTTGTAGGCCCCGGTCCCCTCCACCGAAAAGACGGCTTCCTTCACGCCGCCCAGCTCAGTCTCATTGAGGTTGAGCAGTTCCAGCGTCCAGCCGCGGCTCTGCACATACATGGTGTACATGCGCAGCAGACTGTGGGCAAACAGGGCGGCTTCCTCTCCCCCTGCCCCGCCCCGGATCTCCATGATGACGTTCTTTTCGTCCCGCGGGTCCCTGGGCAGCAGCAGAATTTTGAGATTATTTTCCAGCTTTGCCACATCCTGACTTTTTTCGCTGATTTCCTGCTGTATCATCTGCTTGAAGTCCGGATCGGAGATGGGTTCTTCGAGCAGGGCTTTGGCCTGCGCCAGATGGTCCCGGGCGGTCTGCCAGTCGCGGTAGGCCTGCACCACCGGCTGCGTCTCGTGGTAGTCCCGCATCAGTTTGCGGAACAGTGCTGGGTCGGCAGCGGCATCCGGCTGGTTCAGGCGGACGGAAAGCTCCTCAAACCGGTGGCACACGGCATCCATTTGGGCAGAAAGATCGGGCATAACAGGCAGTTCTCCTTACAAACGTTCTCAGATGGAAATGGGCACAAGGGCGGTCACTCCGCCTGCTGTGCAGGTTTGACCACCTTTTTGATGTTCTTTTCAATTTTTGCACGCGGCAGCATCACCTCGCGCCCGCAGCCCGTGCAGCGGATCTTGAAATCCATACCGACACGCAGCACTTCAAAGCTGGAAGCCCCGCAGGGGTGCTTCTTGCGGGTGAGGATGGTATCTCCCACAGCGATATCCATAGCGTTGGTCGCTCCCTTCTGCCGCCCCTCAGAATGGTCGGCGGCAACTGTGCGGCACCCGGACCACAAGCCCTGCCGCACATACAGATATAGTATAATGCAAACGCCTGCAAAATGCAAATATCTGCCGCGCCGGATGCATATCGTTGAAAATGGGAGCGTGCTTTGCCCCGCGCAGCGCAGAACCCAAAAATCAACAGAGAAAGAGGAATGAAAGATGATGCAAACATACCGTACCGAAGGCAATTACCGTTCCGCCGCCCGGCTGTCCGCTGCAGAACTGCGGGCCGCCATGGCCAGCCACGAGATTTTGCAGGCCACCGCCCTGGCCTTTGACACCCAGCGGCAGCTGCGGTTCGACCTGGGCGGCGTCCGGGCCGTGATGCCCTTTGTGCAGTGCGCCGACGGAGCCGAAAACGGCACCGTGCGGGACATTGCCGTGCTGACGCGGGTGGGCCGCCCCACCTGCTTTGTGGTGCAGGCTCTGGACACCGACGAGGACGGGCAGCCCTTCTACCGGCTTTCCCGCGCAGAAGCGCAGCGGATGTGCAAGGCCGATTATCTCGATACCCTTTCTCCCGGCGATATTCTGCCCTGCACCGTAACTCACATTGAGCCATTTGGTGCGTTCTGCGATGTGGGGTGCGGCATCAGTGCTCTGCTGCCCATCGACTGTATGTCGGTGAGCCGCATTTCCTCCCCCGCCGACCGGGTGAGCGTGGGGCAGCAGATTTTGTGCGCGGTCAAGAACCGGGACGTGCAGGGCCGCTTTGTGCTCACCATCCGGGAACTGCTGGGCACCTGGGCCGAGAACGCCGCCCATTTTTCGGTGGGTGAAACAGTGGTGGGCATCGTGCGCAGCGTGGAGGAGTACGGTACCTTCATTGAGATCGCGCCCAACCTGGCCGGTCTTGCCGAAAGCTGCACCGACCTTGCCCCCGGGCAGGCCGTGAGCGTCTACATCAAGAACATCCTGCCGGAAAAGATGAAGATCAAGCTGGTCATCGTGAACCACAGCCTGAACCAGCGCCACCGGTTTGAGCTGCGGTACTTCATCACGGAGGGACATCTGGACCGGTGGGTCTACTCCACGCCCGGCAGCAGCAAGCGCATTGAGACGGATTTTGCCGCAGCGGCTTGCAATCCGGCGTGAAACCCTTTATACTATAGTTAATACTATAGAACACGGGAGATGGGAGTAACAATGGCCGCCAACGATGCTTTTACCGCCGGTGTTCGTCCCGGCGGGCTGACCGACAGCACGGAGATCCGGTTGCTGTTGTGTTATCTGGTGAAGAATGCCGGGCCGATCACCCGGACGGAGATCGAGAATGCGCTGATGGAAGAGCAGCTGGTCAACTATTTTGAGATCGGCTCCTGTCTGGATGATATCACCCGCCAGCAGCTGGTCACGCTGAAGGAAGATCGCTATTCCATCACCGAAAAAGGACGCAAGGTCGCGCAGGAGCTTGCCTATGACCTGCCCCGCAGTGTGCGGGAGCGCGCGGTGGCGGCGGTTCTGCGCAGCCAGACCTGGGCCCGCAAGGAAGCCGAGTACAGCGCCCGCATCACCGAAAAGCCGGACGGCCACTGCTCCATCCGCTGCACCATCAAGGCACTGGATCAGGAGCTGTTTTGTCTGGACATCGGCACGCCTGACCGGCTGAGTGCCGATCTGGTCAAGAAGCAGTTCATCCTCAAGGGCAACGAGATCTATCAGATGCTCATCACAAAACTGACAGAGTAACAAAGAAACGGGGCTGTTGCAAAAACAGTCCCGTTTCTTTTAGTTCCAGCACGCTGCGGCGATCAGTTCCAGCACACTGCCCGCAATGCAGCGGGCCTTATCCGAGATGAGGAAGCAGTTTTCCAGCTCCGCACGGCGGGGGTCCACATCGGCCACCTTGAACCCTTTGGTCACCGGGTAGCCATCCCGCAGCAGGCCCCGCAGGATGCCGGAGATCTGTGTGATCACCGGCAGACGCTGACCGTCCGGCGTTTCGATCTCGGCCACAGCCTCGCCAGCCTCCACAAAATCAGCGATGGAATGCAGGTTGCGGAAGATTCCCGCGGCCTGTGCATGAAGTACACGCTCGGCACCATAGCCGCCGATGATGCCCGGCACGCCGGAGTTTGGCGCAGCAGATCCTTCCCGGATGATGCGGCCCAGCTTGTGGCCGCGCTTGGTCTCCACCACCACGTCCACATCCTGCCCCGCCGCAAAGCCGGGGCCAAGGGCAATGGTCAGCGGAGCCATTTCCCGGGTGGTGCCCAGATTTTTCTTTGCGATGATGGCATCCACCAGAACAGCAGGCCTTGCCTGCGGCAGGCAAGCACCCGTTGGGTCTATCAAAATCGGCACGGCGTTCTGTGCCCAGACGGCATCGGCATCTGCCAGCGTTTCCACCCGGATGCCCCGCATTCCCTCCACAGCGGTCTCGCCTTCGTAGACAGCCTCACAGAGAGACACCTGCCGACGGATGGCGGCGGGATGGGCTGTTTCCAGCACCAGCACCCGCAGCCCCGCCGACCAGAGCCGATGCACAACACCGGTGGCAAGGTCTCCCCCGCCCCGGACAACGATCAGGTCATCACGCTTCATGGCTCATCCCTCCGGTTCCAGACGCTGCAAAAAGACTTCCATGGAGCCGCCGCAGGCCGCAATGGCCGCGGCATCGCTGGCCCCCTCTGTGGTAAAGGCGGCCAGCCTGCACGGGGCAGCCCCCGGCTCCAGCAATTCCCGCGCCAGCTTCTGGGTGCGGTACTCCATGATGCCGCCGCCCACGCTGCCCACGGCAGAGCCATCGGGCAGGACCAACATCTTGGAGCCTTCCTCCCGTGGCGTAGAGCCATGGCGGCCTACAATGGTCGCCAGCACCGCCGGAGCGGTCTGCTGTTCCAGCGCCGCCAGCAGCACCGGGGAAAAGCCCTCGGTCTGTTGGCGGCTGTTTTTCACGGAGACGATCTCCGCAAGAATGGAAAGCGCGATCTCCTGTGCGGTTTTTGCGCCAATGGAAAGCCCAATGGGCGCGTGCAGGGCATCAATGCGCTCTTGCGGCAGCCCCAGCTCGGCCAGTTGTGTGTGCACCAGAGCCGCGCGCTTCCGGCTGCCCATCATGCCCACATAGGCGGCGGGCTTTTGCAGAATAGAACGCAGGCAGGCAATATCACAGCTGTGGGCACGGGTCACGACCACAAAGTATGTCTCCTGCCCGCCGGAGATCTGCGCAAGACCCTCTGCAAAGGGCAGGCAGAGCACAGCATCGGCCCCGGCCTGACGCAGCTCCTCCGCAAACTCAGGGCGGTCCTCCAGCGCTGTGACCGGCAGACCCAGCAGCTTTGCCAGCCGCACCACCGACGCGCCCACATGGCCGCCGCCGCAGACCACAAGCTGCGGGGCTGCGCCAAAGCGCTCCACAAAGATACGCTGTCCGGCTGATTTCAGAATTCCACTGGAGGTCACAGCGGCCAGGGCAGGCAGATGCTCCCCCCAGAACGCAGGCAGTTTCTCCGGCCAGACCGGTGCTGTGTTCCGCAGCAGGACACGTTCCCCCTGCGCCGGGCCTTCCAGCACCGTGGCCAGCAGAAAATCCCCCTCCCGGTCATGGAGTGCATTGAAAAAAGAACGGTTTCCCATCCAATTCTCCTTTATTTGTTATTGTTCTACCACCGCTGCGGCATCATAGGCGGCGGGGTCGATGCGGCTCTGCCACAGCAGCCAGTCCTCGGGCGGCATCCGCCACGCAAGGCCGCACCCGGCAGAGAGCTCCCGGGGCAGCGGAATAAGCCGCCCGGGGATGTGTTCCGCTTCGCAGTGTTTTTCCCATGCCATTGCTTCCACTGTGGTGCGGAAGGATAACACGATATAGGGTCTCTTTGCACGCATCGTTTATTCCTCCGCCAGGCTGCGCACCGCACGGGCAGCGGCAAGCGCCTCCTCCCGGGTGTTGGTGTGGGAGAAGCTGAACCGCACCACGCCCTGCTCCACGGTGCCCAGCGCCTTGTGCATCAGCGGAGCACAGTGCGCACCGGCCCGCACACAGATACCGTACTCCTCCCAGAGCGCATCCGCCACCCGGGCGGAATCCTCGCCCATCAGGTTCAACGAGACGATGGGTGCACGCGGCGCAGTGAAGTCACCATAGAGCCGCACACCGGGAATTTCCCGGACAGTTTCGCAAAACAGGCGTGCAAGCGCATTTTCTTTTGTTTCCAGCGCTTCCACGCCCTGCGTCAGGAGCCAGCGCACCCCGGCCCCCAGCCCGGCGATTCCCGGCACATTCAGCGTCCCGGCTTCCAGAGCGGTGGGCATTTCGACGGGGTGGCGTTCATCAAAGCTGTGGACTCCGCTGCCGCCCACCACAAGGGGGGCAACCTGCATCCCGGGCCGGACATACAGCCCGCCGGTGCCCTGCGGGCCAAGCAGCGCCTTGTGCCCGGTAAAGCAGAGCACATCGATCCCCAGTGCCTGCACATCCATCGGCATGGCACCCGCTGTCTGGGCGGCATCCACGAGAAACAACAGGCCGTGCTTTTTTGCAAAAGCGGATACGAACGCCAGGTCCGTGCGGTTTCCGGTGACATTGGAAGCACCGGTCACAACCACTCCCCTGGTGTTGGGACGGAGCAGCTGCTCAAACTGCGCATAACAGAGCACACCGTTTGCCTCCACATCCACAAAGCTCACCTCAACCCCCTGCCTTTGGAGGCGGTAGAGGGGCCGCAGGACGGAATTGTGCTCACAGACCGTGGTGATGACATGATCCCCCGGGCCAAAGAGCCCGTTGATGGCCGTGTTCAGTGCCTGGGTCGCATTGGATGCAAAGGCGATGCAGGCCGGGCCTTCGGCATGGAAGAGCCGAGCCAGCGCTTCCCGGGTCTCGTAGACGATGCGGGAGGCGTGCAGGGTGGGCGCATGGGCTCCACGGCCCGGGTTGCCCGCTGTCTGCAGAGCATCCAGCATCGCCTGCCCCACCTCCGGGGGCTTGTACAAGGTGGTCGCGGCGTTATCAAGGTAGATCACGGCTTGACCACGTTCCCGGCGTTCAGCATCTTTTCAGCGATGACATACATATTGGTCACGCCGCCCACGGCCAGCTTCTCCGTTATGCCGTAGAAGTTCAGGCAGGTGCCGCAGGTCAGGATCTCCACGCCCTCAGCTTCCAGTGCCTTCAGGTCTTCCAGCATGGGCGACCCCTCACAGGTCAGGGATGCGCCGCCGTTATAGAAGAGGATCGTCTTGGGCAGCTTGTCCTGCTGGGTCAGGGAGAACACGAAGGCCTTGAGCAGGGTCTTGCCCAGCTCCTCGGCCCCTTCCCCCATCTTGTCGGACGCGATGACCACCACTGTATCGGTGCGGGCATCCGGGATGCAGGTTTCCGCTTCTGCCTGCTGTTTCACCTTGCCCGGCACAGCGGTATCCGCAGCGGGCGTGTCCTTGATGGTAAAGCGAACACGGTATTCCTGCTCGGCCAGTTTTTCGGAGCTGGACAGGTAGCCTTTCTGCTGGGCCATCTTGGTCAGGTTCTGGACAGCGATCTCATTGTCCACCAGCACTTCCACCTCGCCGGAGCCGTGCAGCTCTGCAATGGCCTTTTTGGCCTTGACCACGGGCAGCGGGCAGGCATCTCCACGGGCATCGATCTTGATCATTGATTGTTCCTCCATCATTCGTATGTTACTGTGATCTCCGGTGTCTGCTTTTCCCCAATGGTGCCCACGATCTTTGCGGGCAGACCCGCCGCCTGCAGCTCTGCTTCCAGTGCAGCGGCATCCTGCGGGGCCACAGCAAACAACAGGCCGCCGGAGGTCTGGGGATCAAACAGAATTTCCTCCATCGGGAAGGGTACTTTCTCAAACCGGACAAAGGGCCCGGTGTGGTTGCGGTTGCGCTGACCAGCAGCGGTGTACAGGCAGGCATCCGCGGCCTCCCACGCACCGGGCAGTATCGGCACCGCATGGGCATCGATGACACTGGAGAGTTTCTCCCCCATCATCTCGTGCAGATGGCCCAGAAAGCTGAACCCGGTCACATCCGTGGCGGCGTGCACCTCGTACCTGCGTGCGATCTCTGCCGCTGCTTTGTTCAGGGTGGTCATGGAACGGACTGCGGCTTCCATCTGTTCCGGTGCGGCTTCGCCCACCCGGTTGGCGGTGCAGATCAGTCCCACGCCAAGCGCCTTGGTAAGAAGAAGTTTGTCGCCCGGGCGGCCGGTATCGTTGGCTGTCAGGCGGTGCGGGTCTACCAGGCCTGTCACCGACAGGCCGTACTTCACACCGGTATCGGCAATGGAGTGCCCACCCACCAGCATGCCCCCGGCTTCGGCCACCTTTTCGGCACCGCCGCGCAGGATCTCCCCCAGCACGTTCAGGTCCATGCTCTCGGGGAAGCAGACAAGATTCAGTGCCGTTTTGACCTCACCGCCCATGGCGTAGACATCGCTCAGGGCATTGGCCGCGGCGATCTGCCCGAAGGTATAGGGGTCATCGACCATCGGCGGGAAGAAATCCACCGTCTGCACCAGGGCAATATCCTCGGTAATGCGGTAGACGGCAGCATCGTCCCGGCTGTCGTAGCCAACCAGAAGGTCGGGGTCTTTTTCGCTCCGGGGCAGCTTTTCCAGAATGCGGCTCAGTACCCCGGCACCCAGCTTTGCGGTGCATCCGCCGCCGGTGCAGAATACAATGGGGCCTTGTTCTGCCATTTCATGCACGCTCCTTTTCATCAAAATAAGTCAACACGCCCTGCACCTCATATTTTTTGCGCAGGAGCGTGAGGGTCTGTTCTCCGGCAGCAATGCGGGCGGGGTCATCCGCCTGATTGAGCACCACAGAAAAACGGCGGTTCCCCACCTGTTTTCGTCCTCCCTGCTCACTGGCCAGCAGCCTTGCCAGCAGCTCCGGGGTCAGAAGCGTTTCGGGGGCAGCGCCCAGCAGGGCGCAGGCCTGCTCCAGCCGGAAGCAGACCTCCCGCAGAGGTCTGCCCAGTGCGGACAATCCGGCCACACCCAGCACGATATCGCTTTCCAGCAGCAGCACCGGTTCATGGGCCGCCGGGGCCTTGCAGGGCAGCCGTTTTGCACCGTCCGCTTCCAGAAGAACCATATCAGCCTGTGCCATCCAGCGGGTCAGCTGTTCCGGCGGCAGGGCGGTCAGCTTGCCCTGCTCTGCCGGGACACCGGCTACGGCATATTGCCCTGCCGCCCAGAGGGCCGCAAGGGCAGCCTCATCTGCGGCATAATGTGCCTCGGGCTGCCGGATGTGGGTGGTGGTGCTCACCAGCACCCGCCAGCCCTTGGCGGCACAATGCCGGGCAAAGGCATAGAGCAGGGTGGGTTTTCCGCCGCCGCCCACCAGCGAAACCACATGGCCCTTTTCCGCCAGAAACGGAAACTGTGTTTCCGAAAGCATCAGCGGTTCTCTTCCACCGCCATGGCGACCTGCTCCGGGGTGATGGGCAGCTCGTAGAAGCGGGTACCGATGGCATTGTAGATGGCATCCGCGATGGCGGGCAGCGGGGTGTTGATGACCACCTCGCCGATGGATTTTGCTCCAAACGGGCCGTTGGGCTCGTAGCTGCTCTCAAACTCCACCCGGATGTGGCCGATGTCCACACGGGCGGGGATCTTATACTGCATAAAGGAATTTTCCATCGGCCAGCCCTTGGCATCATAGGTGATGTTCTCGGTCAGGGCCATGCCGATGCCCTGCAGGATGCCGCCCTCGGTCTGCACACGGGTCAGGTTGGGGTTGATGGGGGTGCCGCAGTCCACGCAGGCGGCATAATCCACCACCTTGACCTCACCGGTCTCCTTGTCCAGCTCAATTTCAGCCGCGCCGACCATGTAGGGCGGGGGCGAAAGGGGCGAGGTGTGGGTCTCGGTAATCTCCAGCGGCACCATGTGGCCGAACTGGGAGGCGAATGCCACCTCAGAGAGAGAGACCCTCTTCTCCGGGTCTGCGTTCAGGGAGACGAACTTGCCGTCAAAATCCACGGCATCTTCGGTCGTCTGGAGCAGCTCCGCGCCCAGCTTGCAGATCTGGCCGCGCAGCCGCAGGGCGCACTTCTCCACTGCCTTGCCGGTGACATAGGTGGTAGAGGAAGCGTAGGAGCCGGAATCATAGGGCGAGGTATCGGTATCCGCGCCAAAGACGGTGATATTGTCCAGGTCACAGTCCAGCACCTCGGCGGCGATCTGAGCCAGCGTGGTGTCACAGCCGGTGCCCATATCGGCCGCGCCGATGATGAGGGAGTAGAACCCGTCATCGTTTACCTTGAGGGTTGCACTGCCCACGTCCATGCCGGAAATGCCGGAGCCCTGCATGGCCATGCCCATACCCACGGCGCGCACCTTGCCATTGCCAAGGTCGCGCACAGGGTACTTGTTGTCCCAGTCGATCATCTCGTGGACTTTTTTCAGGCAGCGGTCCAGCGCGCAGCTGGTGTTCACAGCGCCGTAATAGGCAGGCATCACATCGCCCTCTTTGACGATGTTCATTTCACGGATCTTGAAAGGGTCCATGTGAAGTCTGGCAGCCAGCTCGTTGACGGCAGATTCCACCGCAAACAGGCCCTGGGTCGCACCATAGCCGCGGTACGCACCGGCAGACATATGGTTGGTGTAGACCACGTCGCTGACAAAACGGAAGGCTTCGGCCTTGCCGTACAGCGGGATGGACTTGTGACCGGAAAGGCCCACCGTTGTGGGGCCGTGCTCACCATAAGCACCGGTGTTGGACAGGGTGTAGAGGTCGATGCCCTTCACGATGCCGTCCTTGGTGGCACCCAGACGGACGTGCATCTCCATCTCGTGGCGGGGCGAAGATGCGGTCTGGCTCTCTTCGCGGGTGAAGATCAGCTTGCAGGGCTTCTTGGTCTTCCAGGTAACAAAGGCCGGATAGATGGCCGAGACCGCCGTCTGCTTGGCACCAAAGCCGCCGCCGATGCGGGGTTTGATGACGCGAATCATGGATTTGGGGATGTGCAGGGCGTTTGCCACATTGCGGCGGGTATGGAACACGATCTGGGTCGAGCTGAGGATGTTCAGCCGTCCGTACAGGTCCATCCAGCAGCAGGTGCGGAAGGTCTCCATCATGGCCTGCTGACATGCCTTGGTGTGATAGACACGGTCGATGACAACATCGCACTTTGCCAGCACGGCATCGATGTCGCCGTCGCCGCACGCATCGTGGGCACAGAGGTTGCGCTTGTTGTCGGCACCCACGGGACTCAGGCTCTCCCAGTTGTCCTCCGGGTGGACAAGGATGGGGTTGTCCTTCGCAGTGTGGAAATCCAGCACCGGCTCCAGCACCTGATACTCCACCTTGATGAGCTTCATGGCTTTCTCGACACACTTCTCATCCTTGCCCACCACAATGGCCACCACGTCCCCCACAAAGCGGACGTGGCGGTCGATGACCAGGCGGTCGTAGGGGCTGGCTTCGGGGTAGGTCTGGCCGGCCTGCGTGTAGCGGCGGGCGTTCTGGTCCACATCCTCCCAGGTGAAGATGGCCTCGATGCCGGGCACCTTTTTGGCCACGGACGTGTCGATGCGCTCCACCATGGCGTTGGCATGGGGCGAGCGGTACAGCTTAACGATCAGGCAGTCTGCCGGGGCCAGATCATCCATGTAAACGGGCTTGCCGGTCACAAGCTGCATGGCATCCTTTTTGCGGAATGCTTTGTTGACGTTTTTCATTCGGCACCCTCCTGTTTTGCTTTCTTCCAGGCGAGGAAATTCTGGATGCCCCGGAGCTGGCCCTCGTAGCCGGAGCAGCGGCAGAGGTTGCCCGCGAGATATTCCTTGATCTCCTCCTCAGTGGGGTATTCCTTTTCCCGGAAGAGGGCGAGAGCGTTCATAATAAAGCCCGGGTTGCAGAAGCCGCACTGCTCCGCACCCTGATCGGCGATAAAAGCACCGAACTCAGCAGCCTCCTCCTGCAGGCCCTCCAGCGTGGTCACCCTGTGGCCGTCGGCACGGGCTGCCAGCACAGAGCAGGACAGCACCGGCACATCGTCCAGAAAGACGGTGCACAGGCCGCAGTTGGAGGTCTCACAGCCGCGCTTGACACTGTAACAGCCGTGTGCGCGGACAAAGTCGATGAGCAGGGTGTCCGGTGCGGCCTCTGCCGTGACTTTGGTTCCGTTCAGAATAATATTCACCTGCATCTTGTCTCACCTGTTCCCTTCCAATTTCAGCACAGCGCGCTTGACCAGCACCCCGGCCAGATGATTGCGGTATTCCGCACTGCCGCGCATGTTGCTCTCCGTCCGGATGTTTGCCCGCACCTCAGCGGCAAAGCGGGCGGCAGTCAGCTCCGGCGTTTCGGCGGCATTGGGCTGCAGGGTATACAGCACTGCCTTGCCGGGCCGGGCACCAATAGCGACCCGGAAGCCCCCGGCCGTTTTCGCGGCGGCACAGGTCAGTACCGGGAAATCCGTCTGGCTGTTGCGTACCGACTGATAGCAGAATGCTGCCTGCTCCTTCGGCACGATGACCCGTACCAGGATATCCCTGTCGTACGGGCGCTGGGCATACTCCGAAAGCGGCACGATGCCGCCCTTGTAGAGCTCCACCGAAGCGTTCAGGGCCAGGAACATGGTCAAAACATCGGAAAAGCCAAAACGGCTGTAAATGCTGCCGCCCACGGTGGCAAGATTGCGCAGCTGCACACCCACAATGTGGCGCACAGATTCCCGCACAGCGCCGTCCGTGTAGGCATTGAGCCCCTCGTGGAGCTCGATCTGCCGCAGGGGCACCATAGCCCCGATGGAAAAGCCCTCGGCCGTTTCCTCAATTTTGTCCAGCCCAAGGCCTGACAGGTCGATGGCGGTGCCGACATTGATGTTCTCCATCTTGAGCCAGATCATGCCGCCGATGACCCGATTGTTTCGCTTCTGGTTGAGCTGCCAGGCTTCCTCGAGGCTTTCGGCCCGTTTGTATTCCCGGATCGTCATCATACGCAGTACCTCTCTTTTTTCGATTGCTACTTTTATTTTATCACAAAATCCCTTATAATGCCACTGGAAAGACTGCCGCAGAGCCGGCAGGTTCAGGAGGAATGATTTTATGGCAGAGTTGTGCAGAAAAAACGCCCTCCCTTCGGTGGGATGCGTCATCATGGCATCGGGGCTGGCCCGGCGGTTCGGCTCCAACAAGCTGCTGGCCGATTTCGGGGGCCGCCCCCTGCTCTGCCGGGCGTTGGAAGTCACCGCCACCCCTGCCCTTGCCGCCCGGGTGGTCGTGACCCGCTCTGCCGGGGTAAAGGCCCTGTGTGACGCACAGGCCGTTCCCTGCCTGCTCCACAGCCTGCCGGGCCGGAACGACACTGTTCGGCTGGGGCTGGAGGCGCTGCTGGAGCAATGCCCCGATCTTGCAGGCTGCATCTTTCTGCCCGGAGATCAGCCACTGCTGCAGCGGGAGACGCTGGAAGCGCTGATCACTGCTTTTGCCCAGACACAAAAAGAAACAGAGCGGGCGATCTTCCGGCTGGGAGCCCGGGCCGCACATGGCCCGGACACCGTTGTCGGAAGTCCCGTTCTGTTTGGATGCGGATATTTTCCCACTCTGCGCACCCTGCCCGAGGGCAAGGGCGGCAGTGTTGTGCTCAAGGCTCACCCTGAGCAGGTACAGATCGTTTACGCCCAGCGGCGGGAAGAACTGCTGGATGCAGATACGCCGGAAGCTCTGGAGGAGCTCTCCGCCATTGCAGGGCAATGGCGCGTCCCCTGACAGGAGAGGCAAGGGCACTTCTTGGCTCCCCTGTCAGGGGAGCTGTCACCGAAGGTGACTGAGAGGTTTATTCGGCCTTATCGTCCTTGGGCAGCAGCACGTTCAGCACAATGGCCACAAAGGCTGCAGGCACGATGCCGCTCTCGCCGCAGATCAACTGGAAGAACTGAGGGGTGTGTGCCAGGATGCTGGCATTGGCACCCATGCCGTAGCCCACGCCCAGTGCAACGGAAACGATGGTCAGGGTGCGCGGGGTCATCTTTTCCTTGGTAATGAGCTGGATGCCGGACACCACGATGGAAGAGAACATCATCACGGCAGCACCGCCCAGAACGGCCTGCGGCATGATGGAGACCAGTGCGCCCAGCTTGGGGATCAGGCCGCAGAGGATCAGGAAGATGGCACCGGTAGCCAGTGCACCGCGGTTGACGACCTTGGTCATGGAAACCAGACCCACGTTCTGGCTGAAGGAGGTGTTGGGCAGAACGCCGAAGCAGGCGGCAAAGGAAGAGCCCAGGCCGTCGCAGATAACACCGCCGGACAACTCCTTATCGGTGGCCTCACGGCTCATGCCGCCCTCCATCACGCCGGAGATATCGCCCACGGTCTCCACAGCGGTGACGATGAACATGATCAGCACGGGCAGGATGGCGCGCATATCAAAAATGATCTTGACGGGAACCAGCTTGGGGATGGCAAACCAGTCGGCCTGTGCCACCTTGCTCCAGTTCAGCATCCATGCCTTGGTGAACTCCACACCCTCGGCAGTGACACCGGTGGTGGGCAGGACAAAGCCCATGATGAAGGCTGCCAGATAGCCCGCCACAATGCCGATGAGGATGGAGGAAGAACTCAGGAAGCCCGTGGTCCAATGCTTGAAGAACAGGATCACCACCAGCACGAATACGGCCAGCAGCAGGTTTTCCGCGGAACCGAAGTCCTTGGCTGCGTTGCCGCCGCCGAAGGAGTTGACACCCACGGAGATCAGGGACAGACCGATGGACAGCACCACCGTGCCGGTGACCACCGAGGGGAAGAACTTGCGCAGAGGCTTGAGGAAGAAGCCCAGCACAGTCTCAAACAGGCCGCCCAGGATGGAAGCACCCATGATGGCACCGTAGGCCAGCACGCCGCCGCCCATGGAAGCAGCCACACTGTTGAACACGCCCAGGAAGCCGGAGCTGGTACCCATGATGATGGGAACCTGACCGCCCACAGGGCCGATGGAGAACAGCTGCACCAGCGTGACCACACCGGCCACGAACATGGCGTTCTGCAGCAGGCTGACCTGCAGGTCAGCAAACTCACCGCCTGCAAGGCCGCAGGCACTGGTGATGATAAGAAGCGGG
>ENA-UESG01001593-UESG01001593.1-human-gut-metagenome-genome-assembly--contig:-NODE-1593-length-14124-cov-3.784652_pt1 | contig 14124 bp, 9 predicted proteins | sample MGYA00243002_ERZ508003 | MGnify/ENA primary metagenome ERZ508003 (study PRJEB26167, sample SAMN06115514) | human gut metagenome | host: Homo sapiens | place: China:Shanxi | collected 2015-12-02... | reverse complement strand
AATCGGAAAGCACTTTCAGAGGAATGTCATTTTCAGGCTCAGATAACAGAGCGAGCGCTTCCCGGATGCGGTATGAATTGATGTATTCGGAGAAAGAGGTGTTTTGCTCCGTAAACATGCGCGACAAGTAGGTGCGGTTGGAGTGAAGCCGTTCTACGAGCATGTCGATGGAGATACTGTTGCTGCGGTATAAGTGTTCGTCGTTCATCAGCTTTTCTACGGCATCAAAGAGTGCTTTGTTTTTCTGGCTGGTGTTTACCAGATCGGTTTTCTCGTCCCGTTGTTCGAGCAGTTGTCTTTCCCGCTGACGGTGGGTGTCGTATAATATCACCAGTTGCCGGTACATGTGGTTCTTCCGTACATAAAGAACATATAGAGCTATGAGTATGACGGCTATGAGCCCGGTCACGAAGACGGCTAATTGAAGTTTCCGGTTCTTTTCAGACAAGAGCAGTTCTTTTCGGCTAAGTTCTTTTTCAGCTTTTTCTGTCTCGTAGTTTAGTATCATGTGGCTGAATGAACGTTCTTGTTCTATATTAAAAATGCTATCGGCGAGGGATTGATGTCTTTCCTTATGTTGGGATGCCATAGCAATATCTCCTTTTTCTTGAAATAACTCGGCCATACCTTTGTAAAATTGGAGGCGGTAATAGTAATGGTTTTGCTGTTCGGCTAGTATAAGCCCATTTTGGTAAGCTGTATTTGCTTCGTCGTAACGTCTTTCCGCTTTCAGAAAGTTGCCGTAATAAAGGTAGGCTTCGGTGAGTACGTCTATATTGGTGCGTTGCGTGTGGTTTAGTACTTTTCGGAAATATAGTTCGGCTTGTTGAGGTTTTCCAATGGCGGCAAGTATGTTCCCGTGGATTACGTCCGGTTCGTCGGTGTTGGCCATATGTGTCGCAATGGCGGTGGCTTCAGATATATAATGTAGCGCTTCGTCATAATTTTTCGAAAGATAGTACATGGTGGCAACGTTCAATGCGCCGAGAAAGCGTACATAATCATTATGTAGTTTGCTTCCCCCTTCGTATACCTCCAATGCGTATTTTATACCTGAGGGGTCGTTTCGAAGGTAGTAAATCCTCGTCATATTGCTTAAAATGATATAATAATTTGTTTTATCCTCACTTGCGTCGGCATATTGCAGAGCCTCTTGGAAGTAGGCGAGGGAGGCATTGTAATTGAGTGTCGTATTGCGTGCGTTTATTCCTAACCCGTTGGCTATAATGGTCTGTATATAGGTGTCGTGATATTCTTCTACATAGGGAATAGCTGCATTAAAATACGTGAACATGGAGTCTGCTTGGCCGGAAAGTATATAAGCTTGTCCGATGTATGCGCCCACATAGGCTTGTGTTTTCTTGTCGTGGTTGGCAATGGCTTTACGGTAGTAAGTTTTCGCTGTGTCTATCAGTATTTCGTATTCTCCTTTACGCACGTACTCTCCCCAACTTTTGATGAGTGCGTAGGAATCTGTATGTGTTGCAGGCGTCTGTACGGTCGTGGCGTTCTTCTCCTGTTCCTTACAGCCGGAGAGAAACAATATTATCAGAAATATGTATGATAAAATGCTGTTCATTCGAATGCTGATTAAGAGCTTAAAGTCGGGTAATCATTACCAGTTTATCACTCTTTTTGTGGTATGTGCAACCGGTAGGCCTTGTTTGTTATTTTTCATTCGACAACAAAGATAGTGCAAAGAAAAAGCACAGGCAAATTTACAGGTTCATAAAAGTGCTGTGCGATAGGGCGGAAGTACCCGCCGGGCGAGGGGAATACATTCTACAATCAAACGTTTTTTTGCAATCCCTCTCCTCTATACTGTTTCGTAAAGCTACGGAACATGGCAGGGAAGAGACCGAAGAAACGGTAGTTCCTGAGGAGAGGGCGTGAAAAAGATGGCATAAAATTTTTGACTGTAAGGGTTAACCCCCTCGTTCTGCGGACACTCCCCCTATATTCCCTTACGGCAACACAGGGGGAGAGGGCTAAAATGCATTTCGAACATATTTAAACTTCTCCCTTGCCGTGCTCCGTAGCATTGCGGGGTGTGGCGCAGCCATAGGGGAGGTGGCACACAGTGACGGAGGGGTTAAATGTAGGCAAAGAAGATTACAGATTTTAAACATACCGTCTACTCCCGTCCCGAAAAACGAGCGAAAGCGAACCGCACGGCAAACCACAAATGACGCAAGAACGTCGGTAAAGTCCCGTAATATCGGCACATAATCTCGTATCTCTCCCGCAACGAAGCCTTTCGGTTGGCGGTGGTGACCCCCTCGTTCAAATAATCGATAAGCACCTCGTGCGTATGAGTTATCGTTTTCGCCATTTGCATGCACCGGATACACCAGTCGAAGTCAGCGGAAAAACGATACCGCAAATCATATTCCGGCGCAATCTCCCGGCGAACGATAAACGCCTGATGGCACACCAGCATCCCCATGCGAAAACTCTTCACCGATAACCTTTCGGGGGCCTGTAACCTTCGCATAGATATAAAACATCTTTCCGAATCGACCAATGCCGTCTCTCCATAGACAATATCGGGGTCGGTTTTTTCGATGGAATCGGCGATTTTCTGCAACGTATCGGGTTCGTGAAACGCATCGCCGGCATTCAGAAAAACGAGATAACACCCTCGTACTTTACGCAAGCCCTTGTTCATCGCATCGTATAAACCCTTGTCCGGTTCGCTCGTCACCGACGAGACCGCTGCCGAGTGCTGCGCAATCGCAATCGTACCGTCGGTCGACGCACCGTCCACGATCAAATACTCATAGTCGGTAAACGTCTGTCGTTCCACGCTTCTCAACGTAGCCGGCAAAGTCCCGGCTGCGTTAAACGTAATCGTAATAATCGAAAAAAGCGGCCGTCCCATTACAATCCGTTTTTCATGAACAATCCGATATCCGAGAAACTGTCCGCCTCTTTCCGAAGTTCGTCGAACGGACGTTCCCACCATCGCGAAGCCAACAGATAAGCAATCTGCTCATCGTCGAACCGTTTCCTGATTTCCCGGGCAGGTACACCACCCACAATCGCATAAGGAGCCACATCGCTCACCACCACGGCTCCGGTAGCAATCACCGCCCCCGTACCGATTCGAATCCCCGACATCAACGACACGTTGTTCCCAATCCACACATCGGCTCCCACCTCTACGCTCACCCGTCGTTCCCGATCGAGATACCGACAGTCCTCATACCGCTTTTCCCGGACAAACGAAAACCCCGGTTGCCCGTTGGGAGAGAAAAAAGCCGGGTGAGTAGATACGAAGGTGCGGGTCGGATACTGTCCGTTGACGATACGGACATTCCGACCGATCGAACAAAACGCACCGACCTCTGCATCGGTGAAATTACTCCCTCGGCAAATATAAGTGCCCCGGCCGATACGAGCGCCGGCCAACAAAACATTGTCCTGTATGGTATTATATCCGGCCAATCGGGTACGACCGTCGATATAAGCCTTGTACGAAACCCTCGAATGACGAGCCAGTCGATAATAAAACTGCATGAAAAACATAACGATACGACTGGCTAAACGAGTTAAATCCCTCATAATATCATCTCTTTTTACGATTGAATACACGAATCCACAGATTCCCGATGAATACTTTCAATTTATGCCTGTACGAATAATTATAACGATAGGTTCGGGAATAGACTTTTCGGGCGAGCAAGTTCTCTTTTACCGGTGAAATAGGAACTACCTCTATCGGATTCATCGACAAAGTCTGCGTGCAAAGCTGCATAGTATTGCAATGCGTTCCGCTTCCGTCGAATCCCGCATTATCGACCAACGAACGGCCCGTGCCCAACATCAGCTTGTCACGCAGAAACAGCGATGCATACCACCGTATGAACCACGAGTTATTCCGACCCTCGATTTGGTCGCGCAACATCTGGGTAAAGTGGAAACCTCCGTCCAAATCGAATTGCCTACACAAATCCCGTCGTTCGATTTCCCGCAACGATTTTCTACCGTCCGGCTCGAAATATTGCCATGCACGACTCCAAGTACCCCACCCCCAACTGTTACACCAGCGTATCAAAAACGTATCGGGCAACTCTCCTTTATGGTCGAGCATGTGGCAAGTCACATGGCAAACCTCCTCCGTATCTTTATAAACTTCCAGTGCCTCGTTCATAAAACGCAGAAAATAAGGAGAAACGATCAAATCGTCTTCCAAGACGATCACCCGGTCATGCGTCTCCAAAACCGAAGTCACCCCAGCAATCACATTGGCTGCCAACCCCTTGTTCTCCGGTCGCTCCACGACATTCAACCGTTTGAATTTCCACGGTTCGGCAATCACCCGACGCACGGCGGCCACCGCCTCCTCGCTGCCCGACTTCGCGCCGTCGGCGAAAACATACAATTCGCTTTCCGCCGCCAGCTCGTTCCGCTCCAAATATTCCAGACAAGCGCGCGTATGTTCAGGACGATTATAAACGAATAAAACAATCGGGGCTAACTCCATATCGATTTAATTTTTGAATGAACATTTTCCAAAAACACAGGTCTTCCCTGTTTGCAAAATCGCTTGATTTCTGCAATAGAAGGGTATCGACACAAAAGCCGGACACTTGTGCCTGTATAAAAACAAAATTCTTTGAATCTTCCCCGCAATAAAGCGAGCACGCCCGGTTTCAAAGGAGCTAATACCCCCCCCCACAGACACTTAGCCATTCCCGAATTTAAATCCGAAACAACCGACAAATAATAAACCCTATCCAATTTCATTTGTGTCTGGCGGGTAATCGGTCGATTCTGCCGGTCATGACACCCCGAAGTCAACGGAGTGTATCCCACCCGATAACCATAGAATCGCATTCGGTGAATATAGTCCACATCTTCGCCGTAATGAAAAAACAACGGCGAAAAACCTCCCACCTTTTTCAACGCCGACACCGGGATAAACCAGAAAGCCGCATTAACGAAAGCTGCTTCGACGATATCCGATTTTTTCGATGAAACCGCCGATGCTCCCCCCACATACTTGGCGAACGAACCGTCGAGATGCTCCCCCTTCCCATCAAGATGCACCGGCGAAAGCACTCCGTAATCGGGATATTTTTCTGCCAACCCCACCAAAGTCCCCACCGTATTCGCCTCTATCCACGCATCCTGATTCACGAGAAACACATAATCGTAATCCTCCTCCAACGCCATTCTCATGCCGATGTTATTCGCTTGCCCGAATCCGAGATTTTTCCTACTCCGCACAAGACGAATCCATCGATACCTCTCGGCGATGATCGACACCGTCCGGTCGGTCGAAGCATTATCGATTACCACAAGGTCCGAGGGGTAATCCGAATCCCGAATACTACTCAGACATCGTTCGATCCACGGCTCGAAATTATACGAAACGATCACCGTCAAGACCCTCGGTCGAGCAACTGCGACCTCGTTCACGCTTCACCTCCTCTCTTCACACGACTCTTCAACATCGACAGCATCTCCTGCAACATCTCCAATTTCAACATGTATGCTCCGCCCAAATACAAAACGACATAAACGACCGGGACAAGACACAACCGCCACAAATCGCTCGGCAAAAGCAGATAAACGCCGCACGAAAGTATCGCCGACGCCAACGCCAAGATAAAATACGGAGAAACATCTTTCACATACTCCCCGAAACCATATCCGAGAAAACGACGGGCAAAAAAGATCGAAGCCGCCAGAGACAACACCGAATAAGAAATCCACCACCCTATCAGCCACAAAATGCCCGAAGAATAAAACAAAGCGATACCCGCAAACAAATAAATCTTTTTCCCGATTTCCAGTTGTAAATTCAGCCGAGAATAGCCCAAACTATTGAACAAATCGAAAAACAAAATAATAAACGGAGAACATATTCCCGAAAAACAAAGCAAGCGGAAATACGGCACGGACGGAACCCATTGCTCTTTCAACATGATCGATATGAGCGGATACGAAACGACAACCATCAACAGCATGATAGGAAAAATGAAAAACGCAATGGCCCGCACATTCTTCCGGCAAATCCGTTTCAACCGTTGCAAATCGTCTTGCACCTTTGAGAAAACAGGGAAAGCGACCGAACGGAATATATTGCTGATAAGCGAAGAAGCTATATCCTGATACTTGTCGGCCTGAGTATAGTAACCGGTCTGGGTCATACCATAAAACTTACCGATGATAATGGGATATATCTTGTTAAACACATTGTTGATAATACCCGAAACGACCAAGTTGGAACTATATCCGAAAAACTCCCGCAACGAAGCCATACGAAATATCCATCGGGGACGCCAGTCGTTAAACACCCAGAAAAAAACAGCCCTGAAAAACGAGAGACCGAGCGTCTGAGCCACCAACGACCAGACTCCCATACCGCCGTAAGCCATCACAATGGCGACGACCGAAGCGATACCCAACGACCACAAATTGACACGAGCGCTTACAGAGAGCTTGAAATGCTTCAACAACAAAGTCTGCTGTATAAGGGAAAGTGCATTCAACGGAATCACGAGAAACAAAATCCGGCAGATATATATCAAATCAGGGACCTTAAAAAACACCGCTATATAAGGCGCTGCCGCATACAACAATCCATACAGCACGCAACTGATTGCCACATTCACATAAAACACCGTGCTGTAATCGGCCTGAGTAGCCTCCTTTTTCCGAATCAAAGCCGAAGAGAAACCGCTGTCGATCAATATCCCCGACAAGGCGATAAATATCGTGAGAACCCCCACCTTGCCATAATCCTCAGGAGAAAGTTGACGAGCGAGAATAATACCGGCGACAAGATAGAACAACTGCTGTCCCAACTTGTCGGCCGTGCTCCACACGAGCGCCTTCGTCGTCTTTCTCTTCAAATTCTCCTCCATCAGCTAAATGAAAGTCGATAACCTTCTGCTCCACAAAGATAGTGAAAGGTGAGTGCAGAGGCAAATGGAAATCTCGTTTCCGATTTGACTATGCCGAACCGCAGCCTATCTTCGTACTCACAAAGATAGCGAAAGTCGAAAGCAAAAAGCTCAATCGAACTTAGTTTTTTTGCCGAACAAGATAAGCTCCGCGGGACGGGTCTCGCATTTTTCGGAGCGAAAAAGCACTCATATATTTTCTCTTTTCGTAATTTCGCATCCGAAAACAGTTGTGTCAAACAATTTTAAAGGCTATTTTCAGTTATTATAAATATCCGGACTTCGGTGTGTACCCCCCGAAAAGTCTGGAAAAGAGAGTATGCAGATTGTAAGAATCGTTATTCTAACCCTGTGTTGTTTGGTCTTTGCCACAGCAAAGGCTCAGATCGATACGCAGTTCAGCCAATACTGGGCTCTGCCCGGCTATTACAATCCGGCAGCTGCGGGAAGTTCCGACAAACTCAACATACTCACCTCCACCCGGCAACAATGGATAGGTATGCCGGGAGCCCCTCAAACTTATTTCGTGACAGGCGACATGCCTTTCAAATTCTTGAAACAGAACCACGGAGTAGGACTGGTCGTCACTTCCGAAACCGAAGGGCTATACTCCCATCTGATTTTAGGAGCGCAATATGCCTTCAAAATCAAATTATGGAAAGGAGTACTCAGCCTCGGCATACAACTGGGAATGCTCGATGAACGTTTCGACGGCACACAAGTCAGCATACCCACGAGCGATTACCATCAAGCCACCGACGACGGAATCCCCACTACCGAGTTGCAAGGCATGTCGTTCGATATGTCTTTCGGGGCATGGTACACCCACCCGTGGTTCTATGCGGGAATTTCGGTCTCACACCTCAACGAGCCATCGATTACCTTTGAAGACAAATACGAAACATACATCGGCAGATCCTATTATTTTATCGCCGGGAGCAATATTCCCATTAAAAACACGTTATATGAAGTGCAGCCCTCCATGATGGTGAAAAGCAACCTCAATATCACGCAGTACGAGTTATCCTGTCGTGTAAAATACAACAAACTGTTCTGGGGAGGCCTTTCATATCGCTGGAAAGACGCATGTATATTTATGATAGGTGCGGAATATAAAAACTTTATAGCGGGATATGCCTACGACTACCCGGTATCGGCCATTGTAAAAGCCAGTAGCGGGAGCCACGAAGTATTTCTCGGATACAGTTTGAAACTCGACCTGTCCGATAAAAATAAAAATAAACACAAAAGCATACGCATAATGTAGCCTATGAAAAAGATAATCGTGTATATCACCCTTGCCATTCTCGTCGCAGCATGCGCACCTTCGTCGCGCCATAGCGGTGAAGTTACAGGTGTCGGAGGTACGGCATGGAATGAGCCTACACCCTACGGTATGGTTCTCATTTCTCGTGGATCCTATAAAATGGGACCGGCCGAGAAGGACAGTTGGGGAACACAACAAGAACCGAGGGCAGTCTCTATCGATGCCTTCTGGATGGACGAAACGGAAATCACCAACTCAAAATACAAACAATTTGTATTCTGGGTACGCGACTCTATCATTCGGGAACGCCTCGCCGATCCCGCCTATGGAGGCAACGAAGTGTTCAAAATCGAAGAAGACCGGGAGGGAAACCCCATCAAGCCTCGGTTGAATTGGGATAAAGCCATTCCGTGGAGAAATCCCAATGAAGACGAAGCGCGGGCCATCGAAAGCGTGTACAGAATCAACCCCATTACGGGAGAGCGCCAACTCGATGCCTCCCAAATGAACTACCGCTACGAGATCTTCGACCACACCGAGGCATCCAAACGGAAGAATCGTCTCGACCCGGCACGCCGTGACCTCAACACCGACCATACCCCCGACTACGATGAAATCGTAATGATATCCAAAGATACCGCATATATCGACGAAGACGGGCGTATCATTCGCGAGACCATCACACGGCCATTAGGCAGCGAGTTTGACTTCCTCAATACCTACATCGTCAATATCTACCCCGATACCACCGTATGGGTAAACGATTTCGAGAATGCCTACAACGAGCCATACGTGAGACTCTATTTCTCCCATGCCGGCTATAACGACTATCCGGTCGTAGGAGTTTCGTGGGAACAAGCAAACGCATTCTGCGCTTGGCGTACCGCGCTCTTGAAAGGTTCGGTGGGACGTAACGCCGTTGTTATCGAACCGTACAGACTTCCCACCGAAGCCGAATGGGAATATGCGGCAAGAGCCGGGAAAAACGAAAATAAATTCCCGTGGACGGGTAACCTGCCTATGGCCGAAAAAGGGTGTTTCTATGCCAACTTCAAGCCCGATGACGGGAATTACGTGAAAGACGGAAACCTCATCACTTCGCCGGTAGGCTCCTATTCCCCGAACGAGTTCGGATTATACGACATGGCCGGTAACGTATCGGAATGGACTTCGACAGCCTATACCGAAGCCGTATCGCAAAATACCAGCGACCTTAACCCCGAATACAAATATAATGCGGCCAAAGAAGACCCCTACCGCATGAAACGCAAAGTAGTCCGGGGCGGTTCGTGGAAAGACGTTTCCAACTTCATTCGTTCCGATATCCGCATGTGGGAATACCAAAACGAACAACGATCCTATATCGGATTCCGTTGCGTTCGCTCTCAAATCGGATTCGCAAAAGCAAAAAGATAATATCAAAACCCGATAAAACCAATCATCAAGGATCATGGGAAAATACAAAAGATATAAAAACAGTATTGAAAAGTTCTTATCCAGCGATAAAGGACAACGATTTTTCAATTTCGCATACAGTATAGGCGCTGCGATTGTAATCTGGGGTGCTCTGTTCAAAATCCTGCTTTCTATCGGTATGGGAACAGAAGTGCTCATGTTCATTCTATCCGCCTTCGACACTCCCCCGAAAACATATCATTGGGAAGAAGTTTTTCCCGTACTAAATAGTAAAAACCCCGAAGACCGGCCCGAATTTTCAGGAGGGAAAGGAACCGTCATTATCGGTGGAAACGGCAAAGGCGGAGGCAGTAACGGAGGGAACTATTCCGATATCACCCCGTCCGATGCCAAAAGAGCTGTGGGAATACCCGAAGGCCTCAATTTAAGCGACGCCGACACGCAAAGCCTCACCGATAGTATTCAAAAAATGTCGGCTGCCGCCGATCAACTTTCGCGTATGGCAGAACTGACAGATGCAACCCAACAATACCTCACCCAACTCTCCGGTATAGCTGAACAAATGGAACAATTAAGAAGTGCGACCGAGAGCCTCACCGCCGTATCGAACACCCTCTTGCAATCCTACCGCAACATCACGGAAAACTCCGAAGGAATATCCGACACCTCGCAAGGATATGTTTCGGGTATGGAAACGCTCAACCGTAACATCAGTGGGCTGAACACCATCTATGAGATACAGTTGAAGAGCATCAGTTCGCAACTCGATAATATAGACCGTGTAAACAACGGGCTGAAAAACATTCGCGACATGTACGAACGCTCCGCTTCCGATAGCTCCCGTTATTGCGAAGCAACCGAAAAAATGACACAGTATATACAGCAACTCAATTCGGTTTACGAAAAGATGATCACGGCAATGACCATCAACATGTACAGACCCATGGGAGGAGCTCCCGTGGAAATGCCCGAAAAACCGAAAGACGACACCGAACAAAAATAACACATGGCATCGAATAACAACAGACTTACACCCCGGCAGAAGATGATAAACCTCATGTATATCGTCCTCACTGCCATGCTGGCCCTCAACGTGTCGTCCGATGTGCTCAACGGATTCAAGCAAGTTGAAGACGGATTGGAAAGGTCTACTTCGAATGCTTCGCTGCAAAACGATGCCCTCTACCAAAAACTGGCCGACTTCAACAGTCAGAATCCCGAAAAAGGAGGACCGTGGTACAAAAAATCGCTGGAAGTAAAAAAACAGACCGCCCTCTTGTACGACTACATCGACTCCCTGAAAAACGTAATCGTCAAGAAAGCCGACGGTAAAGACGGTGATGTAAATAATATCGAACATCAAGACGACCTCGAAGCAGCGTCATACATCATGTTGTCCCCCGCCCAGAAGCAAGGAATGAAATTGAGAAAGGAAATAGACGACTACCGCAATCTCATCGGCAGTCTCATGACCGACTCCATCAAAAGAGCAGCGATCGAAAACTACCTTTCGACCACCATTCACTCGGGCAACAGAACCCAAGCCCCCTCCATGTGGGAAACGACGCTGTTCGAAAATATGCCGGTAATCGCCGCCGTAACCATTCTGACGAAAATACAGAGCGACGTGCGGTATGCCGAAAGCGAAGCGCTGCACACCCTTATCAATAACATCGACGAAGGAGACGTACGTGTCAACCAGCTGAACGCGTTCGTTATTCCCAATTCGAAAAACATTATGAGAGGCGGGAAATATAGTGCCAACATCGTTCTGGCAGCTATCGATACGACCCAGCGACCGGCCATATACATCAACGGGAAACAACTCCCTCCCGAAAATAACGGTTTATATGAATTCGTCTGTGGAAGCACCGGAATATTCGATTTTCAAGGCTATCTCGAAGTTCCGCGCGGTGACGGTTCCATGACCCGTCACGAATTCTCTTCGTCCTACACCGTAGTAGAGCCGAGTGCGACCATATCGGCGACCTTGATGAACGTTCTGTATGCAGGTATCGGTAACCCCATCAGCATATCGGTTCCCGGCATCCCCAATCACGCCATTCAAGCTACGATGACGAACGGCACTCTCACCCGTCAAGGAGACAACTGGATAGCCAAACCGGCGAAAGTAGGACAAGACGCGGTAATAACCGTAACCGCCACAATGGACGGGCGGGCGCAAACAGTCGCCAACACTCAGTTCCGGGTACGGCAACTCCCCGACCCTATGCCATTCATCGCCTATAAAGATGCAAACGGTTACGAACAAAAATACAAAGGAGGGAAACCTTTCCCCAAAACACGACTGCTTTCTGCGCCCGGTATTCAAGCCGCAATCGACGACGACCTGTTGAATGTCACCTATCGGGTACTGCGATTCGAAACGGTCTTTTTCGACTCTATGGGAAATGCGATTCCCGAAGTTTCCGACGGAGCCAATTTCTCTCAACGACAGAAAGATTCGTTCCGCAGATTATCGAGAGGAAAACGGTTCTATATATCGAGAGTCCGCGCCGTCGGCCCCGATGGTATAGAACGCGATCTGTCACCTATCGAAGTAATTGTAAACTAAGGCCAATATGAAATATAATTCAGCAAATATGAATACCCTGATAAAAAGCTGTTTGACCCTCTGCCTGCTATGGTCGGCAATAGGGAGTCATGCACAAGTAATCAAAAAAAGCGATACCGACGACTCGAAAAAGACAAACAACCAACTCAGCGTCCGGGCTCAATCGCTTTATGACACTCAGGATGCATCGGATGCCGACATTCCGTGGATGAGGGTAATCTATCGGCAAATCGACTTGAACAAAGAAAAAAACATGCCGCTTTATTATCCCGAAGAGTCCACCGAAAATCAGGAGAATCTTTTCAGAATTGTCATGAAACTTTTGGCAAACAACCAGATACCGGCATACGAATACCTCGACGGACGAGAAATATTCACCGACGAATATCGCATCAAAGTAAAAGAAATGTTCGACCGATTCCATATCCTGTATGCCCCGGCAAAAGGATACTCCGAGAAGAATCCCCGCTTCACGGTAGAGGAAAGCGATATACCCTCCAACGAGGTGCTCTCCTACTATATCTTGGAAAAATGGATATTCGACCGCCGCACCTCGCAGGTAAAACCGTCCATCGAGGCCATCTGCCCGGTACTTCACCGTACGGGCGACTTCGGAGGCGAAGCAGTCAAATACCCCATGTTCTGGGTTAAATACAACGACATACGCCCTTACATCGCACGCCAATACATCTTGGCGAGCAACGAAAACAACGTACAGCAATACAACTACGACGATTACTTCCAAATGCGAATGTACGAAGGGGAAATCTACAAAACCCAAAACCTGCGGAACCAGTCGCTCATGCAAATGTATCCCAATGACTCCATTCGGAAACAAGCACAAGACAGCATAGAAAAACAACTGAAAAACTTTAATGAAAATCTATGGGTTCCCTCCCCCGAAGAAATAGCGAAAGCCAAAGAAGAGCAAGCGGCCAAAGAAGCAAAAGAAAACGGAGAAACGCTCGACAATGACAAACAAAAGAAAGAGAAAAGCCGCACCGCTCGTTCTTCACGGGCAAAAAAACAAAAAGAGGCGAAAATAAAAAAGCAGAAACAACCGAAACAAAAAAAATCATCTGCTGCCCCCGTACGCTCCGTTCGCCGAACTCGTTAAACTATATTAAACCATAAAAGAGTTTTCTGAAATTCAGAAAACTCTTTCTTTTATATTTCTCAAACTCTTAATATTAATTTGAGCGAATCGCCCATATCGGGTTGTCCGATTCAGATAAAATTTTTATCTTTGTCCGTATTGACTTTATGAAGGATACCATATGCAAATGCCTCCAAAATCTACGGATACGAATCTAAATCCGCAAACGCAGGAACATTTTCTACTTTCTTTTGAAAGGCCCGCTTCCTCTTCCGAGGATAATACATTACTCACATCTTCCGACAAACTTACGATCGTATTATGTACCCGAGGTTGTAAAACCGTGCAACTGAACTTTACAGAATATGTACTCGAACCCGGTAGTATCGCGTTCCTCTACCCCAACACGATTTGGAAACCGATAAAAACGAGCAGCGACTTTCAGGCACGTTATCTCTCGATGAGAGAACATTCGCCCAAAGAAAGAAATGCTTTTTTGGACTTGGAAACCATTTTCTCGTTAAGTACCTATATCGCCAGACACCCGCATACGTCCCTTTCAGCGAATGAGTCGATAGTGGTCGAAGGCTATTTTCGTCTGATACAAAACAGATACGAGGCCCACGTAAACTATGCGATCATACGTTCTCTTATTTCTGCTTTCATCTTGGAGTTAAACCAAATGTTTGCCATACGGGTAGAACGCAAGAAATTGAAAATATCCCGTAAAGAAGATATTCTATGGAGGTTTCTCTCCTTGCTTACCCAGCATTATAAAGAAAATCGCAGCGTCGATTTTTATGCCGATAAACTCTGTATATCGCCCAAGCATTTATCCTCGGTCATCAAGCAATTA
>ENA-UESG01001580-UESG01001580.1-human-gut-metagenome-genome-assembly--contig:-NODE-1580-length-14216-cov-5.179645_pt1 | contig 14216 bp, 6 predicted proteins | sample MGYA00243002_ERZ508003 | MGnify/ENA primary metagenome ERZ508003 (study PRJEB26167, sample SAMN06115514) | human gut metagenome | host: Homo sapiens | place: China:Shanxi | collected 2015-12-02... | reverse complement strand
CCAATGAAGAGGTAAAAAGATTGCTTTTATGTGGCCGGGAGATTCTCGACATCTGAAAAATCCATAGTTTCTCAAAACAATCGGGTATGGATAACTCCACAAAAAACAGCCTCACATATACGAGGTTAGCTTCTTATCTCTTTCTATCCCGAATGCACTATTTCGTCGTCTTTTTCCGGGCCGGTTTCTTTTTGGCAGGAGCCTTGTCGGCATCCTCGACAATCTTCATGCAATCGGCGAACGTGAGCGATGCCGGTTCGGAACCTTTGGGTAATTTATAATTCTTCTTTTTATAAGCGATATACGGACCGAAACGACCGTTAAGCAGTTCGAGTTCATCATCTTCATCGAACTTCTTGATAAGGCGTTGACTTTCCTGCTCGCGCTTTTGCTGAATCAACATTATCGCATCCTCTAACGAAACACCCTGCGGAGTGAACTCTTTGGGCAACGATACATATTTGCCGTCGTGACGAATATACGGACCGAAACGGCCGATACCCACGACAACGGTTTTGCCTTCGAAATCGCCTAAGGTTCGGGGCAAATCGAACAGTTTCAAAGCCTCTTCCAATGTAATCGTGCTCATCGATTGTCCTTTGAGCAATGATGCGAACAACGGCTTCTCCGCATCTTCGGGCGTACCGATTTGTACCAACGGACCGAAACGGCCTATCTTCACCGATACGGGACGGCCGCTTTTCGGGTCTGTACCCAATACCCGTTCGCCCACTTTATGCTCCAACCGCAAAGCGAGAGCGCTCTCTACCACCGGGTGAAAGAGTTTGTAAAAATGATCTATCTCGTCGTTCCACACGGTTTTTCCCTCGGCAATATCGTCGAATTGCTGCTCGACATTCGCCGTAAAGTTATAATTGAGAATATCGGGGAAATACTCCATCAAGAAATCGTTGACGACAACTCCTATATCGGTGGGAAGCAGTTTGCCTTTATCGGCTCCTGTGAGCTCGGTTTTCTCTCCCGATTCGATTTTTCCATCGTGCAGCGTCAACATACGATATTTCCGCTCCGTCCCTTTCCGATCGCCCTTCTCGACATATTCGCGTTGCTGTATGGTCGAAATGGTTGGTGCATAGGTAGAAGGCCGGCCGATACCCAATTCTTCCAATTTACGAACCAGACTGGCCTCGGTATAGCGGGCGGGAGCTTGCGAGAAACGTTCCGTTGCCGTGACCGACGACAATGCCAGCACATCGCCTTTCGCCAATGCAGGTAACATCTTGTCATTTCCTTCTGCATAGCCTTCGTCATCGGTAGACTCCATATACACTTTCAGGAAACCGTCGAATTTCAAGACCTCGCCCACGGCGACGAAGTGTTCTTTCCTTCCCGAAACGGCGATGGTCGCAGTTGTCTTTTCCAGCTCGGCATCGCTCATTTGAGAAGCGATCGTACGTTTCCAAATCAGTTCATACAATCGTTTTTCCTGAGAGGAAGCATTGATTTCGTGATGGCTAATGTACGTGGGACGTATTGCCTCGTGCGCTTCTTGTGCTCCTTTGGTATGCGTATGGTAATTTCGAATATGCAGATATCTCTCGCCCAAAGTTTTCACAATCTCGTCTTTGGTCGTATTTATAGCCAGCGATGACAAATTCACCGAGTCGGTACGCATATAGGTGATATGTCCCGCCTCATAAAGCCGTTGAGCTACCATCATGGTTTGAGCCACGGAGAAGCCCAATTTCCGGGCGGCTTCCTGTTGCAATGTGGAAGTGGTGAACGGAGCCGCAGGCGATTTCTTTGCAGGTTTCACCGTCACGTCCCCGATAGAGAACCGTGCGGTCTTGCAGGCTTCGAGCAAAGCCTTCGCCTCGTCTTCGGTTTTCAATCGTTGGCTCAATTCGGCCTTCAACAATTCCCCTCCGGGTAACAAAAATTCCCCGATCACCCGATAGGCTGCTTCGGGCTTGAACGCCGAGATTTCTCGCTCCCGTTCTACAATCAAGCGCACTGCGACCGATTGTACACGACCGGCCGACAAAGCAGGCTTCACCTTTTTCCACAGAACAGGCGAAAGTTCGAATCCCACGATACGGTCGAGTACCCTGCGAGCCTGCTGGGCATCTACCCGATTCAAATCTATATCCCGGGGATTCTCAATGGCATGGAGTATGGCATCTTTGGTAATCTCATGGAATACAATCCGTTTCGTTTTCTCCGGTTTCAATTTCAACACTTCGAACAAGTGCCATGCGATAGCCTCTCCCTCGCGGTCCTCATCGGAAGCCAGCCAAACCATATCCGCTTTGTCTGCCTCCTGTTTCAGCGTTTCCACCAACTTTTTTTTGTCGGCAGGGATTTCATAAATAGGTTTATAGTTATGCTCGATATCCACACTGAAATCCTTTTTTTTGAGATCACGGATATGTCCGTAGCTCGAAAGGACTTCAAAATCCTTTCCCAAAAACTTCTCAATGGTTTTAGCCTTTGCCGGAGACTCTACGATTACCAAATTTTTTGCCATATGCGCAATGTTCGTTCAAATTTTGCGCAAAATTAGAAAAACAGATTGTAATACAGAGCTTTTTTCTACTTTTTTATTAAATAATGTATATCGCACACATTTCGAATCGATCCTACCATGTAGAGTTTTTGTCGCATATCCTCCCCAACGCCTTTCTCCTATACTATTCCCTCCGAAAAAGCTGACGGGATAAATCCTGTTTTTAAACTACCCACTCGTCCCGTGAGTACTCCCGACACGGTGGGAGAGGTTAAATCCTCCTTCTCCCCTGCCGCTTCCCGTAGTATTGCGGGGTGTGGCGTTAGTCATATAGGGGAAGTGGCCCACATCGTGACGGAAGGGTTAAAAATGTCGAGAACAGACCTCTTACCCTCAAAATTTCAAATCGACCCCGAACATGAAATTGATGCCTTGTGCCGGCATACCGTAAAGAATATCGTATTTCCGGTTCAGCACATTGTCGGTAAGTCCGTAAAGCGAAAACCAAGAAGTGAAAGCATACGAGGCTTTCAAGTGAACGAGATGTATATCGGAGAGTTTTCCGAGATTTGAATACTCCCGACCCGCAGCAAACTCATATCCGGCTTCGAGCACGAACGGTCGAACAGGCATATAACGGATATTCGCTCCTCCTTCCCACTGCGGACGGTTATACGAAATCGCCTCACCCCCATCGGCGGTCTTCCATCGATGATACCCGACCTTCGCCGAAGCCTCCAATTTCGTACCGTAACGATAAGATACATCGAGCTCTGCTTTCAAAGCATTGGCATCGATACCCCAAAAACGCGACACACCTGTAAACTTTCCGTCCAAATCTTCGGGTAAAAGGAACAACGCCTTTTTACAAATTTCATAACCGCCCGAAAGCCCTATGGAAAATCCGGGCAATGCGTTAATGCGTATTCCCAATGAGGCATCCAACGGCACATACGTATTATCTACCTGTGCCGACGGATTGAAGTAGAGCGTATAGGCCGAAACACTTCGCCACGTATTCAGTTTCTTCCCACCCGTAAAAGCCGTATAAAACTGTACATCGGGAACTATCGTCCAATCGAATCGCACATCGGGAGAGAATCGCAAAATAGTCCCGTTATTGAACGAAACATCGGCCTTGACACCGACCGCAAAAGCCACGTGTTCATTCCGCCAGTCATACCGGGGATTCAATGAAATCATACCGTAATTCGCTGCCGACTGTAACCGGCTGTAACCCACATAATCGAAAGAACCGTCCAAAGAAATAGAGCTGCGTCTGTCGATCGGCGCAGACAGTGTAAAGTCTGCATTTACTAAATTCTCGGCAGCCCCTTTTTCATCTTGTAAATATCCCCGGTGATACCCGTACCGGTAATATGCCAATGAAACTTTATAAAGTAGATCCGACTCTCCGGCAGTCGAGGCTATATGGCTTTTCAAGAAGAACCGGTTTATCTCTTGGTTAGGCGAAGATATTCCCGTCAAACCGGGGTATCGCAATCCGTAATAGTTGAAGGAGTCGTAACGATAACCGCCGCTTATTCCCAAATCCAGCTTCCCGAAGGAGTGAAGATAATCGGCGACCACTCGCTCTTCGAGCCGGTGCATCTTCTTCGAGTCGGGATAGTAGTCCTCCGTTAACGATTGATTGTAGTCCACCGTTCCGCAAGTAGAGCGATGTTGCAACCACACACCCAACTTGTCTTTGTCATTCTGCAAAATACGATAACCGGCATTCCCGACCATATTCAGGTAATTGCCTATCCCGAAATCCACGTATCCCCTCGATTGGTTTTCTTCGGGTTTTTCTCCGAAACCGCCGGGAGCCAACAAGACAGCGCGAGGTTCGAGGGGAGCCGGAACCGTCCAGTCGCTATACCGTATAGATTGTTTGGTGACCGTCGGTGCTTCCACTTCGGGCAATGTATTGATTTTAGACGCATCGCGCACGATAGGTGTAAAATCTTTTTCTATGGTTACTTCCCGCCGCAACGAATCGGAACGTACCTGTGCCGACAGGAAGAATGGGAAAACCGATATGATTAAAAAAGAAAACCGTTTCATAAGCCATACATATTGTATCGTTCAACTACTCTGTTTGTCCCAGCTCGCTCAACTTCTTGTCTATCCGGGAAATAATATCGTCGTCGCTGGCCGGATAGTTATTCCGCAAACTTTGCAAATATTGACGGGCTTGGAAAGTCTCGCCCCGTTTTTCATAAATGTCGGCCATGAGCAAGAATGCCCGAGCCAGCCAATAATTGTGGGGAGTACCTTTGTCGATAAAAGTATTCAGCGTCTTTTCGGCCGTATCGATCGCTTTGTTGTCGAATTGATATTGAGCCAATAAATAGGCACTTTGCGCCCCGTAAATCGAACGGGTATCTTTCGAAAGCTCCCGCCAGTCATCGGCTGCATTTTCTCCCTTTCCCGTATGGAAATAGGCATCGGCACGAGCAAATAAAATCTCTTGACGCAAATCGGGAGAAAGTTTGCTTTCGCTCAACAACTTGTCGGCAACTGTTACCACCTCGCCATATTGCCGCTTATTTCGGGCAATACGAAGCATACCCAACCGGGCGGCCTGTTTGTTCTCTCCGACAGTCGCTTTCTTTTCCAACTCCTTGAATCCGGCAAAAGCCTCGTCATAACGAGCTTTCAAATAAAGTATCTCGCACTTGCGGGCCAATGCTTCTTCGGCAAACTCGCCGTCGGGACTGTTCGTCACCACATAGTCGAACGCCGGAAGAGCTTTGTCGTAGTCTTTCGCTGCAAACGATGCTTTCCCGATATAGTAATTAGCCGGAATCAAAAACGCGCCCGACGGATAATTTCGCACATATTTCTCCAACGAAGCGATACCTTTCCCCGTCATATAAGTGCGCTCGGCTGCCATATACGACAAAGAATCCAATTCGCTCACAGGGGCCTGCTCCGACCGTCCCACGCTGTTCAGATAGTTAGCGTAGGCATCGACGGCATCTTTCTCTACATATACCGATTTGAGGTCGGCGACCGCTATGCGAGCCTCCTCGCTGGTCGGATAACGCTCTATCACTTGCTGGTAAGCAGCCACCGATTCGTCTGTCTGCCCGTTATTGAAATAGACCATACCCAACTGCAAACCTCCCTTGCGGGCAATCGCGCTCTGGGGATAATCGGCGATTAACTGTTTGTAACATACGATAGCATCGTTATTCCTATTCAATATCGTATAAGCCTGTCCCTTTTCGAACCATGCGTTCGCCAGATACCCCGAACGGGGATAATCTACAATCAATTTGTCCAACAACTCTATTTTGCGTTCATGATTCCTCTGCAATCCTGCCATGAAAGCTTTTTGAAAAAGGGCATAATCTCCGTTCGCGACATCGGTCTCTTGGGCCCGGGCATAATACTGCTCGGCATCGGCGAACCGACGGGCGTAATAATAGCAATCGCCTATCCGGGAATAGGCATCGGCAAGCATGCTTCGATTTCCTCCGGTCTGTACAGAGACATACCGGGAAAAACCGTCGAGGGCTTGCGAGAAGTTATGCTGTTTGAATTGACAGTAGGCCCAATCGTACCAAGCCAGCGAATACATTTCGCTCCGCTTGTCCTTGCTGGAAGAAAGATATGCCGAATAATTCCGGGCAGCGATGTCGTATTGTTCCCGACGATATTGGCACTCGGCGAGCCAAAACGCAGCCTTACCCCGTATATCGGTATCATAGTTTCCCACAGCGATCGCCCGGCTAAACAAACTTTCGGCATCGGCGATACGGGCATTGGTGAAAGCCTCTGTCCCCAACTGGAAAAGAATGCGCTGCTTGGCGGCGAGTATTTTCCCGTCGGGCTTCCGTATTTTATCGATAGACGCCAGTGCCGACCGATAATTACGAGTCGTCATGTAAACCTCTACCAAATAGTCGTTAATCTTGTCGGCATAGCGAGAACCGGGAAACTCGTTCAAGAAACGTTCGAACACACCCACCGAGTTATCGAAAGGCGAAGCCGTGCGATCATACAGGCAAAGCGCATAGTTGTAAAGCGCCGTTTCCCGAACCTGACGGTCGTAATTTCCTTGTGAAGCCATCTCGAACGCCATGCGGGCATTATTTTTATCTCCCGCTCGCAAATAGGCTTGCCCGATATAAAGATAAGCATTTTGAGAAAGAGCATCGTCCACGCCGGTCACACGCCCCAAATAATCGATCGCCTCGCTATCTTCTCCCCGGCGATAGGCCATGACACCCATGACATAAAGAGAAGAGCGTTCGGGTTTGCGACATCGTTGCAAATACCTTTCCAAATATTCCGTCGCCGCTTCATCGTCACCTTCTTGATAAGCGCTTTCGCCGAGCAACCGAAGAAGCTCGGTGTATAAGTCGGCATCGGAAGACGGACGGGACAACAACGCTTTACCCTCGGACAATACCTGTGCGAAACGTTTTTGCCCGAAATAAATCTGCAACATGTGCAACCGTGCGGCATAGCCGAAACTCCTGTCGTCCGCCACTTTCGAGAATCCGCTTAAAGCGGCTCTATCGTCTCCCTCGTTCATCTGTATATACGAAAGGTAGAAAGTGGCTCCTGTCCGAAATCTCTCTTTCCCGATTAGAAGCTGAAACAGCGGTTTCGCCGCATCGGGATTACCGGTCTTCAACAAAGAACATGCCGTGCGATATCCCCACCGGTCCTCCTCGTCGCCGGTCAACAAACTCACATTTACCGTCTGATAGGCTTTCAAGGCTTTTGCATAATCTTGACTGTCGTAATAATAATCGGCCAATGCCAACCGAGCCTGCAAAGTATGTTTAGAATCCGGATAATTTCGCAAAAAATCCGTTAACCGCCGTACAGCCTGCGGCGAATAATTGCGAGCTTCCGAAAGAGCGATATACCAGTCGGCCGTTTCCCGCTGCTCCGGCGACAAATCGCCTTCACAAGCCTCTTTCATCACATCGGCACAACCCGCATAGTTCCTCTCTTGAAAGAGAAAGATTCCCCTATCTATCAAAGCCCTGTCATCGTTATAAGCCGGGATTCCCGGCTTGGCGGCCAAAAGCTGTCCGGTGCATACGATTCCACAAAGCATAACTATCGCCCGTTTCATGAACATCTTTATTTTGTATTAAGTTCCGAACTATCCACCCATTTAAATAATTTATCCGACGGTCGTATCTTCTCATCGATACGCATCGAGAACCGCTCGCCTTTTACCGTCTTTTGCACCGGTTTCAAATCGACCCGTATCTCCTCCACCTTGCGGATAAGCGCACCGGTCGTCGGGCCGGTGACGAGTATCTCGTCTCCCACGCTCAACGAACCGCTCTCCATGAGAAATTCGGCCACACCGAGGTTGGAAAAATACTTCACGCCCTTGCCTATATATATCTTTCGTTTCGTGGCTCCCGAGCCATAATTGTGAGTCCATTCGCCCAAGCGCTGACCTAAATAATATCCGTTCCAGAACCCTCGATTAAAGACGGTAGCGAGCCGTTCGTCCCACTGTGCGATCTTCTCGTCGGTAAAGTCGTTGTTCAAATAAGACTCGATGGCCTCGTTGTAACACGAAACGACCGTACGCACATATTCCGGTCCCCTTGCGCGACCCTCGATTTTAAATACCCGCACCCCCGAATCGATCAGTTTGTTCAGGAAATGTATCGTTTTCAAGTCCTTCGGCGACATGATGTAAGCGTTGTCCACTTCCAACTCGTTACCGGTCTCCTTGTCTTTCACTTCGTATGAACGGCGGCAAATCTGCATACAAGCCCCCCGATTCGCCGAAGCATTCATTTCGTGAAGGCTCAAATAGCATTTGCCGGACACAGCCATGCACAATGCCCCGTGACAGAACATCTCTATACGTACCGGTTCTCCGCCCGGCCCCACGATACGATCCCGCAAAATGGCTTCGTGAATACGGGCTACCTGTTCCATATTCAACTCCCGGGCCAGCACCACCACATCGGCAAAACGGGCATAGAATCGCAACGCCTCGGTATTGGAAATATTCAGCTGGGTCGACAAATGCACCTCTACCCCTATCTCGCGGGCATAGGTCATAGCCGCCACATCGCTGGCGATAATAGCCGAGAGCCCGGCCTCCTTCGCCGCATCGATAATACGATGTAACAGAGGTATATCTTCATCGTAGATAACGGTATTGACCGTCAGATAACTCTTTATGTGATGCTCGTTACAAATACGCACGATCTCGTGTAAATCGTCTATCGTAAAATTATTCGACGAACGGGCTCGCATATTCAGCCCCTCGATACCGAAGTACACCGAATCGGCCCCTCCCTGTATGGCCGCCGTCAAAGAATCGTACGAACCCACCGGCGCCATAATTTCAAAATCGCTTCTCTTCATCATCATAAACAAACTATTCTATTTTCCCGGTGATTATTTTTCGTATTTCGTTCAGTTTATTCAATGCTTCTACCGGTGTAAGGTTATTGATATCGACCTGTAAAATTTCGTCCCGAACCTGTGAAAGCACAGGATCGTCCAGTTGGAAAAAACTCAACTGCATGCCGCCTCTCGACGAAGCGATTTCGGCGGTAGGCTTGGCGATACCGTTCTGGCGGTTCTCCGACTCCAACTGTTTCAAAATCTGGTTGGCCCGCTTGACGATGCTCTGGGGCATACCGGCCAGCTTCGCCACATGGATACCGAAACTGTGCTCACTCCCGCCGCGTACCAATTTCCGCAAGAATATCACCTTGTTGTCGACCTCTTTTACCGAAACGTTATAATTGACAATGCGTTTATATGTACGCTCCATTTCGTTCAGCTCGTGATAATGGGTAGCGAACAACGTTTTGGCTCGGGCTTTGGGGTGCTCGTGTATATGCTCGACAATAGCCCACGCGATAGATATACCGTCGTAAGTACTCGTTCCCCGCCCCAGCTCGTCGAACAGGACCAAACTCCGCTCCGACAGATTGTTGAGAATATCGGCGGCCTCGGTCATCTCGACCATAAAGGTAGATTCGCCGAGCGAGATATTGTCCGATGCCCCCACACGAGTGAAAATCTTGTCCACAATCCCTATCTTAGCGGCCTCGGACGGAACGAAACTTCCTATCTGAGCCATCAGAACAATCAAAGCGGTCTGGCGCAACAACGCCGATTTACCGGCCATGTTGGGTCCCGTTATCATCATGATTTGCTGCTTGTCGTTGTCGAGCTCGACACTGTTGCTGATGTAGGGTTCGCCCGGCGGCAACTGTTTCTCGATAACCGGGTGACGTCCTTCCTTGATGTCGATAACCAGCGAATCGTTTACTTCGGGACGAATATACCGGTTTTCCACGGCCGACTTCACGAACGACAACAGGCAGTCGAGCCGCGCAATGAGATTGGAATCGAGTTGTATGGCAGGAATATACTCCGTCAATGCAAGAATCAAATCATTGAACAACTGCGTTTCCAATGAAAGAATCTTCTCTTCCGCCCCCAAAATCTTCTCCTCGTATTCTTTCAACTCTTGGGTGATATAACGCTCTGCGCTCACCAACGTCTGCTTTCTGATCCAATCGGAAGGAACCTTGTCCTTGTGAGTATTGCGCACTTCGATGTAATACCCGAATACGTTGTTATACCCGATTTTCAAGCTGGGAATACCCGTTTTCTCGCTCTCGCGCTGCTGCACGTGCAACAAATAGTCTTTCCCCGAATAGGAAATTTCTCGCAACTCGTCGAGTTCGTCGTTCACCCCCTTGCGGATAATTCCTCCCCGATTCACCAAATTGGGCGCATCGGGATTAATTTCATGCTCGATTCGGTCCCTGATGATCGTACAGCAATTCAGTTGTTCCCCGATACGTTGCAATACAGGTTCATCGCTCTGCTCGCAAACAGCCTTGATAGGCTCTATCGCCGACAATGCCACTTTCAACTGAACCACCTCGCGAGGCGAAATACGCCCCACCGCTACTTTCGAAATGAGGCGTTCCATATCGCCTATCGTATCGAGTTGCGGATCGATAACCTCCCTAACTTCGGGGTGGCGGAAAAAGAATTCCACTCCGTTCAACCGATCCTCGATAGGCTTCACATCTTTCAACGGAAAGACAACCCACCGTTTGAGCATACGTGCCCCCATCGGGGTGACAGTCCGGTCTATCACGTCGAGCAGGCTCTTTCCCCCTTCGTTCATCGGAGAAAGCAATTCGAGACTCCGCACCGTGAATTTATCCAATCGCACATATCGCTCCTCCTCGATACGAGACAGCGATGTAATGTGCGAAATCTGCGTATGCTGTGTAATATCCAAATAATGAAGCAGAGACCCCGCGGCGATAATGGCGTTGGGCATATTGTGAATTCCGAAACCTTTGAGGTTTTTCGTCTCGAAGTGACGCAATAAGCGATCCGAAGCGGCATCCTCGGTATAAACCCAATCGTCCAACTCGAAAGTAAAAAAACGGGAACCGAAATGCTCCTCGAACAATTTCCGTTTCGTGCGTTCGAACAGCACCTCTTTCGGAGAGAAATTGCCCAACAGCTTGTCCACATAGTCGAAATCTCCCTCGGCGGTCAAGAATTCACCCGTCGATATATCGAGAAAAGCCACACCCACTTTGTTACCTTTCCCGAAATGAACACCCGCCAAGAAATTATTCTCTCGGTGATCGAGAATATTGTCGTTAATCGACACGCCCGGTGTCACCAATTCCGTAATGCCGCGCTTGACCAATTTTTTTGTCAGTTTCGGGTCTTCCAGCTGTTCGCAAATAGCCACCCGTTTTCCGGCACGCACCAATTTGGGAAGGTAAGTATCGAGAGCATGATGGGGAAAACCGGCCAACTCCACATACTGGGCGGCTCCATTTGCCCGGCGAGTCAATGTAATCCCCAATATTTCCGATGCCACCAAAGCATCGTCCGAAAACGTTTCATAAAAGTCTCCCACCCTGAAAAGCAATATCGCATCGGGATGCTTGGCTTTCATCTCGATATACTGTTTCATCAGCGGAGTTTCGACAATTTCCTTGGCCACGATATATTTCTTTTATATTCGTATGAATAATCCCGTTTAAGAGAAACAAAGATAACATTTTCGACCGGAATTGTGAAATTAAAAAAATGTAAGAAACTGTTTTTATTTTTTTCTACTCCTCACTTCATCGCTGCCACTCCCCCATTCCCCACTCTCCCCTGTGTTTCGAAAAACAAAAAGTCAGCTCTTAAAAACGACGAGTAAGATTTATGCTTCTCTATTGAAACAGCTCTCTCCCTCCTCCCGCCAGACCTTGTAACATTCGAAACATTTCGCTCCTCCCCTTGCCGTGTCCCGTAGCACTACGGGTTGTTTTACAACGCAAAATATAGGAGAGGTGGCACGTAGGGACGGAGGGGTTAAAGAAATACCAGCAGTAAAAGCAACAGAGACAAGACTTCTCCCCCCCGCTCATCGTAGATGAGATGGGACGAGTTCACCACCGACAAACTATACTTTCAGGAAAATATTTTTCCGATACAGAAAATAGAGGAAGAACCAGCAACAAGCGACATATCCTGCACGAAGGACGACCGCACCGGCAGGCTCACCGGCACATTCTCCCACCCATTGGGATATACCTCCGAACAAAAACTTATTCATGTGAGAAAATCCTACCACCTGCTGCGCCAGATAAATCGTTATCGAATTTAGTCCTATCACTCGGAAAAAGAGAGTCCACGATTTCCACCCTTTCACATCGACGATATAATAGAACAAAGCGAACAACAAGAACGAAAGTCCTCCCACGAAACAGGTAAACGAACTGCTCCAAAGCATTTTGTTAATCGGGAATACGGTATTCCAAACCAGCCCTATGGCGACCAACACAACCCCGATTCCCGACAAAAGCAAACTCTTTCTCTCTCCGCTTCCCAAGCGGGTGGAACGGACGATTTCCCCCGCATAAATTCCCAATAATGCCGTGACTATCGCCGGAAGCGTGCTCAGTAAACCCTCCGGGTCGAAATTACCGCATATCAATTTCCCCGGCAAACAATGCCGATCGATATATCCGACCAGATTCCCTTCGATAGAAAGAGGGGAAGCCCCCGCAGCATCGGGAGCCGGCACAAAGGCCAACAGCAACCAATAACCCACCAAGATAAAGACAATCAAACCATATTGTACCGACTTTTTCAAACTCATGTAAATGAAAGCCCCGAGCATCCACGCCAGCCCGATACGCCCCAAAACGCTTGCCAAACGCACATCAGGGAAATTCAACTGTAAGAATCCGTTATACAAGAATCCCAGCAAAACGAGGGTGACACCCCGGCGGAAAACCCTCAGGTAAATATGTTTGTCGCTCGATCCGCTCCCCCTTTGCTTGGCCAATGAAAACGGGAAAGATATACCTGCGACAAACAAGAACAAGGGGAATATCATATCGTGTTGGGTAAACCCGTCCCACGGGACGTGCCGCATGTGCCCCGCTATGACATCGCCCACCGCCGTCGGGTGCAAGGCATTCAAGGCGATTACCAACGGGGCGAAACCCATAATAAAAAGCATATCGAATCCCCGAAGGGTATCCAATGACAACAGACGTGTGTTTTTCTTTGTTTCTTTCTTTGTTTCCATATCCGAATTTTGTTTTTCTGTATAGTATACAAGCAACTCGGCTCGTTTATCCAATGATGCGTTATACTCCCTAATCCGCACCCGCAGCGATCCCGATCGAATGTATGTCTCTGCCTATTTCGACAACAGCTTTTTTATCCGTTCCACATCGTCTTCCCGTTCCGGTGGAATAATTCCCCGTCGATAGAAATCTTCGAAATCCGAGAGAAAGTCCTCTTTTAGCTCTTCCTTGTATCGCAGGTATATCTCTTCCGCCTCGGCATATCGACCTTGAAGAAGAAGGGATGCCGCAAGATTTGTATAAATGGTATGATGAGTAAAATCATATTTTGATCCCTCACGGGCATACCGTTCAGCTTCTTCAAAATTGCCCTGAGCGAGAAATAAGAATGAAAGGTTATTGCACGCTCGTACTAAATACGGCTCGTACACTTGTGGATTCACTGCCGTAAGCCGTTGATAAACCTCCAAGGCAGAGAGATACATCTCCTCGCTATCCTCATAACGTTGGATATTGTAATACAAACAACCTAAGTTATACTGAGTATCTGCCAAATCCGGCTCGTACACCTGTGGATTCGCCACGGCAAGTCGTCGTCGAATTTCCATGGCGGAAAGATACATCTTCTCGCTATCCTCATAACGTTGGGTGTCGCTGTACAAACAGCCTAAGTTATATTGTGTCATTGCCAAATCCGGCTCGTAAACCTGTGGATTTGCCGCTGCAAGCCGTCGTCGAATTTCCATGGCGGAAAGACACAGCTTCTCGCTATCTTCATAACGTCGGGTATCTTTGTACAAAGTACCTAAATTACTTTGAGCCATTGCCAAATCCGGCTCGTACACCTGTGGATTCACTATCGTGAGCCGTTGATAAATCTCCACGGCGGAGAGGTGCATCTCTTCGCTCTCCTCATAACGTTGGATATCGCTGTACAAAAGACCTAAATTATTTTGAACCATTGCCAAATCCGGCTCGTAAACCAGTGGATTCGCCGCTGCGAGTCGTCTATAAATCTCCAAGGCGGAGAGATACATCTCCTCACTTTCCTTGTAGCGTTGGGTATCTCTGTACAAATTACCTAAGTTATTTTGAACCATTGCCAAATCCGGCTCGTAAACCAGTGGATTCGCCGCTGCGAGTCGTCTATAAATCTCCAAGGC
>ENA-UESG01001575-UESG01001575.1-human-gut-metagenome-genome-assembly--contig:-NODE-1575-length-14252-cov-4.993016_pt1 | contig 14252 bp, 9 predicted proteins | sample MGYA00243002_ERZ508003 | MGnify/ENA primary metagenome ERZ508003 (study PRJEB26167, sample SAMN06115514) | human gut metagenome | host: Homo sapiens | place: China:Shanxi | collected 2015-12-02... | reverse complement strand
GGTCACGCCCACAAAGGCGATCTTGCGGCCGCCCACAAAGAAGAACTTGACGCTGGGCAGAACGTTGAAGCCGGTGCGCAGATCGACCCAGTTGCAGGAGACATAGGGGAAGTCGGCTTCCTGGATCACAGCCTTGGCACGGGCCATGCCGTAGTCGAACTCATGGTTGCCGGGGGTAGCCAGATCGTAACCGGCCTCGTTCATCAGCTCGATGATGGTAGCGCCGTCATCCATGGAGCCGTAAGCGGTGCCCTGGATATGGTCGCCTGCATCCACCAGCAGCACATCCCGGCCGGTGTCCTCGATGCTCTTTTTCAGGGCAGCAATGGCAGCATAGGTGGGCTTGGGGGACTTGTTGTCGATATAGGTGTGGACATCGTTGGTGTAGAGGATGGTCACATCCGCTTTGTCACCAAAGAAGCAATTGGTCTCCTCCGCAAAGGCGGCGGGTGCACCGACAGAAACTGCGGTCAGTGCCGTGGCAGCACCGGCAGCCTTGATAAAACTGCGGCGGGTAATGAACTGTTTCACAGGGAAAGACCTCCTTTGATTCAATACGCTCTTTCAGCCCTCTTCGTCAATGCCGTGCAGCGTTGTTTTCCCTTTTGGGGAACCGGCGGGCTTCAGCAAGACCGAGAGGGCTGTTTGTTACCTAAATCTTAACATAGAACCCCAGTTTCCGCAAGGGATTTTTGTAAAATTCGTGTCAAGAAATTCCACAATAGTCATACTGTTTTGGTAAAACATTTGAAAATTCCGAGAAAAAGGGCAAAGCCCCGCATCCCATGGAAAGGGTGCAGGGCTTTGCCGCATTGAGAAAAGAGGGTCAGAGGATCGGGGGACGATTCTCAGACAGCATCAGATGGCATGGTATTCTTTGAGGAACTTCTCAAGGTCGGTGCCCTCGATCTTCTTGAGCACTTCCTTGAGGGCCACCCGCTGGATGAAGGGCAGATCCATATCAGTGATCTTCTTACCGTCACGCAGTTTGACCGTTGCATCGATCAGGCTGCGGACATCGTAGGTGCTGCCCCAGACCTCGGGCACGCCGCGGTCGATGTTGAGCAGGGTGTAAACCGCTTCCATGCCGGTGCGCATGGAGTACTCGGTGGTGAAGATGGTGTCACGGCCGGTCTCGGCAAACTGGCCCAGGAAGGCGAAGTTGACAGCGCCCTGGGGCACGATATCGGGGCGGTCGCCGAAGGCACGGGGCATGAAGAAGGCATCGATATAGGGCATCATCACAGGCACAGTGTTGGCGCTGTGCTCAGCCAGCTCGGCAATGTCCTCCTCGGGCACGCCGATGTGGTACAGCCACTCCATGCAGATCTCGCGGCCGGTGCAGTCGCGCATGGGCTTCTTGACGTAATCGCCGGGCTTGTCGCTGAACAGGCCGTAGCCCCAGACGCAGAGCTGGTTCTTGGGCTGGTCACGGAACTGCTGCTGACGGTTCAGGGTCCAGCTGAGCAGCCAGCTGGAATCCTTGACCGTGACGATGCCGCCGGTGACGGTGTGGCCGCTGAAGGGGTCACGCTTGCAGATCTTCTTGATATACTGGGGGATCTTGTCGTCCAGGGTGGTGATGGTGGCGCTTTCCCAGTTGGACAGCTCCGGCTGAGAGCAGAACTTTTCGGGATGGCCGAAGGAAGGATCCTGCGCGGCGATCTTCTTCCACAGATCCCAGCCGTTGCCCGGCCTGATGGTGGGATCAAAGCCTGCGGCCTTGTCCTGAGAGCCGATGGTGCAGCTCTCCACGCAGCCGCCGTTGGTGATGAAGAGCAGGTCGTTCTCGGTGAGGTCGATGGTCCTGCTCTCACCCTTGTGATCCACGGTCACGCTGCTGGCCTGCTTTTTGCCGCCCTCGATCCGGAACTGGACATCGGTGACCTTGGTCTCGTACTGGAAGTCCACGCCGTGGTCCTTCAGGTAGGTGACCATGGGCAGGATGATGGACTCGTACTGGTTGTAGCGGGTAAAGCGCAGGGCGGTGAAATCGGGCAGACCGCCGATGTGGTGGATATAGCGCTTGAGGTAGAGCTTCATCTCCAGCGCGCTGTGCCAGTTCTCAAAGGCGAACATGGTGCGCCAGTACATCCAGAAGTTGGAGGAGAACACCTCATCATCAAAGATATCGGTGATCTTTTTGTCCTGCAGCTGCTCGTCCGGGGTGAAGAAGAGCTTCATGATCTCCATGGCACCCTGATCGGAGATGGCGAACTTGCCGTCGGTGTGGGCATCCTGGCCGCGGTTGACGGTGGCACGGCAGAGGGACTTGTTGGGGTCCTCCTTGTTCAGCCAGTAATACTCGTCCAGCACGCTGGCACCCTCGGTCTCCAGAGACGGGATGGAACGGAGCAGATCCCACATGACTTCGAAATGGTTGTCCATCTCACGGCCGCCGCGCATGACATAGCCGATATCGTACTTGTAGCCGTCGCAGGCACCGCCGGGCAGCGGGTCCTTCTCAAACACATGGATGTGGTCGCCCTGCATCTGGCCGTCACGGACCAGGTAGCAGGCGGCAGTCAGGGCCGCAAGACCGGAGCCGATGAGGTAAGCAGATTTATTGTCAACGCCCTCAGGCTTTTTGGGGTGTGCAAATGCTTCGTAGTTGCCACTGGAATAATACATACTGGGAACCTCCTGTAAATCATATTGGAAAGATTGCGTTCATGGTTCTGTGTCGTCTTCCCTTTCGTTGTGCTTAGTATACCCCAGCGGTTTTTTCAGAACAACAAACAAATCCTGAACAGTGTATAAAATTTATACAAAACACAACCATTGTCGGAAATATGACGAAACTGTGTATCACCCCCCAGTCACCTGCGGTGACAGCCCCCGCTAATAGGGGGGCCTTTGGCATTGCATAAAGCTTTGCAAGTCCCCCTTTCCGCACAGACTGCACCATTATGCCAAGGGCTCCCCTACCAGGGGAGCTGGCGCAAAGCGCCTGAGGGATTTAGTCCAACAAAAAAAGCGCTCACCCTCCAGGGAAGGTGGACGCTTGCGTTTCTTTATCCGTTATTTTGTTTCGGGTGCCACCTCAAAATCGACCTTGCCAAGGTTGATATCGGCGCGGACGATGGTGATCATCATGCTGTCGCCCAGGCTCCAGGTCTTGCCGGAGGCGGGGTCAGAAAGGCGGATGCCCTCGGTGAGGGTGGTGCCGGTGGCGGTCAGGCTGGAAGCGGGCACAAAGCCCTCCACGCCGTTCTCCAGCTCCACGAAGATGCCGCGCTGGGTCACGCCGGAGATGATGCCCTCGTAGCACTCACCCAGATGGCGGCGGGCGTACTCGGCCTTGTAGTAATCCTCGGCCTTGCGCTCGATCTGAACGGCCAGCACTTCCCGCTCGCTGGACTGCTTGGAGGCCTTCTCCGCGAAATCGGTGTAGCGGACGATCATGGTCTCCTTGTCGGTGCCGCTGAGCAGGTCGGTCATCATGCGGTGGATGGCCAGATCCGGGTAGCGGCGGATGGGGCTGGTGAAGTGGGCGTAATCCTTGAGCACCAGACCATAGTGGCCCTTGGGCTTTTCCTCATAGCAGGCCTTGGACATGCAGCGGAGCATTCCGGTGTTGACGATCTGCTCAAACGGGGTGCCGCGCACACCCTCCAGAATGGCGCTCAGCTCCTTGGGGGTGGGCACTTCCTTGGCAAAGTGGTCGTTGATGCCGCAGGCCTGCAGCAGGCTGTGCAGGCGCTCCAGCTTCTCGCCGTTGGGCTCCTCGTGGACACGGTAGACAAAGGGGATCTGCTTGACCCGGGCAAAGTGGGCGGCGCACTGGTTGGCCAGCAGCATGAACTCCTCGATCATGGCCTCGCTCTCGCCGGAGGTACGCTTTTTCACATCGATACAGTGGCCGTTCTCATCCAGGATGAGCTTGACTTCCCCGCTCTCGAAATCGATGCAGCCGCGCTCCTTGCGCAGGCGGGCGCGGTGGGCGTACAGTTCCTTCATGGCGGGCAACTGATCCAGCACCTCGGCATACTTGGCCTGCGTCTCGGCATCGGCAGTGCCGGCCAGCAGGGCGTTGATCTCAGAATACACGCCCTTGACCCGGCTGCAGATGATGGACTTGACGAACTTGTAGTCGGTCAGATTGCCGTCCTGATCCAGACGCATCAGGCAGGAGAACGCCAGACGCAGCTCCTTCTCGTTCAGGGAGCAGATGCCGTTGGAAAGGCTCTTGGGCAGCATGGGCACGACCTGATCCGCATAGTAGACCGAAGTGGCGCGGTTGAAGGCTTCCTCGTTCAGCTCACTGCCGGGCTTGACGTAGTGGGAGACATCGGCGATATGAACGCCCAGCTCATAGCCGCCCCCGGAGAGCCGGGTCAGGCTGACGGCATCGTCGATATCCTTGGTCTCGGCGCTGTCGATGGTAAAGATGGGCAGAGCGCGCAGATCCATGCGGCCCTTGCAGTCCTCCTCAGACACGGTCATGTCCTCGAACTTCTTGGCCTCGTCCCGCACCTTCTCGGGGAAGCGGGTGTGGATGTCCTTGGCATAGAGCAGGGCTTTGGCGCAGCGCTTAGCTTCCTCGCAGCTGCCAAAGCGCATGGAAACGCCCACGCGGTGATCCTCCTGCCGGGTCCCGCGCTGCAGGATCTCCACAGCCACCTTGTCGCCGTCCTTCGCGCCGCCCTCGCAGTCGCGCTGGATGGTCATGGAGATGGCCGGGCAGTCATCGGGCACGAACTTCAGGCGGCCCTCGATGCGGCGGGCAGTGCCCACCATGTCGTTCTTCTGCTCGAGCACGGCAAGGATCTCGCCCTCATCGCTGCCCTCCACCCGGGGGTGGGCAAACTTTTCCACCAGAACGGAATCGCCGGGCATGGCACCGCGGGTGAAGCGGCCCGGGATGAAGATATCGCCGGATTCATCCTCCAGCATCACAAAGGCAAAGTTCTTGCCCAGCTTGACCACCTTGCAGGGCAGGGCCTTTTCGGCACGGCCGGAGCGGGCAGTGAAGAACACGCCGGACTTCTGGCAGACCACAGCGTCGTGCACCAGCTCGTCCAGAGCCTCCATCACCTTGCGGTCAGCGGAACGGTCGCCGCCGAACTTTGCCTTGAGGTCCTTGACCATACAGGGCTGGTTCTGGATGGCATGTTCAATTTTATCGCGTAATGACATATTTTTCTCCTTAACACTTTTCCGGCATTCTCCAATGGAACCCGGACAACTTCTTTCCCACGAGAGGTTTAGACAGAAAAACAGCCCCGCCTTACACGGGGCTGTACACGGGTGCTCAGGCCAGACGGCTGGCGAACACACAGGCCAGGATAGCCACCACAAAGAACACGATGCCTGCAATGCGGGTCACCTTGGCCAGCATCTGATCCGCAGGGGTCAGGCGTGCATTGTTGGCACCGCCCACACCACCGTTGATGGCACCGGCCAGACCCTGACCGTGGGTGTGCTGCATCAGGGTGAGGAGGATGATGACGGCCGAGACGACCAGCAGGATGGCACCGCCGACGATTTCAATGACAGACATGGATGGAACGCTCCTTTTATCTTTAGTTTCATAGAGACTGCATACAAATACAAGTGTATGATAGCACAAAAGGCCGGGAAATGCAAGAAAAACCGTGGGCTACGGGGCCAGAATTTCCAGCCCTGCCGCCACCCGGGCAAAGATGGCCGCGCTGGAAAAGGCAGGCTCGGCCTGCGTGTCCTGCAGCACCACGATGGTATAGCGGGGCTGCTCTGCCGGGACAAAACCCGCAAACCAGTAATTTTTCAGCTCTGTACCGCCGGAAAACTGGCCGGTCTGGGCCGTGCCGGTCTTGCCTGCCGCGGTCTGGCCGGGCAGGGCGGCCTCATGGCCGGTGCCCCCGGCCACTACACCCGCCAACAGGGCCTGCAGGGCGGCGGCGGTGCGCTTTGTAAGCACCCGCCTGCTCCGGACATGGGAAAGCGCCGTGAGGGGCACGCCGGTGGTCTCGTCCAGAGTGGGCTCAAGCAGGAGCGGGGTGCGGCAGATCCCCCCGCAGGCAATGGTGTTCATCATGGCGGCGACCTGCAGGGGGGATGCCAGCAGCTCCCCCTGCCCGAAGCAGAAATTGGCGTAGGCCCCGCTGGACGCAAGGGCCTCCCGCTCCGGCAGGACCCCCGCCGCCGTGTGCAGGGCATCGGTGAGCGGGATCGCCTGCCCGAAGCCCAGCTGCTCTGCCATGGCGCGGACAGCATCGGCCCCCAGCGCCTGCCCCAGCCGGATGAAGTAGCCGTTGCAGCTCTTTTCCAGCGCGCCGGCCAGATCCACCTCACCATGGGGAATGCCGCCCGCACAGCGGAAGATCCGGCCATCCACCGCGCACCAGCCGGCCCAGGTGTAGACAAAGCCGCTCTCCCCTGCCTCCAGCGCCGCTGCCGCCACCACCGGCTTGAACACCGAGCCCACGGCATAGCACTGGAACGCCCGCTCCAGCAGTGGGCTGTCCGGGGCGTTCAGGCTGGCCGAAATGTTTTCCGGATCATAGCCGGGGCGGCTGACGCAGGCCCGCACCTTGGCGTTGGCGGTGTCCAGCACCAGGATGCAGCCGCTCTGCATCGTCTCGTTGGCCACGGCTTCGGCGGTCTGCTGAATCTCCCGGGAAAGGGTCAGCTGCACCCCCACAGCACCGCTGTCGGCGGGGGTGAGGACGGGCTCGGCCCGCAGCTTTCCCTGGGCGTTGACGGTGCAGAGCAGGGTATCCCCCGCCCCGCTGCCGGTGAGCAGTTCGTCAAAGGCGGCTTCCAGACCGGCAGCACCATGGCCCTCGCCATCGAGATACCCCAGCAGCTGCACTGCCAGCGGGGCGGCAGAGCTTCGCCGTGCCGCTGGCCAGCAGGAAACGCCCAGCGCGGAAACATCCCGGTCCACTTCCAACAGAAACGGGGATGCGGCGTTCCGCTTCTGGTAGAGCGCCGCCTGCCCGGCTGCATCGGTGTAGGCAAACAGGCGGGCATAGCTGCCCTCCCCAGGCACGCAGAGGGCCATCCAGCGGGTGGTCTGCCCCGTGAGGAGCTGGCCCCTGTGATCATAAAAATTGCCCCGCCGGGCGGGCAGTTGGAGGGTGACCACGCTCTGCGCCGCCGCCCGGGCCCCATAGGCCGTGTCGGAGCAGAGCCAGTACAGGCGGCAGACCACCGCCGCAAAGCAGAACAGCAGGGTTCCATACAGGACCAGCACCCGTTTGCCGGACATGAAAACGCCCCCTCTCCCGCTTAGGATGGGCAGGAAAGGGGGCCCATAAACAAAAAAGAAGGCAGAGCCTCCCGGGTGGGAAGTTCTGCCTTCTGCGGCGTATTGAATTGGTATGGGGAGCCGGTGCGGCTTAGTACATGCCGCCCATGCCGCCCATGTCACCACCGGCTGCGGGAGCAGCGGGGGGTTCGGGCAGGTCAGCGACCAGGCTCTCGGTGGTCAGCACCATCTCAGCAACGGATGCTGCGTTCTCCAGAGCGGAACGGGTGACCTTGGTGGGGTCAACGATGCCTGCGGCGATCATATCCTCAACAAAGACCTCGTTCTGAGCATCGAAGCCATAGTTGGGCTTGTTGGCAGAGACGATCTTGTCGATGATGACGCTGCCCTCCAGACCGGCGTTCTTTGCGATCTGGCGCAGAGGTGCCTCCAGAGCCTTCAGGACGATCTTGGCACCGGTGCGCTCGTCGCCTTCCAGCGTGTCGCACAGGGCGCGCACAGCGGGGATGGCGTTGATGGGAGCAGTGCCGCCGCCAGCGACAACGCCTTCCTGAACAGCAGCCTTGGTTGCGTTCAGAGCGTCCTCGATGCGCAGCTTCTTATCCTTCATCTCGACCTCGGTAGCAGCACCGACCTTGATGACTGCAACGCCGCCGGCCAGCTTTGCCAGGCGCTCCTGCAGCTTCTCGCGGTCGAAATCGCTGGTGGAAGCCTCGATCTGGTTGCGGATCTGTGCAATGCGGGCTGCAATGGCATCCTTATCGCCTGCGCCGCCCACGATGGTGGTGTTCTCCTTGGTGACCTTGACCTGACGGGCATGGCCCAGCATCTGGACGGTAGCGTCCTTCAGCTCGTAGCCCAGATCAGAGGACACCACAGTGCCACCGGTCAGGATGGCGATATCCTGCAGCATCTCCTTGCGGCGGTCGCCGAAGCCGGGAGCCTTGACAGCCACCACATTCAGGGTGCCACGCAGACGGTTGACGATCAGGGTGGACAGAGCCTCGCCCTCGATGTCCTCAGCCACGATCAGCAGCTTCATGCCGTTCTGCATGACCTGCTCCAGCAGGGGGACCAGATCCTGGATGACGCTGATCTTCTTATCGGTGATCAGGATGGCGGCGTTGTCCAGAGCAGCCTCCATCTTGTCGGTATCGGTGACCATATACGGGGTCAGGTAACCGCGGTCGAACTGCATGCCTTCCACGATCTCGTTGTAGGTCTCAGCGGTGGTCTTGTTCTCCTCAATGGTGATGACGCCATCGGAGGTGACCTTTTCCATAGCCTCGGCGATCAGACGGCCGATCTCCGGGTCGCCGGCAGAAATGGTGCCGACGCGAGCGATATCGTTGCTGTCCTTCACCTTCTGGCTGTGAGCCTTGATGGTCTCAACGGCCTTGGCAACGGCCTTGCTCATGCCGCGGCGGATGTCCATGGGGTTGGCACCGGCGGTGACATTCTTCATGCCCTCGGTGACCATGGCCTGTGCCAGCACGGTTGCGGTGGTGGTGCCGTCGCCTGCGGCGTCGTTGGTCTTAGTGGCCACTTCACGCACCAGCTGTGCACCCATGTTCTCGAACTCGTCCTTCAGCTCGATCTCCTTGGCAATGGTCACACCATCGTTGGTGATGACCGGGGCACCGAACTTCTTGCTCAGCACCACGTTGCGGCCCTTGGGGCCCAGGGTGATCTTGACGGTGTTTGCCAGGGTATCAATACCGGCACACAGTGCCTTGCGGGCGTCCTCGCCCTGCTTGATCTGCTTTGCCATAATCTATCGCTCCTTTTAAAGCTGCATTTTTCCAGAAATAGGGGGAACCGCTCAGTCTTCCACGACGGCCAGGATGTCGCTCTGGCGCACGATGGTGCACTCCTCGCCATCCACTTTGACCTCGGTGCCGGAATACTTGCTGGTGAGCACCTTGTCGCCGACCTTGACGGTCATTTTGACTTCCTTGCCATCCACAACGCCGCCGGGGCCCACTGCGACGACCTGCGCCACCTGGGGCTTCTCCTTGGCACTGCCGGTCAGGATCAGACCGCCCTTGGTGGTCTCCTCAACCTCAACAGTCTTGATAACAACGCGGTCTGCAAGAGGAATGATCTTCATAGTTCTTGCCCTCCTATAGAAAATATAATTTAAAACTTTGCTGCACCCGGCAGGGTTCGTGTTCACCGCGCCGGGCTGTTTAGCACTCCTTTTCTCTGAGTGCTAAGTGTATTGTACTCATCTTGCCCGAAAAAATCAAGACTTTTTAGAATGTTTTTTATTAACATTTTGTGACAGTGAAAAAATCAGACCGGACAACGCAAAAAGAAAGAGCTCTGCCTTCCCGGCAAAGCTCTCGTTTTTGCGATCATTCAGCACTTGCGGCGGTTTTCTGCTCCACGAATCTGTGGTAAGCAGCCTTTGGCAGCCAGACCCGTCCGGCCAGCGGCTGCACCTCCACGCGCACCTGCTCGCAGGGGGCACATTCGCCGTCCGCTGTGGCAATGATGGGCCCGCGTCCATCGGCGGCGCGCAGGGTCACAGCCTTGGCCCGGCGGTAGATGAAATAGGGCTTTGCCGCTTCCACCAGCTGCCCGTTCTGGAAATGGCGGCCGTTCTTGTACATGCTCAGCAGCTTTGCGATGGTCAAGCGCCCCACCTTGCGCACGATGAACACATCCAGCCAGCCATCATCCGGCTGCGCCTCCGGCCCGGCGCAGAAACCGCCGCCGTAGGTGCGGCCGTTGCAGATGGCACACATCAGACAGTCCACCGCAAAGGTCTCACCGTCGATGGTGTACTCCACCCGGCGGCCGATGTGCCCGCACAGCTGCTCCACAATGGACAGCAGATAGGACACCTCCCCGCCGCACAGCGGGATGCGCCGGAATTTGGGGATGCCGTAGGCCACCTGCGCGTCCAGCCCGGCAGCACAGATGGTGGCCGACAAGCCGAGGTTGGTCTGCATCAGGTCGATGGGCACCGCCCCGCCCGCCAGCTGGGCATCCAGGTCCAGAAACTCCTCCCGCGTCCCAAAGGTACGCAGGAAGTCATTGCCGCTGCCGTAGGGCAGGCAGCCCACGGCGGTGCCTGCAAAGCCATAGGCCCCGGTGAGGGCCTCGTTGAAGGTGCCGTCGCCGCCCGCCGTGAAAATGCGCAGCGGCTCCCCTGCCTGCTGTGCCCCGGCTGCGGCAGCGCGGGCCAGCTCCCGCGCATGTCCGGCGTGGGTAGTGATGCGGATGGTATATTCCTCCGGGGCAAGGCCTGCCCGGGCAGCTGCAGCGTTGATCTGCTGCGGCAGCTGCTGGGTGCAGTCGGTCTTGCCAGCGGTGGGGTTCAAAAGAAACAAAGTGTGCATGCGGTGCCTCCTGCGATTCTGTTGCTTCTATGATAACAGAAATTCTGCAGGATGCAAGGCATTTTGGTCATTCCCTGCCCGGTATCAAAGGGTCGCCGTCTCGTCCTGCCGGAGGACGATGGTGCCCTCTGCCGTACAGTCCGCAGTCCAGTGCTGCCCGGTGCAGGCAGTCCCGGCAGCGATCTGATCGGCCAGCGCCTGTTCCACCGCTCGGTCCACCTGTCGGCGCAATTCCCGCGCTCCATAGGCCGAGCGGGCACGGGCCGCCAGCACGGCCCCCACCTGCGGGGTGTGCCGGAGCTGATAGCCGCTGCGCGCCGCCCGGACTTCCAACCTGCAGAGCATTTTTTCCGCGATGGCAGACATGCTCTCGTCGCTGAGCGGACGGAACACGATGAGCTCATCCAACCGCCCCACCAGCTCCGGACGGAACCACTTTTTGGCTTCCTCCACAGCCTGCGCCGCCTGCTTTTCAAACACGGCCTCCGACCCAGCCGCAAAGCCCAGCGGCGCGGACTGCCCGGCCAGAAAGCGTGCTCCCAAGTTGGAGGTGATGAGCACGATGGTGTTGCGGAAGTCCGCCTTGCGGCCCATGGCGTCGGTGAGCTGACCGTCCTCCAGGATCTGCAGCAGAATGTTCTGGATGTCCGGGTGTGCCTTTTCGATCTCGTCAAACAATACCACACTGTAGGGGCGGCGGCGCACGGCCTCGGTGAGCTGGCCGCCTTCGTCATGACCCAGATAGCCCGGAGGTGCCCCCAGCAGGCGGGCAGTGGTGTGCTGTTCCTGATACTCCGACATATCGAACTTGAGCAGGGCCTTCTCGCTGCCAAACCAGCTCACGGCAAGTGCACGGGCCAGTGCTGTCTTGCCTACCCCGGTGGGGCCGAGGAAGAGCATGGCCCCGATGGGCCGACCCGGCTCTCCCAGCCCGGTGCGGCTGCGCCGGATGGCCCCCGCCACCGCTGCTGCAGCCCGCTGCTGGCCCACGATTTCTTCATTGAGACGTGCTTCCAGTTTTTCAAGCCGCTCCCGCTCCTGTTCACTCACCTGTTCGGCAGGCACCCCGCTGGCCTGTGCTACCACCCGGGCAATGTCCTCCTGGGTGAGCACCGGCTGGGGCTTCTGCTCCTGCTCGGCCCGGATGCGGGCCGCCGCACAGGCTTCGTCCACCAGATCAATGGCCTTGTCCGGTAGGCAGCGCCCCGGCAGATACCGTACCGACAGCTCCACCGCCGCCTGCAGGGTCTGCGGCGGCAGGGTGACATGGTGGTAGCGCTCATAGCGCGGGGCCAGCCCGTTGAGGATGTCCACCGCCTGTGCAGGAGTAGGCTCCTCCACCTGCACCCGGCCAAAGCGGCGCTCCAGCGCGGCATCCTTCTGGATGTGTGTGCGGAATTCCTGATTGGTGGTGGCACCGATGAGCTGGATCTCGCCGCGGGCCAGCACCGGCTTGAGGATGCTGGCCGCATCAATGGCACCCTCTGCCGCACCAGCCCCCACGATGGTGTGGAATTCGTCCACAAAGAGGATGGCGGTGCCGTCCCGCACCAGCTCCTCCAGCAGGTTCTTGAAGCGCTCTTCAAAATCGCCCCGGTACTTGGTGCCCGCTACCAGGCTGGCCATATCCAGCGCCAGCAGCCGCCTGCCCTGCAAGGCACGGGGCACCTGCCCCTTTGCGATGCGCTGGGCCAGTCCCTCGGCCAACGCAGTCTTGCCCACACCCGGCTCCCCCACCAGACAGGGGTTGTTCTTCTGGCGGCGGCACAGGATCTCCACCATGCGATCCAGCTCGGCATCCCGGCAGAACACCGGGTCCAGTTCTCCGTCCAGCGCGCGGCGGGTCAGGTCGCGGCAATATTTATCGCTGGCACGGCCCGCCCGCGGCATGCTGGCCGACACCCGCGGCTGAGCGGGAAAGACAAACTGCCCGGACAACTGGCGGCACTCCCGCACGGCCTCCGTGAGGGGCACTCCCATGGAAGCCAGCAGCAGCCCCGCCGTGCAGCCATCATCCTCCAGCATGGCACAGAGCAGGTGTTCCGGCTCCGCCCGTGAGACATGGGCGTTCTGCGCCCCGATGAGGGCGTAATCCATGGTGCGGCGCAGGTCCGGTGCCATGGCGTGCCGATCCAGATGCTGCGCCGGGCCGCGACGGTTCTCGGCCAGCTGACGGCGCACAGCCTGCTCTGAGATATGTCGGCTGTTCAGGAATCGCGCCGCAGCCCCCTGCTCCTGCTGCAGCATGGCAAGCAGCAGATGCCCGGTGTCTGCCTGACTGCAGCCAAAACTGCCGGCCAGCTCTACTGCTTGCTGCAGCAGCTGCTCCGCCTCCCGCGAGAACCCTCTGTATCCGCCAAAGCCCAGTTTTTCCCAAATGCTCATCTGCGTGCTCCTTGCTGTTCTGTCAAATCATATCGCAGTAGCAGTATAGCCCAGATGCACCGGAAAAAATCAGTGGTTTGTGTCGGGCCTGCCGGGTGCGGCGCGCAAAAAAGGAGGACGGCTCCGAAGAACCGCCCTCCAACAATTCAGGCTATTGTACTATTCGCAAAGGGATATCCGGATCACTCAGCAGCCTTGGTTGCTTCGATCTGCTTGATCAGCTCAGGCACGACCTTGAACAGGTCGCCCACGATGCCGTAATCGGCCACGCCGAAGATGGGTGCGCTCTCGTTCTTGTTGACGGCGATGATGCACTCAGAATCCTGCATGCCGGCGGTGTGCTGAATGGCACCGGAAATGCCCAGAGCCACATAGATCTTGGGGTGCACGGTCTTGCCGGTCTGGCCAACCTGGTGGTCAGCGCTCATCCAGCCTGCGTCGGTCACGGCACGGGAAGCGCCCACGACGCCGCCGCCCAGAGCGGCAGCCAGCTGCTCAGCCAGCTCGATGCCCTTGTTGACATCCTTGCTGATGCCACGGCCCACAGAGACGATGACGTCAGCACCGATCAGATCGACCAGCTTCTCAGCGGCCTTCTCGACGCTCAGGACCTCGGTCTTGATGTCATCAGCGGTCAGGCTGAAGGCGGGCTTCACGATCTGGCAGGCATCAGCCTTAGCCTGATCGAAGGGAGCCTTCTTCATGACGCCGGGACGCACGGTGGACATCTGCGGACGGAAGCGGGGGCAGATGATGGTAGCCATCAGATGGCCGCCGAATGCAGGACGGGTCATCTTCAGGTTGCGGTCCTCATAATCAAACTTCTGCTTGGACAGGTCGATGGTGGAGCTTTCCTTCAGGAACTCGACATACTTTGCGGTGTCGATGTCCAGATGGGTCGCATCGGCGGTCAGGCCGGTGTGCAGACGGGCTGCGCAGCGGGGGCCCAGGTCGCGGCCGATGTTGGTAGCACCGATCAGCAGGACTTCGGGCTTGTACTCGTTGACCATGTCGCACACGACCTTGGCGTATGCGTCGGTGGTGTAGTCCTTCAGCAGGGGGCTGTCGCAGACCATGACCTTATCGGCACCATAGCCGCCCAGCTCCTTGGCAATGCCTTCCACGTTGTCGCCCAGCAGCAGGCCGGTGACTTCGCAGCCCAGCTCGTCAGCCAGCTTACGGGCCTCGCTCACCAGCTCGAAATCGGTGGACATCAGTGCGCCCTGGCGCTGCTCGCAAAAGACCCAGACGCCCTTGTATTCGTTAAAATCAGCCATTGTAATCCTATGCTCCTTTCATCAGATCAGGTGCTTCTTGGCCAGGAT
>ENA-UESG01001554-UESG01001554.1-human-gut-metagenome-genome-assembly--contig:-NODE-1554-length-14436-cov-4.987046_pt1 | contig 14436 bp, 9 predicted proteins | sample MGYA00243002_ERZ508003 | MGnify/ENA primary metagenome ERZ508003 (study PRJEB26167, sample SAMN06115514) | human gut metagenome | host: Homo sapiens | place: China:Shanxi | collected 2015-12-02... | reverse complement strand
CATGATAGTTAATGCCTGCTGATTTGGCAAAGGGTATAAATTTAGCTGCAGAATCTAAAACTCCACAATACCAGCAGGCATTAACTATCATGCACCTCAATGAGTATCGTTGGGAACTTGAAAGAACATTTAGAGAATATGCGTGGTGCCAGTTTGGTTTCTTTCAACAAAAAGGCTTATTGTTTGCTAATGACAGAAAGGCTATTGAAGTGATGGATGAAAATGTAGAGAAGAACATGTGGTTGAAAGGACGTCGGGATCTTTATTCAAAGATGATGTTTAAAGAAATTCGCGACGCACGTGAACAAGAGATGGATGTTCTGATTTCCAAGATCTACGAAATCAACAAGCCAGTAGTAAGAAAGATTGTTCTGAGAAAAATATAATATTTCTTTAGATAAGAAAGGTTTGAATTGGTGTATGGTGGTGCCGGCTAATAGTCGGCACCTTTTTTATGTATGATATTTGATTTAATTTCTTTTCCAGAAATCGGAACTGAACAGCAGCAATACCGTAAACAACTCCAGACGTCCGAGAAGCATCAAAAAGGAGAGCAACCATTTGGCTGCATCAGGCAATTCACTCCACGAGAAGGCAGGGCCACACGTGCCGAGTCCCGGTCCCATGTTTCCTATACTTGATATGACCGTTCCGATAGATTCGAGAAATCCCACTCCGAAGCCCATCATGACAAGAATGCTGATAATGGCGATGATTGCATACAAAAATGTAAATGCCAGTACGGTAGACTGGATAGAGGGGGAGATCACCTGTTTATTCACCCGTACGGGCAATACTGCATTGGGATGCAGAATATGTTTAAATTCATTTTTGGCAACTTTGAAGAGGATAACCATGCGGATACATTTGATACCACCTGTCGTACTGCCTGCGCAAGCACCCATTATCATTACGATAAGAAGACAGCCCCAGAGAATGGAGGGCCAGAGCATATAGTCGGCAGTGGCAAAACCGGTTGAAGTCTGTAGGGAGATTACTTGGAACAGAGATTTCCGGAATGCTTCTTCTGCTCCCATCGAACTGGTCTGATAAAGCCAGACTGCTATGAAAACCGTGAAAAAGGCAACAGACATAAAATAAAACTTCAGCTCGGCATCATGGATAAACTTCTTTATTTTCCCATTGAACATCAGCAATAATAGCGTGAAGTTGACTCCCGAGAGGAACATGAAAACAGATATTACATAGTCTATGTAAGGCGAGTGGTAATATTCGATACTTGTCTGCTTGGTGGAGAACCCACCTGTACTGGTCGTGGTGAAAGCGTGGCAGATACTGTCGAAAAGTCCCATGCCCCCGAATACCAGTAATATAATCAATGTCCCCGTCATACCGGCATAGATGCCCCAGATCCATTTGGCGGTAACACCAATACGGGGATGTACTTTGTCATGAGTCGGCCCGGTGGCTTCGGCAGCAAATACCAGAATACCTCCCATACCGAAAATCGGAAGAACGGCAATCGTAAAGAATACAATTCCCAGACCACCGATCCACTGAGTCATTGCCCGCCAGAAAAGGATTCCGTGAGGCATCGATTCTATATTATTCATGATGGTGGCACCGGTACTGCTGAAGCCGGACATTGTCTCGAAGAAGGCATCGGTGACACTTGGAATATACCCGCCTATATAATAGGGCAACATTCCAAAAAAGGAGAAAGCAATCCAGGCTACACTGACAATCACATATCCATCGCGGCGGTTGAGTGACTTTTCGGCCCCTCTTCCAATAGCAAGCATAATCACACCTACAAAGGCCGTGATAGCTGATGAAAGCAGAAAACTGTTTAAATCATCTTCCTTGTAAAATAGTGAAACACCACCGCAACACATTAACATAGCCGTTTCTATCAGTAACAGAAACCCCATGATGCGATATATCATCCTCGAATTAATCATTTTTTAAGTAATAGGTATTAAGTAATAAGTAATAGGTATTAAGTATTAAGTATTAAGTATTATGCGCCAAGTATCAGATATAATGTCAAGTACAAGCTGCTACGGTTATTACCTATTACCTAATACCTATTACTTAATTAAAGAACTTCTCAATCTTCTTGATCATCATACTCAGGCAGAATACAACGACATGGTCTCCAGGACGAATCAGCGTATCTCCGGTTACGAGCACTCCTTCGCCATTGCGAATCATACCTCCGATGGTTGTTCCTTTGGGCAATCCCAGATCCTTGATTAAATTTTTAGTAATCTTTGCTCCGGCGGGTACGGTAAATTCAGCCACATCGGCGTTGGCAAACGTCAGGCATTTGACATTGGATACATCGGCATCCAGCATCATCTGATAAATGTGGCTGGCGGCAATCATTTTCTTATTGATGACCGTGCCGATATCAAGACTTTCCGCCATGCCGATATAGTCGATATTCTCTACTTCCGCCACCGTCTTTTCCACTCCCATACGTTTGGCGGCGAGACAGGCGAGGATGTTCGTTTCCGAATTGTCCGTCAAGGCGACAAATGCTTCGGTATTCTTTAAACCTTCTTCGATGAGCAGGTCCATATCACGACCATCGCCGTTGATGATCATGGTTTTGTCGTCCAATAATTCAGTCAGCCGGTTGCAACGGTTGATGTCGTTATCTACAATTTTTACCTGCATATAATCCGGCACGTACTGAGCGGTACGGACGGCGATACGGCTTCCGCCCATGATCATGACGTTGCGTACATCGGCATAATCCTCCTTGCCGGCTATTTTCCGGATATAAGGAATATATTTGCGTGTAGTGGTGAAATAAACAATATCGTGCAGTTTGATAACATCGTCTCCGCGCGGAATGATGGTTTCCGTTCCGCGTTTGATGGCTACCACGTGGTAAGGGATGTCCGGTGCACCCAGTTGATGGAGGGGAATATTCAGTATTTCCGCTTTTTCGCGCATCTTGGTACCGATCAGTATCAAGGCGCCTCCGCAGAATTCCCACCATTGACGTACCCAGCTCATACGCATGGAAGATACGATTTCTTTGGCAGCAAGCATTTCCGGATAGATCAATGAGTCTACACCCAGTTTCCGGAAGAATTCCTTGTTTTTGGGCAGAAGATATTCGTAGTTGTCGATGCGGGCGACAGTCTTTTTGGCACCCAGATTGGTGGCTAGCATACAGGCAGTCATATTCCGGCTTTCGTCGGGGGTGACTGCGATGAACAAGTCCGCTTCTTTCACGCCTACCTCTTTCAGTCCCGAGATGGAAGAAGGAGAAGCCGTGACAGTCAACAAATCGAAGTTGGCGCTGAGGGCACTTAGTTTTTCTTCGTCATCGTCCATCAGGATAATGTCCTGTTTTTCCCGGGACAATAATTTAGCCAGGTGGGTGCCTACGTTTCCGGCACCTGCGATAATTATCTTCATCTTCAGTTAGTTAATTCTTTTATTTTGCTCATGTCGGGCAGAAGTTCACATTGCTTCAGCAATTCTTTTGTCAGGCTGTCTTCATCCATTCCGCAGAGCTGATATAACTCGGCTACCGTGCCGTGTTGCACGAATTTATCCGGAATTCCGATGCGTTTGACTGTCGGGGTATATTCATGGTCGGCCATGAATTCAAGTACGGCACTTCCCATTCCTCCCTGAATCGTTCCGTCTTCTATGGTGACGATGTGGCGGAATGTGCGGCCCACTTCGTGCAGCAGTTCTTCGTCCAGCGGTTTGAGGAATCTCAGATCATAGTGGGCGATGCTTCTTCCCGATTCGGACTCGGCACGGGCGATGGCACTCCTTGCTTTATTTCCGATAGGTCCTATGCTGATGACAGCTATATCTTTTCCGTCCTTCAATTTCCGTCCTTTGCCTACAGGAATTTCTTCAAGCGGGCATTTCCAGTCCACCAATACGCCACGGCCACGCGGATAGCGGAGTACGAACGGACCTTTATCCGGCAGTTGTGCCGTGTACATCAGTCGTCGCAGCTCATGCTCATTCATAGGGGAGGCGATGGTCAGATTAGGTATCGGACGCAGATAAGCCATGTCGAACGCACCGTGATGTGTCGGACCGTCTTCGCCTACCAGTCCGGCACGGTCGAGACAGAGAACTACGGGAAGATTCTGAATAGCCACATCATGGATAATATTGTCATAAGCCCGTTGCATGAACGATGAATAGATGTTGCAGAAAGGCTGCAAGCCATCTTTTGCCATTCCTCCGGAGAAGGTGACGGCGTGGCCTTCGGCAATACCCACATCGAAAGCCCGCTTGGGCATTTTGGACATGAGGATGTTCATCGAACAGCCGGAAGGCATGGCGGGAGTCACACCTACGATCCTTGGATTGGCTTCCGCCAGTTCCACCAGTGTATTTCCGAAAACGTCTTGGAACAGGGGAGGCATTCCTTCCGTATTGGCTACGAAACGCTCTCCGGTGACGGGATCGAACTTGCCGGGAGCGTGCCATTCGGTGGCGTGTTTCTCGGCAGGGGCGAAGCCTTTTCCTTTGATCGTGTGGAGATGCAGTATTTTGGGACCTTTGAGGTCTTTAATGTCACGCAATACCCTTGAAAGGTTCTTTATGTCATGGCCATCGATAGGACCGAAGTAGCGGATGTTCATTCCTTCGAATATATTCTGTTGCTGGGCGGCCATTGACTTCAGACTGTTGCCGAAGCGGATCAGTGCCTTGCGACGTTCATCGTTCAGGATGCCGAGCTTGAACAACAGGCGGGAAGCCTTGAAACGCAGTTGGTTGTAGCGGTTCGAGGTTGTCAGGTTGAACAGGTATTGTTTCATACCGCCGACACTGCGGTCGATAGCCATGTCGTTATCATTCAGGATAATAAGCAGGTTGTTCGGGGTGGTAGAAGAATTGTTCAATCCTTCAAAAGCCAGTCCTCCGCTCATCGAACCGTCTCCGATGATGGCTATCACATGACGTTGGTCGTCTCCCTTCTTGGCGGCGGCGACAGCCATGCCGAGGGCTGCGGAGATCGAATTGGAAGCGTGTCCGCAGGTAAATGTATCGTATTCGCTCTCTTCGGGAGAAGGGAAGGGGCGAATACCTCCCAGTTTCCGGTTGGTGGAGAATGCTTCACGCCGTCCTGTGAGGATTTTGTGGCCGTACGCCTGATGTCCCACGTCCCATACAATACGGTCATAAGGTGTATTGTAGACGTAGTGCAGGGCTACGGTCAGTTCCACTGTTCCGAGGCTGGCAGCGAAGTGCCCCGGATTGCAGGAGAGTTCTTTAATAATGTCTTGCCTTAATTCATCGCATACTTCCGGCAGTTGGTCTACTTCCAGACGGCGCAGATCATCGGGGCTGTTGATTGAGTTTAGCAAGTTATATATCGGTTCATTCTTCATGATTCGAGAAAATTTGGTGCAAAAATACGAAAAAGAAAGCGGAAGCCCTTTCTTTTTACCTAAATTCTTATTGTTAAAGCGAAGTACGAGGGTGGAATGGCATTCGGTCGTTGGTATATTGAAGTATGTGCCGTCGGGTTCCCGGAAGAACTGTAACTTTCTTTTTATTATGTGAAATGTGGATTAATATTACTAATCAAATGAAATCTCTATTAGGGAAATAAAAGTTGCATGAAAAAAGAGAACATGAACTTGCAGAAACGTTCGTATCGTTATTAATAAATTTGATGATCGTTTATTATAGACGTTTCTTCCGTTTATTAGAAACTCTAAAATGAGATTTTGTAGGAAATAGATTGAATTAATGCAAAAAAAAAGGCTGCAAACTTCATAGAGCTTGCAGCCTTTGGGCTATATCAATCGTCTTATTCCTTAGTAAAATGAGAAGGAATAAGCTGTATTTGTTGTAATATGATACTGTATTTTATCCATGTTTTCTATTCTTTTATATCCGTTATTCATTGATTTTCTGTTTTCGGTCTACAAATATACAACATAAAAAGCCATTTGTCAAGCCTTGAATAGATTTGTGATTAAAATAAAGCGGAATATCGTATCTTTGTCGTACTTTTGCAAGAGAGAAACAATCGAAAGAAGGAGAATATATGGATTTTCAAACAAAGGTAGAACTACCGGCGGGCTTGCCGCCTGTCAGTCATGCGGAACGGATTCTTTTGATGGGGTCTTGTTTTGCAGAGAACATGGGCAGGTTGCTGGCAGAAAATAAATTTCGCGTTGACATGAATCCTTTCGGGATTCTCTATAATCCGCTGTCGGTCTCTACGGCTTTGGTGGAGATATTGAAGGGGAAGGTGTATCAGGAGAAAGACTTATTCCTATATAAGGAGTGCTGGCATAGTCCGATGCATCATGGTTTGTTCTCTGCGTCATCGCCGGAGGAAGTACTTGAAAAGATAAACACTCGCTTGTCGCAGGCTCACCGTTCGGTCCACGAACTTGACTGGCTGATGCTGACTTTCGGCACTGCCTATGTATATGAACAGAAAGAAACAAGGCAGGTAGTCTCCAATTGTCATAAACTGCCGGAGAGCTGCTTCAACCGCCGGATTCTTTCGGTAGATGAGATTGTGAACGAATATACTTCGTTGATAACCAGTATGGTGGCGCGCAATTCTCACTTGAAGGTCTTGTTCACGGTCAGCCCTATCCGGCATATACGTGACGGGATGCATGCCAACCAGTTGAGTAAATCGACCTTATTGCTTGCCATCGACCGCCTGCAACAGCTCTTTCCGGATCATGTGTTCTACTTTCCTTCTTATGAGATCGTTTTGGATGAACTGCGTGATTATCGCTATTATGCCGATGACATGCTTCATCCGTCTCCGTTGGCTGTCCGTTATTTGTGGGAACGCTTTTCGGAGGCCTTCTTTTCTGCCGAAACGAAGCAGGTGATCACTGCCATCGAAGATATTACTAAAGACTTGTCACACAAGCCTTTTCATCCGGAGTCGGAAGCGTATCAACGCTTTTTAGGACAAATAGTGTTAAAAATCGAACGACTTAACGGAAAATATCCGTACTTAGACTTTCAAAAAGAAACAGAACTATGTCATATACGATTGAATCCATAGCCGAATATATCGGTGCACGCCGTGTCGGAGAGCATGAAGCGACGATTGATTGGCTACTTACAGATAGCCGCTCTTTGAGCTTTCCGGAAGAAACCCTTTTCTTTGCTTTGCCCACCAAACGTAATAATGGTGCACGCTATATCTCCGAACTATATGATCGGGGAGTGCGCAACTTCGTGGTTACGGAAGAAGACTTTAAGAGAATGGAGAATGGAGAATGGAAAATGGAGAATGCTATGCAGCAGGATGGTGCGCAGCCTACTCCCAACTCTCGACTCTCCATTCTCGATTTCTCCAATTTCTTGATCGTGGCGAATCCTTTGAAGGCTTTGCAGAAGCTGGCCGAGGCTCATCGGGAGAATTTCAAGATTCCGGTAATCGGTATCACGGGCAGTAATGGAAAGACCATTGTGAAAGAGTGGTTGCATCAATTATTGAGTCCGGACCGCTGCATTGTCCGTTCGCCCCGCAGTTATAATTCTCAGATCGGCGTTCCCTTGTCCGTCTGGCAACTGAATGAAGAAGCCGAATTGGGTATTTTCGAAGCCGGTATCTCCGAAATGGGGGAGATGGGGGCCTTGAAGCGCATGATTAAACCGACTATCGGTATTCTGACTAATATAGGCGGTGCCCATCAGGAGAATTTCTTCTCATTGCAGGAGAAATGTATGGAGAAGCTGACACTCTTTAAAGATTGCGATGTGGTGATCTATAATGGAGATAACGAGCTGATCAGTAATTGTGTGGCAAAGTCGATGCTGACAGCCCGTGAGATTGCATGGAGCTGCAAGGATATCGAGCGCCCTCTTTATATCAGCAAGGTGACAAAGAAAGAAGACCATACTGTGATTGCTTACCGCTATCTGGATATGGATAATATCTTCTGTATTCCTTTTATAGACGATGCTTCCATCGAAAATGCGTTGAACTGCCTGGCAGCCTGTCTTTATCTGATGACTCCTGCCGATCAGATTACCGAACGGATGGCACGGCTCGAACCGATCGCCATGCGCCTGGAAGTAAAAGAAGGCAAGAATAATTGTATACTCATCAACGATAGCTACAATTCGGACTTGGCTTCTCTGGATATAGCACTGGATTTCCTGGTACGCCGTTCGGAAAAGAAAGGACTGAAACGGACACTTATCTTATCGGATATTTTGGAGACAGGGCAGAGTACGGCTACGCTTTACCGTCGGGTAGCACAACTGATAAAGAGCCGGGGCATCAACAAGCTGATCGGTGTAGGAGCGGAGATTTCTTCGTGTGCCGCTCGCTTCGAAGGTACGCCGGAACGATACTTCTTCCCCGATACAGACGCCTTGCTAAGATCGGGCATTTTCAAAACCCTTCATTCGGAAGTCATTCTGATAAAAGGTTCCCGCGTATTCAACTTTGATCTGGTATCGGAAGAACTGGAACTGAAAGTGCATGAAACGATTCTGGAAGTGAACTTGGGTGCGATGGTTGCCAATCTGAATCACTATCGCTCCATGCTCCGCCATCCGGAGACGAAAATGATCTGTATGGTGAAGGCTGCTGCCTACGGAGCCGGATCATACGAGATTACCAAAACATTGCAGGAGCATCATGTAGATTACCTTGCTGTAGCCGTTGCCGACGAAGGCTCCGAACTGCGTAAAGCAGGCATCACCTCCTCCATTATCATCATGGACCCCGAACTGACATCGTTCAAAACGATGTTCGATTATAAACTCGAACCGGAAGTGTACAACTTCCATTTGCTCGATGCACTGATTAAGGCGGCCGAGAAAGAAGGAATCACCAACTTCCCGATTCATGTCAAACTGGATACGGGTATGCACCGTCTTGGTTTTTCCGTCGATGAAATTCCGTTGTTGATCCGTCGTCTGAAAAGTCAGAATGCGGTTATTCCCCGGTCGGTATTCTCTCATTTTGTGGGAAGTGATTCGGCGCAATTCGACTTCTTCACCCGTCAGCAGATTGAACTGTTCGAGAAAGGTTCGCAGGAATTGCAGGAAGCTTTCTCACACAAGATTCTGCGTCATATCTGCAATACAGCCGGTATCGAACGTTTTCCCGGTGCGCAGTTTGATATGGTGCGTCTGGGGATAGGACTCTATGGGGTAAGCCCGATCGACAATTCGATTATCAATAATGTAAGCACGCTTAAGACTACGATTCTTCAGATTCGGGACGTGCCCGGAGAAGATACGGTAGGCTATAGCCGGATGGGACATCTGACGCGTCCTTCCCGCATTGCGGCAATTCCTATCGGGTATGCCGATGGCTTGAACCGCCATCTGGGACGTGGCAATGCTTACTGTCTGGTGAATGGCAAGAAAGCTCCCTATGTAGGAAATATCTGTATGGATGTCTGTATGATTGACGTGACGGATATCGATTGCAGGGAAGGGGACAAAGCTGTCATCTTCGGTGACGACCTGCCGATAACCACACTTTCGGATAAGTTGGGGACGATCCCTTACGAAGTGCTGACCAGCATCTCGAACCGTGTGAAGCGAGTCTACTATCAGGACTAAAGCGCAGGCGGTAAAAACAGAATTATATGTAGTAGAATAGTGAATGGAAGACTATAAAGGTTAACGATGGATAAATGGGCGGTAAATGATAACGGGTATACTTAAATTATTTCCCGTTTCCCGTTTATAGTTTCCTGTTTTTCTTTTATAGTCTGCCGTTTTTCTTTATATTTGCACCAACTAATAAACCTCTATAATTAATAAACATATGACAAACTTATTATTATTAGGCTTTTTGCCTAGTGGCTCTGAATGGATCATTATTGCTCTTGTTATTCTTCTCCTTTTCGGTGGTAAGAAGATACCCGAACTGATGCGTGGCTTAGGTAAAGGAGTAAAGAGCTTTAAAGATGGTGTGAACGAGGCAAAAGAAGAAATCAATAAGGCAAAAGACGAAATCGACGCACCGGCAGATTCAGCTAAGAAATAATAAGCAATGGCAGAAATGACCTTCTGGGATCATTTGGATGAGTTGCGTCGGGTACTTTTTCGTGTTATCGGAGTCTGGTTTGTATTGGCAATCGGCTATTTCGTAGCGATGCCTTATTTGTTCGACCATGTAATACTGGCGCCTTGCCATAATGATTTTGTATTTTACGACTTACTACGCTTTATCGGTCAAAAATTCGATTTGACTGATGAATTTTTTACGCAGGAGTTTAAGGTGAAGCTTGTCAATATCAATTTGGCAGCTCCTTTCTTTATACATATGTCGACAGCTTTCTGGATGTCGGTAGTGACGGCTATGCCCTATATTTTCTTTGAGGTCTGGCGTTTTATCAATCCGGCCCTTTATCCGAATGAGCGGAAAGGAGTCAGGAAAGCCTTGACCATAGGAACCGGTATGTTCTTTATCGGGGTGCTTATGGGATACTTTATGGTATATCCGCTGACACTCCGTTTCCTCTCTACCTATCAGCTGAGTTCGGAAGTCGAAAATATTCTGTCGCTCAATTCGTATATCGATAACTTTATGATGCTGATTCTCTGTATGGGACTGGCTTTTGAACTTCCGCTGGTGACTTGGTTGTTGTCTTTGCTGGGAGTCGTCAATAAGTCTTTCCTGCGCAAATATCGCCGTCATGCAGTTGTCATTATCGTAATAGCTGCCGCTATCATCACTCCGACGGGCGACCCGTTCACACTGAGTGTTGTGGCTATTCCGCTTTATCTGCTCTATGAAATGAGTATTCTGATGATAAAGGATAAGAAGGAAGTTCCTGAGTTGGAAGAAGAAGAGGAAGAAGAAGGCGTGGCAAAAGTCTGATAAGCCAATTATTTATCGTTCGTTTCCCCAAGTGTGTGTCAAAAGTCGATAGTAACTCAATTGAGGCTGACTTTTGACACACACATGTAATTTTTATAATATCCCTTTTGTCGTATGGAAAATGAAGGAAGAGAATCTTATGAAATCCTTTTAGCCGTTTGTAAGGCGGATCATTTGCAGCTGACTATTGGCTACAAACAGATGCGCGACTTGCTGGAAAGGCTTTGCCGCCTACATATGCACAACGGTAGTCTGCAGATGACCGATCTTTCCGCACGAATTAGTTTTGTAGCGGCCAAAGTGGGGCTTTCTGTAGCGGAGCAAAACAGACTGCATACCTTCCGACTGACCTCCAATGCCATTCTGAACCGACAACAGGAACCTACCCGCGAACACCTTCTGCGGGATGCGAAAACGCTGGCTTTCTTCATCCGTAAACTTTTTGAGGAAGATATTCCACAGGAACTGTATCGTTTGCTTCCCCGGACGGATGCAACTTATATCGTAGCTCCTCCAGCACACAAGCAGGTGCAGCGGATGCGCGTCTGTTTCCAATATTCCGACGAGCAGTATCTGTATGTGACTCCTTTGGATGAAATAGCTGACGAACCGTTGCGTGTCCGTTACAATATTCCTCAGATCAATGAAGAATTTGCGGAAACCTGTCAGTTGCTCTGGCGCCATGCACAACTCAACTTGCTGGATGTCGTTGTTGACGAAGCAGGAATTCTGACCCCTTCGTTCATTGTCCTTGAACCGGATTATCTGCTTGATATCAGTTCATTGGCAGAATGTTACCGTGATTATGGACATCATCCGGCAAACTATTTCCTTTCCCGTCTTCAGCCGATAGAGAATGCACGCCCGTTGCTTTTAGGAAATATAGCCAACCTTTTCCTCGATGAGTGGATACATGCGGAAGGGGAGGTGGATTATCTGAAATGTATGCAGAAAGCTTTCCGGCGTTATCCGATTGAACTGGCTGCTTGTGCCGACCTGCGTGATCGGGAGAAGGAACGTCAGTTCTTTGATGACTGCAAACTCCATTTTGATCATATCCGTGAGACGGTGAATGATACTTTTCATGCCGCCGGCTACGAACTGGACAAGACAGATGCCGTGCTCGAACCTTCTTATATATGTGAAGCGCTCGGCCTGCAAGGGCGGCTCGACTATATGCAGCGCGATATGTCTTCTTTCATCGAAATGAAATCGGGAAAGGCTGACGAATATGCGATTCGCGGAAAAGTGGAACCGAAAGAGAATAATAAGGTGCAGATGCTGCTTTATCAGGCAGTTCTGCAATATTCGATGGGGATGGATCACCGGAAGGTAAAGGCTTATCTGCTCTATACACGCTATCCGTTGCTTTATCCTTCCCGTCCTTCATGGGCAATGGTCCGCCGTGTGATCGATCTGCGCAACCGGATTGTAGTGGATGAATATGGCATCCAGTTGCGGAACAGCCTGGAATATACGGCACAAAAACTGGAAGAAATAAAAGCCTCGGTACTAAACGAGCGGGGATTGTCGGGACGTTTTTGGGAGACGTATCTGCGCCCTTCTATCGATAATTTCCAGGAGAAGTTGAAATCTCTCTCCACTTTAGAGAAAAGCTACTTCTATGCACTCTATAATTTTATAACGAAGGAACTTTATACGTCCAAGTCCGGTGATGTGGATTATGAGGGACGTACAGGAGCCGCTTCTTTATGGCTTTCTACTTTGGCGGAGAAATGCGAATCGGGGGAGATCATCTATGATTTAAGAATTAAAGAGAATCACGCAGCCGACGAACATAAATCCCACCTGTTGCTGGTACCGTCCGGAGAACTTCAGAGAACGGTGGCGGATGATGCGCAGCACACCCTCCCTAACTTCCGTCAGGGCGATGCCATCGTGCTTTACGAACGGAATGCGGATACGGATAACGTCACCAACAAGATGGTATTCAAAGGCAATATCGACTATCTGAACGAGAATGAAATCTGTATCCGTCTGCGTGCGACCCAGCAGAACTCTTCAGTACTTCCGTCTGATAGCCTCTATGCTATTGAGCACGATGCGATGGATACTACTTTCCGTAGCATGTACCAGGGACTTTATGCTTTTATGTCTGCTACAAAAGAGCGTCGTGATTTGCTGCTCTCTCAACGGGAGCCGCAATTTGATGTGGCATTGGATAAGCAGATAGCCGAAGCTGCCGATGACTTTACTCGTATTGCTTTGAAAGCGAAAGCAGCAAAGGACTATTTTCTGCTGGTAGGGCCTCCGGGAACCGGTAAAACGTCTTGTGCACTGAAGAAGATGGTCGAAACCTTTTATAAAGAGGAAGGAGCCCAAATTTTATTGCTCTCGTACACTAACCGTGCCGTAGATGAAATCTGTAAAGCACTTTCTTCCATTCGTCCGGAAGTCGATTTCATTCGTGTGGGAAGCGAGCTTTCATGTGACGAGAACTATCGGGATCATTTGATAGAGAATGAACTTGCTACCTGTATGCGTCGTACAGAGGTTTGCGAACGTATTAACCGCTGTCGTATATTAGTCGGTACAGTAGCGTCTATCTCCGGCAAACCGGAACTTTTCCGATTGAAGCATTTCGATGTGGCTATTGTAGATGAGGCTACTCAGATACTGGAACCTCAGTTGCTGGGCATACTTTGTGCCAAAGGAGAAAACGGAAAAGAGGGCGTTGGCAAATTTATCCTGATAGGCGATCATAAGCAACTTCCGGCTGTCGTCTTGCAGAATACGGAACAATCGGAAGTATACGATGAAGCCCTGTCTGCTGTCGGACTGAAGAATTTGAAAGATTCTCTGTTTGAAAGACTGTATCGCACAGCCCGTCAGCATACCGATGCCCACCGTACTTACGATATGCTCTGCCGTCAGGGACGTATGCACCCCGAAGTGGCTCTGTTCGCCAATCAAGCTTTCTATGAAGGTCGGCTGCTGCCTGTCGGACTGCCGCATCAACTGGAAGATTCCGGAAATATCAACCGGCTGTCTTTCTATCCTTCGCAGCCCGAACCGATGGGTTCTTCTGCTAAAACAAACCATTCGGAAGCAAAGATTGCTGCCCGTCTGGCCGCAACTGTCTATAAAGAACACTCGGAAGCATTTGATGCCTCCCGCACATTGGGGATCATTACTCCATATCGTAGTCAGATAGCTTTGGTCAAGAAGGAAATAGAAGCTCTCGGCATTCCCGAACTGAATCAGATATTAATTGACACTGTAGAACGTTTTCAGGGAAGTGAACGCGATGTGATTATTTATTCATTCTGTGTGAACTATCCGTATCAGTTGAAATTCCTTTCCAATCTGACAGAAGAAGACGGAATTCTGATTGACCGGAAACTGAACGTTGCCTTGACACGTGCAAGAAAACAGATGCTGCTGACAGGTGTGCCGACGCTGTTGGAGCGTAATCCACTCTATAAAAGTTTATTAAAATTAATAGAGAGCCTCCGGAATATTGCATAATTTTTGCAGACGTTAGTTTTTATTCTCTCTTTATGCAATTCATTAACACCTATTTGTTGAACAAACCCCTATCTTTGCAATACGTTTTTTTCATAGAGATTTAGATTTAAGGTTAGAAGAATTGTGGAAGTCGTGAGACTTCCCTTTTTTTCATCTTA
>ENA-UESG01001531-UESG01001531.1-human-gut-metagenome-genome-assembly--contig:-NODE-1531-length-14626-cov-3.407244_pt1 | contig 14626 bp, 10 predicted proteins | sample MGYA00243002_ERZ508003 | MGnify/ENA primary metagenome ERZ508003 (study PRJEB26167, sample SAMN06115514) | human gut metagenome | host: Homo sapiens | place: China:Shanxi | collected 2015-12-02... | reverse complement strand
ATAACTCCACCAAAATCGAATACAATTTTCTTAATCATGATATATTTTTTATTGCTACAAAGATACAGTTTATATTCCTAAGTAACTGCTTGCTGGTCCTTGATATTTATCAAGAAAAGTATAGAAAGTAAATTTAGACGAAAGAATAACAGTTATCAGACGATTAATTTTATACTATATCAAGTTTAGAGTTTACTAAAAGAAGAAAGAAATATTCGCTACTCTAACAATAATCTTATAAATTTGTCGCATATTTGTATGTAGAGATTAAAAATTGAGACTATGAGTAATCTTCGAATTTTATTGTATGTATTTGTCCTCTCTTTGGCCGCATGTCATCCGGAGGGGACTAATGTGAAACAAGGATTAGATAAAGCTGCTCAATTAATGGAGCAAGATCCGGATACGGCATCCGTTATTCTTGAAACTAGTCAAATGAACCAACTGAATAAGGCGCAACTTGCAGAATACAATTTGCTTTGTACTCAATTCAATGAAGATAAGAATATACCTCACTCTTCTGATCATCAGATTCGTCAGGCCGTGTCTTATTATGAGCAATACGGAAATGAAATTCAGAAGTCAAAAGCCTATTATTATCTGGCATGTGTAGAAAGTGATTTGAATCAGGAGAAAGACGCTGAAACTCATTTCAAAGAAGCAATAAGACTAGCTGCGCAAACAGAAGAATATGAACAAATGACTAAGATTTGCAGGAGATGTAGTCTTTATTATCAGAAATATGGCAACTTTGACGAAGCGCTGGAAATGGAAAGAAAAGCGTATGCCAGCCAATTGATGTTGATTGACAGTAAAGACCGTTCTACCGTGATTCTGTCTTCCGCTTTGGGAGTGTTCGGTGCCATGTCCCTCTTGCTTGGATTGCTATGGAAGAAACATCTGTCTGTACACTCGCAACTGGACACCTTTAAGGAAGAAATGCAGATGAAAGAGGTTGAATCTGACAAACTGGCGATGCAATGTAATTATCTCGAAGAAAAGTATCAATCCCTTCAACAGCATATTTATGAAAATTCTCCGGTTATCTCGAAAGTCCGTCAGTTGAAGGAACGAACTGCTTTGTCTCCCAAAATACCGTCTTTTTCAGAAAGAGACTGGACGGAACTTTTACGACTTCAGGAAAACGTTTACGGCCTTGTATCCAAATTGAAAGAGATAAGTCCGAAACTTACAGAAGAAGATTTGAGGGTATGTGCTTTTTTACGCGAAGGTGTTCAGCCTACTTGTTTTGCAGATTTAATGAAACTGACTGTTGAGACTCTGACCCGGAGAATCTCCAGGATAAAAACGGAGAAATTAATGCTGGCAAACTCTAAAGAATCGTTGGAAGATATTGTGAAATCATTATAGTCTGCATTTGTCTGTGCTTGTTTATGTGACGTTGTTGAATATCAACTGATTATAAGTATAAACTGTCCGTATTCGTCCGATAAGAATCTTCTCTTTTATATGCTTGTTCTATAACTTTGCAAACAAAAAAGTTACAGAGCAATGAATAACTTATTATTTAAAAAATGGAATGATTTTAGTGGGTGGATTGTTTTTCTAATAGCAGCTTTTGTATATGGAATGACGATTGAACCTACTGCTAGTTTTTGGGATTGTCCCGAATTTATTTCGTGTGCCGAAAAGTTACAAGTAGGGCATCCACCGGGTGCACCTTTCTATATGCTCGTAGGAAACCTGTTTACCCAGTTTGCTTCCGAGGCATCGCAAGTGTCTTGGCTGGTGAATTTTCTGAATGCGTTGTTGAGTGCCGGTTGCATCCTGTTTCTTTTTTGGAGTATCACCCGGTTAGTAAGATCCCTGATAATAAATGAAGAGCAGAATTTATCAACGATGGATGTTATCGTCATTCTGGGGTCGGGATTTGTCGGAGCCTTGGCATATACATTCAGTGATACATTTTGGTTCAGTGCGGTAGAAGGTGAAGTTTATGCTTTCTCTTCTTTTCTTACGGCATTGGTCTTCTGGATGATTCTTCGCTGGCAAGATGAATCGGATTCGGTATATGGTGACCGTTGGATTATCCTGATAGCTTATATTATCGGGCTGTCAATTGGAGTGCATTTGCTTAATCTGCTCTGCATCCCGGCCATTGTGCTGGTTTTCTATTATCAGAAGTATCATGCAATATCGTTTAAAGGAGTAGCTGCTGCAATTGTCATATCCGGTCTTCTTATCGTATTTATCCTTTTTGTTTATATTCCTGGCATAGCTGATATGGGAGGGTGGTTCGAGCTGCTCTTTGTCAATGTGTTCGGACTTCCTTTCCATACGGGGCTGATCGTCTTTTTAGCTTTAACATTTCTCGTACTGGTCGGAGCCATTTATCGTTTCCGAAAACGTATGTTGCATACTTCTTTATGGTGCTTGCTTATGCTCACCGTAGGCTATACCACTTATGCGGTGATACTGATTCGTGCCAACGCTAATACTCCGCTTAATGAGAATGCGCCGGACAACGTTTTTACACTTAAAAGTTATCTGAATCGCGAACAGTATGAAAGTGCTCCTCTGCTTTATGGAAAAACTTATGCATCCGAACCGGAATATGTGCCTGAAGGTGACTATTACAGAGTAAAAACGACAAAGGGAAGTGCTGTATATCGTCCGGATAAGGAAAAAGGTAAATATAAAATAATCCGGTATAAAGAAGATGTGTGCTATACTCAGAATATGTTGTTTCCCCGAATGTGGAATGAGCGAATGGCTGCTTCATACAAAAACTGGACGGGAGGAAGCGAAGCGGCTCCCACGCAAAAAGAAAACCTCACTTATTTCATTACCTATCAGCTCAATTATATGTATTGGCGCTATTTCTTATGGAACTTTGTAGGACGGCAGAACGATGTGCAAGGGAGTGGCGAACCGGAACATGGGAACTGGATAACGGGAATTTCCTGGTTAGATAATTTAAGATTAGGTGACCAAAGTTTGTTACCGGAATCTTTACGTCAGAACAAAGGGCACAATGTGTTTTACGGACTGCCGCTATTATTAGGACTGTTCGGAATCTATTGGCAATGGAACCGCAGTAAGAAAGGCAAACAGCAGTTTAGTGTACTGTTCTTCCTTTTCTTTATGACGGGACTGGCTATTGTGCTTTATCTGAATCAAACTCCCGGTCAGCCGCGTGAACGGGACTACGCATACGCCGGTTCGTTCTATGCTTTTGCTATCTGGATAGGGATAGGAGCGGCAGGATTATGTGATATGCTTCGCCGGAAAACAACTTCGACGGTGCAAATCAGTGTGTTAATGACAATCTGTTTATTGATTCCGGTGCAAATGGCGAGCCAGACCTGGGATGACCATGACCGGAGCGCCCGTTTTACTTGTCGCGACTTTGGGGCTAACTATCTGATGACTCTTCCCGATGAAGGAAATCCGATTATTTTTTGTAACGGAGATAACGATACGTTCCCGCTATGGTATAATCAGGATACGGAAGAAGTACGCAGGGATGCACGTGTTTGTAACCTAAGTTATGCGCAGACCGATTGGTATATTTATCAACAGCAATGCCCGTTGTATAATGCTCCCGGACTGCCTATAAGCTGGAATAAAAATCAATATCAGGAAGGAACCAACGAATATGTGGCCGTACGTCCGGAACTGAAAAAACAAATTGAGGAACTGTACCGGAAGCACCCGGAGGAAGCCCGTGACAGCTTCGGAGAAGACCCGTTTGAGGTAAAAAATATCTTGAAATATTGGGTGTTCTCAGAGAAACCGGAGTTTCACGTAATCCCTACGGATACGATAAATATCCACATTGATAAGGACGCGCTGCTCCGTTCGGGAATCATGCTCCCCAAAACAATCCGACATTTGAAAGGGGAGGACTTGAAGGATGCCATACCGGACAAACTGTATATTCCTTTAACGGATATACGTATGTTGACTAAAGTCGATTTACTCATGCTGGAAATGCTTGCCAACTGTAATTGGGAACGTCCGCTTTATCTTGCAATTTCCGTAGGAAGTGTCAGTAAACTGAAGTTTGACAATTACTTTGTACAGGAAGGATTAGCATTCCGCTTTACACCTTTTGACTATAAGAAGTGGGGAGATGTCGGTGAAAACAGACTTTATGCAGTAGATGTGGAAAGGCTTTATGACAACGTTATGAATAGATATAAATATGGCGGACTGGATACTCCGGGGCTCTATCTGGATGAAACAACACTACGCACGTGTTGGTATCATCGCAGGCTTTTTGCGCAACTTGCCAAAGAACTGATAGCGCAAGGAGATAATGAGCGTGCAAAGAAAGTACTCGCTTATGCGGAACAGGTTATTCCGGGATATAATGTTCCCGAAACACATGAAAGCGGTTCTTATGATATAGCGACGGCCTATGCTGCTTTGGGTGAAAAAACGAAAGCAGTGACTCTGGCTGTACATTTGATAGCTGAAGCGGAAGATTATATAAACTGGGCTTTTTCATTAAAAGGAAACCGTATAGAAATGGTTCGCAATGATTGTATCTATAAATTCTGGCAATGGAACCAATATAATGAACTCTTGAAGAAGATAGACGGAGAAAAATATAAAGAGAGCAACCGGCAGTTTGAGGAAAAATATGCGCTATTCGCTCCAACTATGAATTACAAAAACTAAAACGGAAGAAGAATATGAAATCAAAAATAATGAAACAGAAAGAGACAGAAACAGTATTTAGCAGAAGAAATTATATAATTCTGCTAAGTGGTTCGGTAGTAATAATAGTAGGTTATCTATTCATGAGCGGTGAGGGGAGTACCCCTGCCGCCTACAACCCTGATATATTCAGCGGATTGCGTATAAAGGTAGCACCCGTAGTATGTCTGACAGGATATTTGATAAATATATTCGGTATTCTATACCGCCCCAGGCGGAGTTAATTATCTCAATGTTTTCCATGCATACATCATCACCACTATGAATGAAAGCAACGGAACGATGAATGAGAAGGACATTGTAGTCTGGTCTGCTACATATCCCATGAGCAAGGGGCCGACAGCCCCTCCAATGGGAGACATCATTAAATAAGAGGATGCACGTTTGGTATGATTGCCCAGTCCCCGTAATGAAAGTGCAAAAATAGTAGGAAACATAATTGCTTCAAAAGCGTAACCCAAGAAAAGAGCTATTAGTGATATGATCCCCAGATTCAGTACAATTAAAGAACTTGTTACGACTGTACCGACAGCACAAAAGAACAATACTTTCTCTGCCCGTATCTGCCGCATCACCCAACTACCGGCAAATCGTCCGCACATAAATAGCCCCAGACCACCGAACGAAAGAATCACAGAAGCATCGCGGGCGTTCATCCAGCCGTCATCTACCACATAATTAATAAAAAAACTATTAATAGAGATTTCTGCAATTTCATAACAGAATAAAGCTGCGATACCAAAAATAAAAAGCTTGTGTGACCAGAGTCCCTGTGCCTGCCCCTGTTTATCCGTGTCTTCTTCATGGGTAATCTCCGGCAAACGGACTTTGTTAAATACTAAAGCAACTGCCAGTACAATGATTCCCATTAATGTATATGGCAATGAGATATTCGAACTACCTTCTTCCGAAAACAATAATAAACCTCCTATAAGCGGCCCGCAGATACAACCCAATCCGTTAAATGATTGTGCCAGATTTAATCGGCTGGCGGCAGTTTCCCGTTCACCTAATTCCGTCATATAAGGATTGGCGGCAGTTTCCAAAAATACCAAACCGCAGGCAATGACAAACAGGGAGAAAAGGAAGAACTGAAACGACATCCAGTATTCACCGGGAATAAAAAGCAGCGAACCGATACCATAGAGCAACAAACCGAATACTACTCCTTTGCGATAGCCATATTTATTGATAAACAGTCCTGCTGGGATAGCCATGACGAAATATCCCAGATAAAACATGACTTGTACCCATGCCGAATGAGCACGGCTTATATTCATCACATCCTGAAAATGCTTGTTTAACACATCTAAAATAGCATGTGCAAATCCCCATAGAAAGAAAAGGGAAGTGACCAGAATAAAAGGAATCTGATATTCCTTCTTGACTAATTTCTGCATAGTGAGTTTATTAAAAAAGAGCGTTCTTTGCCTTCGGGGCACAAAGATAGGCAAAATGACGAGAAGATGTTCATATCATGATATCGCTTTTACAAAAAAGAATAATAGGTAACAAAAAAAGATTTAGCCCGTCTATAAACAGTGATTCTGTAATATTGGTATAATAATCTGTAATCTATCTACTTTGCGAATATTTAAAATCGAGTATATTTGCTGCATAAATTATTAGTATAAATAAAGTATATGATGCTAAAAAAGTAATGAGTGCTTGATTAATCTGTAATATAGATATAAACTACTATAAAAAGAAAACAATTTAATTATGTTACGTACTATCAGACTTACAGCCGCGATTGTGTGTTTTACACTTGTCACCCTGTTATTTCTCGACTTTACAGGGACATTGCATACATGGTTCGGATGGCTGGCAAAAATTCAATTCCTGCCGGCTGTATTAGCCTTGAATGTAGGTGTGGTATTATTCCTTATCATACTTACAATCTTGTTCGGGCGTATTTATTGTTCGGTCATTTGTCCTTTGGGAGTATTTCAGGATGCTATTTCGTGGGTATCCGGCAAACGTAAAAAGAATCGTTTCCGTTATTCTCCGGCTATGAAATGGCTCCGCTATGGCGTTTTAGCAGTGTTTATTATTGCAATGATTGTAGGCTTGAATGCTTTGGCAATTCTGATAGCACCTTATAGCGCGTATGGGCGAATGGTCTCTGCTTTGTTCGCTCCGGTTTGGCAGTGGGGAAACAACCTTCTGGCATACTTTGCCGAACGGGCCGGCAGTTATGCTTTTTATGAAGTGGACGTATGGATAAAAAGTTTTTCTACTTTGGTTATTGCCGTGGTTACTCTAATTGTACTTATTATATTGGCATGGCGTAATGGACGGACTTACTGTAATACGATTTGTCCGGTAGGTACGGTATTAGGATTCATATCCCGATATTCTATCTTCAAACCGGTGATTGATACTTCCAAATGTAACGGATGCGGATTATGTGCACGTAATTGTAAGGCGTCCTGTATTGATGCGAAAACGCATAAAATAGATTATAGCCGTTGCGTCGTTTGTATGAACTGCTTGGGAAAATGTAAGAAAGGGGCTATTAAATACACAAGACGTATCCCCGAAATAGAAGCGGAACCTGAGATGATAACTACCTCCAAAGCTAAATCCGTTACTACGGAGCAAGTAGACAATGCTCGCCGCAGTTTTCTTTCTGCATCGGCTATCTTCGCAACCACCGCCGCACTAAAAGCACAGGAAAAGAAAGTGGACGGCGGACTGGCAACCATTGAAGACAAGAAGATTCCCCATCGGGAAAATCCCATTTTACCTCCCGGTTCATTAAGTGCGCGCAATTTTGCACAGCATTGCACAGCCTGTCAATTATGTGTTTCGGTTTGTCCTAATCAGGTACTCCGCCCTTCTGGCAATTTGTTGACTTTGATGCAGCCGGAAATGTCTTATGAACGTGGCTATTGTCGTCCTGAATGTGCAAAATGCGCGGAGGTCTGTCCTACGGACGCTATTCATCTGACCAGCCTTGCTGATAAGTCTGCCATTCAAATCGGCCATGCCGTATGGATTAAAGAAAACTGCGTACCGTTGACCGATGGAGTTGAATGTGGCAACTGTGCGCGTCATTGTCCGACCGGTGCTATCCAAATGGTAGTTTCCGATCCGGATATGGCGGATTCGCCCAAAATTCCGGTTGTGAATGCGGAAAAATGTATTGGCTGCGGAGCTTGTGAGAATCTATGTCCGTCCCGTCCTTTCAGTGCTATTTATGTAACAGGACATCAGATGCATAGAATTATATAATCTAAATTGAGATGAGATTATGGAAGAAAAGAATAAAAAAAACATAAACAGAAGAGATTTTATTAAAATTGTAGGTATCAGTGCAGCTACATCAACAGCCATATTATACGGATGTTCTTCTAAAGGTACTTCCTCATCAAATAGTGTATCGGGAGAAGGGGAAATACCTACTGATAAAATGACCTACCGTACTTCGCCAACAACAGGTGACCGTGTTTCACTTTTGGGATATGGTTGTATGCGTTGGCCTCTTAAGCCATCTCCCGACGGTAACGGTGAGGTAATCGACCAAGACGCGGTGAATGGATTAGTAGATTATGCTATTGCTCACGGAGTAAACTATTTCGATACATCTCCGGCTTATGTGCAAGGTTTTTCTGAGAAGGCAACAGGCATTGCATTAAGCCGCCACCCACGTGACAAATATTTTATTGCCACCAAACTGTCCAATTTCTCGCCGGACACATGGTCTCGTGAGGCTTCACTTAGAATGTATCATAAATCATTTACAGAGCTTCAAGTAGATTATATTGACTATATGTTGCTTCATGGTATCGGTATGGGAGGAATGGATGCCCTTAAAGGACGGTATCTGGACAATGGTATGCTCGACTTCCTGATTAAAGAGCGTGAAGCGGGACGTATCCGGAATCTCGGATTTTCTTATCATGGGGATATTGAAGTTTATGATTATCTCCTCTCCCGGCATGATGAAATAAAGTGGGACTTTGTGCAGATACAGCTAAACTATGTTGACTGGAAACATGCCAAAGAGACAAATACCCGAAATACCGACGCAGAATATCTGTACGGTGAATTGGCTAAAAGAGGAATCCCTTCTATTATTATGGAGCCGTTGTTGGGCGGACGTCTGTCTAAGTTGAATGATAATTTAGTAGCACGACTCAAACAGCGCCGTCCTGAAAACAGTGTTGCATCGTGGGCATTCCGTTTTGCCGGTTCTTTTCCGGATATATTGACCGTACTAAGCGGTATGACTTATATGGAACATTTACAAGATAATCTCCGTACCTATTCACCATTGGAACCACTTACTGATGAAGAAAAAGAATTTCTTGAAGAAACGGCGCAATTAATGTTGAAATACCCTACCATTCCTTGCAATGACTGTAAATATTGTATGCCCTGTCCGTATGGGTTGGATATTCCGGCTATACTGTTACATTATAATCGTTGTGTCAACGAGGGCAATGTTCCTGAAAACGGGCAAGATGAAAATTATGCGAAAGCACGCCGGGCATTTCTTGTCGGTTATGATCGCAGCGTGCCCAAACTCCGACAGGCCAGTCATTGTATCGGATGTAATCAGTGTGTGTCACATTGTCCGCAGAATATTGATATACCGAAAGAATTGCATCGGATAGACCAATTTGTAGAACAACTGAAACAAGGGACTTTATAATGGAAGAATTAATCAATCTACTACATACAGGAGGATATTCCTGTGTGATAGCCAACGAAGGAAAGATTCGCACTTTTACCCAACGCGGAGTAGCCGATTTATACGATTTGCTGACCCGGGAGCCGGAGTTCCTGAAAGGAGCTCTGATTGCTGATAAAGTAGTTGGGAAAGGAGCTGCCGCCCTCATGATTTTAGGTGGTATAAAAGAGTTATATACAGATGTTGTCAGTTCAAACGCTATGGACTTGTTTCGGACATCAGATGTAAAAGTAGACTTTGTACAGGAAGTGCCCTTTATATGGAATCGCGACCATACAGGCTGGTGTCCCGTAGAAACTATGTGCAGTGAAGAGGAATCGGCCGAAGCTATTTTGCAGCTGATTCGTGGCTTTCTCGAAAGAATCAAAAATAAAGAGTAAAAATACAGACTAAAGTATGAGAAAGAATACAGTTTGTTTATTTCTATTCAGTAGTCTGTTGTCCATTTCGGGAATGGCAGAAAACAGAAAAGACAGTACGCAAATAGGACGAAATTATGTTATTGATGAGGTCGTAGTTACCGGAACACGCAATGAAACGGATATACGCCATTTGCCTATGACTATTTCCATTGTCAACAGACAACAGATAGAAAAAAGGTATGAACCTTCCTTGTTGCCATTATTGACCGAACAAGTACCGGGGTTGTTTACTACCAGTCGTGGTATTATGGGATATGGTGTGTCTACAGGTGCAGCAGGTGGCATGAGTTTACGGGGGATTGGTGGTAGTCCGACAGCGGGGCTATTAGTCTTAATTGATGGTCACCCGCAATATATGGGGCTAATGGGACATCCGATAGCAGATGCCTACCAATCCATGCTGGCAGAAAGGGTAGAGGTTCTACGTGGTCCTGCATCTGTCCTTTATGGTTCGAATGCAATGGGCGGAGTTATCAATATTGTTACCCGTAAACAACAGGAAGAAGGGGTGAAGAACAATATGCAAGTAGGTTATGGTTCTTATAATACTTTGCAGACAGAATTTTCAAATCGGGTGAAGAAAGGGTGTTTCAGCAGTGTCGTGACAGGTTCATACAACCGGACGGATGGACATCGTTCCGATATGGAGTTCGAGCAATATGGAGGATATGCCAAACTAGGCTATGACTTAAGTACTTTCTGGAAAGTATGGGAAGATATAAATGTAACGCATTTCAATGCTTCCAATCCTGGAACGGTTCAAACTCCGCTTTTCGACAATGATTCACGCATCACTCGCGGCATGACTTCGTTTGCTTTAGAGAATCATTATGAAAAGACTTCAGGTACCTTGAGCTTTTTCTACAACTGGGGACGGCATAAGATAAACGACGGATATAAAACTGGAGAAGAACCACAAAAGTCACATTTTAATTCCAAAGACCGGATGCTGGGTATATCGTGGTATCAGAGTGCCACTCTTTTCACGGGTAACCGTGTGACAACAGGATTTGATTATCAACATTTCGGAGGGGAATCTTGGAATAAAGTTCTGGCTACGGGCGAACGCAAATCGGGAGTAGATAAGCAAATGGATGAATTTGCAGGGTATATTGACTTTCGTCAGGATATAAATAGCTGGTTATCTCTGGATGCAGGAGTCCGTGTAGATCATCATTCTCATGTCGGTACAGAATGGATTCCACAAGGAGGTCTGGCATTTCATTTTCCGAAAAATACGGAAGTAAAAGCAATGGTAAGTAAAGGCTATCGCAATCCGACTATCCGGGAAATGTATATGTTTGCTCCTGCCAATCCCGAGTTGGAGCCTGAAAAGATGATTAATTATGAGTTCTCGTACTCTCAATGTTTATTGGAAGGAGCATTGTCTTACGGAATGAACCTTTACTACATCAATGGCGACAATATTATTATGAGTAATGGATTGACGCCTCCTTTGAATATCAACTCCGGAGAAATTGAAAACTGGGGCATTGAAACCAATGTCGGCTATCGTATTAACTCTCATTGGAACATCTATGCCAATTATAGTTGGCTGCACATGGAAAATCCCGTTCTGGCCGCTCCTGAACATAAACTATATGCAGGTATGGACTATACCTCCGGTCGTTGGAATATTTCAACAGGCTTTCAATATGTGAGCGGACTTTATTCCTCCGTTACAAAGAGGCATGAGCAACAAGAAAATTTTGTTCTATGGAATCTTCGAGGCAACTATCGTATATGTCATTTTGCAGATATCTTTGTCAAAGGAGAAAAACTGTTGGAGAAACGATATGAAATAAATGCAGGCTATCCCATGCCAAAAGCAACATTTATGGGTGGCATTAATGTGAATTTTTAAAATAATGAAGATATGGAAACAACAACCGTGAAACTCTATTCGTTGGATTACAGCAACGTAAAGACCTATTGGGCAGCCTCGTTATTCATCATTGGTAACATCCTTTTTCCCAAACTCTTTCATCTCATTCCACAAGGAGGAATAACTTGGCTGCCAATCTACTTCTTTACACTGATTGGGGCTTATAAATATGGTTGTATAGTCGGTTTACTGACTGCCGTCTTATCACCGACTATAAATTCTCGTCTGTTTGGTATGCCGCCTCCTGACACATTACCTGTAATTTTATTGAAGGCGGCATTTTTGGCTATTGGTGCCGGATGGACAGCGCAACACTTCAGACGTATTTCTGTCATAATGCTGATAGGGGTAGTATTTGCCTATCAGGTAGCAGGTACATTAGGAGAATGGATATACATTGGTAATTTTTATAATGCTATCCAGGATTTCCGCATTGGAATTCCCGGGATGTGTCTGCAAGTATTCGGAGGTTATCTTTTCATTAAGTATCTTATACGTAAATAACTCATTCGATGACTAAAAAGGAGGTAACTTTCTCGTTTTAGGAGAAAGTTACCTCCTTTTTAGTCATCGGATAAATCGTCTTCCGTTATAATAGGAGAGGAGCTACTTCCTTCTTTTGCATATTTAGTCGGACTCATCTTATAATGTTTCTTGAATACCTCCCGGAAGTATTTGCTTTCAGAGAAGCCGGTCATATCTGAGATTTCGGCAATAGTATGTCCACCTTCTTTTAATAGTTGTGTAGCACGTTTTAAACGGGTAATTCGAATCAGATCTGTCGGAGACTGTCCTGTCAACGCCTTCAGTTTACAATAGAAACTAGTACGGCTCATGTGATGCAACTCACAAAGTACATCGACAGAGAAACCTGTATTATCCATATTTTCCTCAATACTTTTCTTTACAGCGGATATAAACTGCCAATCAAGACTGGTGGTTCCGTTTGCTGACGGTATCATAGGTTCCGAATCAATATCCAGATTAGCATATCTGCTACGTAACAACGCCCTGTTAGCCAATAAGTTTGCAATACTTGCTTTCAATATTCTCACGTTGAAAGGTTTGACAATATATGCGTCTGCACCGATTGACATCCCGTCAAGAATGTTGTTTTCATCTCCCAAAGCTGTAAGCAGCAGTACCGGAATATGTGATGTCTCAATATCATTTTTTATAGCGACACATAGCTCATCGCCTCTCATCTCCGGCATCATGATATCTGAAAGAATAAGGTCGGGCCAGAATTCTTTTGCAATAATTAGTGCTTCCCGCCCATTTCCGCAAGCTTGTACGTGATACATCGAAGATAATGAACTGACCAGATAGGAACGCAACTCATCATTGTCTTCTACAATTAGAATACGTTGTGAGTTTGTTGTCTCTACGGTATTCACCGGTGTGGCAGAAATATTGGGAACCGTCAGTTCAGGAGTCTGTTCCAACGGTTTGGCTGGTGGAATCAAACCGGCATTCTGAAAATGCTTATTACTTTTCGGGAAAACAATCCTGACAGTAGTTCCTTGATGTTCTATACTTTCTACATTAATCTTACCACCATGAAGACGAACTAATTTTCCTACCAGCATTAGCCCGATGCCACTACCCGTAACTTTGGAATTAATAGCATTACTGGCTCGGAAATGGAGCTTGAACAACTTACTCTGCTCACTGGATGGAATTCCAATGCCCGTATCCTCAATTATTACTTTCCAAGAATCATTACTTTCGGATACTGAAACACTTACTTTACCATTCTCCGGAGTGTATTTTAGTGAATTTGATAAAATGTTTTTTAGAATTGAATCCATTTTCTCCTTGTCAAACCACACATTCAAATAACTGAAAGAACTCTCATAGGTGAAGTCAATATGTTTGATAGCAGCATAGGAAGAAAAAGTTTCATATACTTCGTGCATATAGGTGTTCAACTCATATTCGGAAACACACAATTCTGAAGAATACACATCCGCACGCTCAAAATTAATAAGATTGTTGGTTAACCGTAAAAGAGTCCCCACATTTCTTAATGCAGTATTTGCACGAGTTATTCCGTTGGCGGATAAAGGTTCTTCATCCAGCAGTTCCTCTAAAGGAGCTTTAATCAGAGTTAGCGGAGTACGTATGTCATGAGCTGTATTAATGAAGAAACTCGTCTTTTCATCTGAAATTTTCTTTTGCTTTCTTAAATTCATAACCCGTAGAATAAAGATGAATCCCAAAATTACTAATAACACGTAACAAGTGATTGCCCACCAACTAGACCAAAAAGGGTGCGTAACGACAATTCTCATTGTACGCTCTTCAAAAACAATATCATGTTCTTCCCTTGAAATGGCACGTACATAAAGAGTATATTTTCCCGGTGGCAAATTGGTATAGCGAATCAGATTGGCTGTTCCCGGTTCGGTCCATTTTTCGAAGAAACCATCCAACTTCCATGCATAGAGAGCATTTCCCGGAGAATCATAGTTGATAGTGGAAACTCTAAATGAGAATGTATTCTGATTATATTTCAGCTCCAACACATCCGTATCATTGATACTTTTCTCCAATGGAGAATCTTCTTCTCCCGGATATACAGGCTGGTATGAAATATTCAAATCGCTGAATATCATCTTTGTATATACATAATCGGGGAACTTTACATTTTGGGGAAGTTCGATAGCTCCGTCCGTACTACCAAATACAAAGTTCTTATTTTTACGTAATACTCCGGATGAAGCATTGAAATAGGCAGGCAATAATCCTTCTCATTTGGTCCATTTATGGAATATTTTTGCCTTGGTATGAAAACAGGTGCCCCCATTTTCCCTACTCATCATGATTTGTCCGTCAACTTCAGGCAAAATAGTAAAAATGCTGTTGGAAACAAGTGCGGAATTTTTAGCTATATAATGCTCACATTTCTTATTTTTTCCATCATATATAAAT
>ENA-UESG01001527-UESG01001527.1-human-gut-metagenome-genome-assembly--contig:-NODE-1527-length-14639-cov-3.464153_pt1 | contig 14639 bp, 15 predicted proteins | sample MGYA00243002_ERZ508003 | MGnify/ENA primary metagenome ERZ508003 (study PRJEB26167, sample SAMN06115514) | human gut metagenome | host: Homo sapiens | place: China:Shanxi | collected 2015-12-02... | reverse complement strand
TCAGCGTCCTCGTCCGGAATCTGGATATCGAAAGCCTTCTCGAATTCCATGATCAGCTCCACGGTGTCGAGCGAGTCGGCCCCGAGGTCGTTGGTGAAGCTTGCGGCGGGAACCACTTCGGCAGCGTCAACGCCGAGCTTGTCGACGATGATGTCCACTACTTTTGATGAAACGTCTGACATAATACCAATAGTTTAAGTTTGACAATTGCGTTTATTCCGAAAAATAACTTCTATTTCAAAGCCAAATTTTTGCAAAAGTAATACTTTTTGGATTATTTTTGGTCATCCGAAGCGTTTTTTGCGCATTTAATCGGGTTTTGATTCTGTAAATCATTGTTTATGCTAAAGATAGCTGTGTTCGCCTCCGGTTCGGGGACGAATGCCGAGAATGTGGCCTCTTATTTCGCGGCAGGAGAGAAGGCCCGCGTGACGCTGATCCTGTCGAACCGTCCCGACGCGCCGGTGCTCGAACGGGCGCGCAGGCTCGGCATCGGGACGGAAATTTTCGACCGCGATACCTTTTATAATAGCGATCGGGTCGTCGAGAGATTGCGGCGCGAGGGGATCGGCTACATCGTGTTGGCCGGATTCTTGTGGCTCGTGCCGGACAATCTGCTCGGGGCCTACGGAGGCCGGATTCTGAACGTGCATCCTTCCCTGTTGCCCCGGCACGGGGGCAAGGGCATGTACGGCGACCGGGTGCACCGGGCCGTCGTCGAATCGGGCGATCGGGAGACGGGCATCACGATCCACCGGGTCAACGAACATTACGACAGCGGCGACATCGTGGCCCGCTACCGCACGGAGGTCGAGCCTGGCGATACGCCCGAGCGGGTGGCCGAGAAGGTGCACGCTCTGGAGTACCGCTATTATCCTCTCGTGATCGAAGCGGAAATAGACAAACTAAACGTATGCGATATGAAGAGAAAACCATCGATGCGCCTGTTGCTGATCAGCAATTCGACCAATGCCGGCGAGGCTTATCTCGAGTACCCCAAGCGGCAGATCGCCGATTTCCTCGGCGGTGTCCGGCAGGTCGCTTTCGTGCCTTATGCGGCCGTGACGTTTTCCTATGACGATTACCTGACCAAAGTGCAGGCCCGTTTTTCGGAACTCGGCATCGATGTGCGTTCGGTGCATCGCGAGAGCGATCCGGTCCGCATGCTGTCGCAGGCGGAGGCGATCGTCGTCGGAGGAGGAAACACTTTCGCGCTTGTGAAGGCGATGCAGGAGCAGGGCTTGCTGAGGGTGATCCGCGAGAGGGTGCCCGAAGGCGTTCCGTACGTCGGCTGGAGCGCCGGCAGCAATGTCGCCTGTCCGACGATCTGCACGACCAACGACATGCCGATCGTCGAGCCGGCTACGTTCACGGCGGCAGGGCTCGTTCCGTTCCAGATCAATCCGCACTATACCGACGCCCATCCCGACGGTCATGCCGGCGAGACGCGCGAACAGCGGCTGCTCGAGTATGTCGAAGCCAATCCGTGCATGACGGTCGCAGGGCTTCGCGAAGGATGTGTCCTGCGTGTCGAGAACGGGCGGATCGAGCTGATAGGCGAACGTCCGATGCGGATCTTCCGCAAGGGGCAGGCGCCCTACGAGGTACGGCCCGGCGACGATCTGAATTTCTTACTGGATTAGCCGTGCAGTCGCGCGAGGCGGGCCTGAGGGGCGAGCAGGCGGCGGCCGAATGGCTTATTGCCAACGGGTTCGAGCTGTTGCATCGAAATTGGCGCAGCGGGCGTTACGAACTCGACATCGTGGCTCTGCGCGAGGGCGTGCTCCATGTCGTCGAGGTCAAGTGCCGCCGGAGCGGCGCGCTCTCGCCGCCCGAGGAGGCGATGACGCCCCGCAAGTTCGCGGCGCTGATGCGGGCCGCCGAGCATTATGTCGCGCTCTACGGCTTCGATACGGATACGCAGTTCGATTTGGTGACGGTTGAGTATCGGCCGGACGGGGAATGCGACCTGCATTATTTTCCGAATGCGATGACACCGCGCTGGTGACGGGCCGTGCGGAAAGAACGCTTGCCGCTCTTGCTTTCGAGCCCGACGGCTCCCGGTCGTTCGGCCGGCCTTTCGGTCGGGCGCGGATCCGGAACGCTTTCCGGCTCTCGGCGAAAATTCCGGGTCCGGAGGTCTTTTGTCTCCTGAGTGCGGGGGGCTTGCGGGTCGGCAATTTTCCGGACGCAACGTATCGAGATACGGTTGAATGGGGACGACGCGTGCCGGCATTTCGTTCCCTGCGGTCCGGAAGCCATTGCGAAGCGCGTTTCCCCGGATCGTTTGGCGGGACTGAAGGGAACGGGGCCGGCGATGACGAAGGCGTCGCGGATGCCCTGTCGCCACAGGAAGGACCGGATATGTCCCGCACGCCAGGCGGGTCGGGTGCGCAAGCCGGTCTGTCTGCGTTCCGGAAACGTGCTGCGGATACGGTATAGAACTCCCGCATAGATGTCTTGCCGTATCCGGCTGTCGAATTTTCAACGCTTTCGTCCCGAAACGAAGTTCCTTTCGGCGAAGGGGTGCCGGGAAAGCGGATCGGACGCGCGGTCCGTAGCCGCAGTCCGCGACTGTGAGATTCCATGCGGGAGCTCTTGGCATATCGATATGGTAATTATCTTGTTGTAGATTTCGCGATATGGAAAACGAAAAGAGAACGGTTCGCCTGATTTATCCCCAGTGGCAGGGCGGCGACATCGTCCGGTGGGTTCCCGAGATAAGGAATCCCGACGATGCGGCGAGAGGATATTTTCTGGGAGCGCAGCTGCTCGCCTTTCTGGCTCCGCACAGCAGCGTGCGAACGCTGACGGTTCCCGTCGCCGACGGCATTGCGGAGCGCCGGGTGACGGACGGAGTGCTCGACCGCGATGCGATCGTTGCCCAGACGAGGGCCGCCGTGAGCATGCTGCGTGCCGGCGATCCCGACCGGATCGTGACGTTCGGGGGCGACTGCTCCGTCAGCGCGGCTCCGTTCGCCTTTCTGGCCGGGAAGTACGGGGATGACGCGGCCGTGATCTGGATAGACGCTCATCCCGACATCACCTTGCCCGGCGACGCTTATTCCGGCTATCATGCGATGGCGCTCGCGGCCTGCATGGGTCTCGGCGATGCGAAGATACTCGCCGAACTGCCTGCGCGCATCGACCCGTCGCGCGTGCTGCTGGTCGGTCTGCGCGATTGGGAGCGCGACGAAATCAGGGCGCGGCAGAGGGAGCTCGGCATCGCGCACCTCGCTCCGCAGGACGTGGCCGGCGACAGCCGCGCGGTCGTAGAGTGGCTGGAAAGTTTCGGGGCCTCGAAGGTGCTGATCCATTTCGATCTGGACGTGCTCGATACGGCCGACCTCGTTGACCGTCGATCAGGTCGTCCGGTTGATCGGCGACATCGCCCGGGCGCGGGAGGTGGTCGGTCTGACGGTAGCCGAGCCGATGCCCCGGACAGCCGTTCGGATCAGGGATATGTTGAAACGCTTGCCCTCGTTGGAGTAACCGGAAGTTCCCGTGTCCAGGTGCGGAGAAACGGCGCCGGAAGGGTGCCGCAGCCCGCTTCCGGCGCAAGGGAGGTTTCTCGGGTAACGGGAAAATCCGGAGCTCTTCGGGCGGTCCGTTACTTCTCTTCGGCCGGTCCGATATCGTGGTGTTTGAGTACCCGCGCTTCCAGATAGAACACGATGTCCTCGGCGATGTTGCTGCACCGGTCGCCGATACGTTCGATGCGGCGGATCGCAGAATGCAGGTGCAGACAGTCCGTGATCGCGTCGGGATGCGCGCTCATGTGCTCGGCCAGCACGGCGATCGCGTCGGCGTTGATCCGGTCGACCAGATTGTCTTTGGCGAAGACCTTGCCCGCCATCGCGCTGTCCTCGTTGGCCAGGGCCGCCTTACACAGGCTCAGCATGCACAGCGTCTCTTGGAACATCCGTTTGAGTTCGAGCCGTTCGATCAGCTCCGGCGTGATCTTGTCGTTGAGGTTTTCGACGACGAAGACGGCGATGCCGTCGGCGAAGTCGCCTATGCGCTCCAGGTTGTTGTTGATCTTGACGATCGACAGCATCATGCGCAGGTCGACGGCTACCGGCGTCAGCAGCGCGAAAAAATTCTCGCACTCGCGGTCGACCGTCAGCTCGTAGGCATCGACCATTTTTTCGCGGCTGCGCACTTCGAGCGCCAGTTCGCGGTTCCGCTCGAGCAGGGCGGCTGAGACTTTTTCGACCTGTCCCTGCACGAGAAGCCACATCTCGGCCAGGCTTTTTTTGACGCGCTTGATCGATTCTTCGGTATGTCGCATGGATTTTCGGTATTTGATGTTTTTGCTTCAATCGGCGGTTTACGGAGCGTCCCGTTCGGACGGGAAAGCCTCTCGTCGCGGGTGTCCGATCCGGCGGAGGACGGCTTTGCGCCCGGTCCTGCGGTTGTCGTTTTTTCTCTCTCCGCAGTCGTTCGGGAGCGGTCTCTTTCAGGCGCTTGCGGCGCAAAGGTACCGAATCAGCCGAACCGGCCGGTCACGTAGTTCTGCGTGGCCTCTTTCGAGGGGTTCAGAAACATCTGCCGGGTCTGGTCGTACTCGACGAGCTCGCCCATGTAGAAGAATGCGGTACGGTCGCTGACGCGCGCCGCCTGCTGCATGTTGTGCGTGACGATGACGATCGTGTATTCCTTTTTCAGTTCGTAGATCAGGTCCTCGATTTTCGATGTCGAGATCGGGTCGAGCGCCGAGGCCGGCTCGTCCATCAGCAGGATCGACGGCCGCACGGCCAGCGCCCGCGCGATGCAGAGGCGCTGCTGTTGCCCGCCCGACAGCTCGAAGGCCGATTTCTTCAGCTTGTCTTTCACCTCGTCCCACAGCGCGGCTCCCTTGAGCGAGCTCTCGACGCGCTCGTCGATCAGCCGGCGGTCGCGGACGCCGTTCACGCGCAGTCCGTATGCGACGTTCTCATAGATCGTCTTCGGAAACGGATTCGGTTTCTGGAAAACCATGCCTACCTTTTTGCGCAGCTCGACGACCTCGACGTCCCGGCCGTAGATGTCCTCGCCGTCGATCCGGATCTCGCCGCTGAGGCGCGTTCCCTCGATCAGGTCGTTCATCCGGTTCAGCAATCGCAGGAAAGTCGACTTGCCGCAGCCCGAGGGGCCGATAAAGGCCGTGACCGTGTTACGCTCGATGCCGAGCGTGATGTTCTTCAGCGCGTGGAAGCTGCCGTAATAGAAGTTGACGTCTTTCGCACTTATGTTGATCATGACGATAGGGTTTCGTTAGTTCGTTTTCACTTTGCGGCCGAAATAGCGTCTCAGTCCGTTTGCCAGCAGATTGATCAGCAATACGATCGCGATCAGCACGAGAGCCGTTCCGTAAGCCATCGGACGGGAGGCTTCCAGATCCGTTCCGCTCGTTGCGATCACGTACAGGTGATAAGGCAGGGCCATGACCTGATCGAAAATACTGTCGGGCAGTTTCGGCAGGAAATAGGCGGCGGCCGTGAACAGAATGGGCGCCGTCTCGCCCGACACGCGGCCGATCGAGAGGATCAGCCCGGTGACGATGTTCGGGAAAGCCATCGGCAGCAGTACGCGCCAGACGGTCTGCAGTTTGGTCGCGCCGAGCGCGTAGCTGCCGTTGCGCAGCGAGTTGTCGATCGAGCGCATCGCCTCTTCGGTCGTCCGGATCACGATCGGCAGCACGAGCAGGGCGAGGGTCAGCGAGCCGGCGATGATCGAGTCGCCGAATCCGAGCGTACGGACGAACAGCGCCATGCCGAACAGGCCGAACACGATCGACGGTACGCCGCTCAAGTTGCTCGTCATGACGCGGATCACTCTGACGAGCCAGTTGTCGCGGGCGTATTCGCTGACATAGATGCCCGACATCACGCCGAGCGGAAACGCGACGGCGATGCTGCCCGCCACCAGGCAGAGCGTGCCGACGATAGCCGGCAGGATGCCTCCCTCGGTCATCCCGTTTTCGGGCATCGAGGTGAGAAATTCCCAACTGACGACGCCGGCTCCTTTGACGATGATGAAACCCAGAATCCATACCAGTATGGCCACGACCAGCAGGCTCGTCAGTCGGAACAGCCCGAAAGCGAGTTGTTGCGAGCGCTTCTTGCGTTTCGATATTTTCGAGGACGTTATCATGTTGTCCGTTCGTTATTGTTTTTTTCGTTTCTCGCGCGCCGGCGGGGAATCTTTCTCCGGGCGTCGGCGCGGTTTCCTTGTTTACATCGTCTTGGGCCGTCGGGCCGAAATCATCTCGACCGCGATGCTCAGCAGCAGCGTGAGCAGGAACAGGATGCAGCCCAGCATGAACAGCGCCTCGTAGTGGGCGCCTCCGGCCGGAGCCTCCCCCAGCTCGGCGGCGATCGTCGCGGGAATCGTCCGCACGGGCTCGAGCAGCGAGTGCGGCACGACGGCGGCATTGCCGGTTACCATCAGCACGGCCATCGTTTCGCCGACCGCGCGGCCGATGCCCAGCACGGCCGCCGCGGCGATGCCCGAGGCCGAGTACGGCAACACGACCCGGCGGATCGTCTGCCAATGCGTCGCGCCGAGCGCCAGACTCGATTCGCGCATGGCTCGGGGAGTCGTGCGGATCGTATCCTCGGCGACGGTGATGATCGTCGGCAGCGCCATGATTGCCAGAATCAGGCTGCCGGCGAGTGCCGTCTCGCCGACCGGCAGGTCGAAGACGTCGCGTACCAGCGGCACGACCGCGACGAGCCCGAAGAATCCGTAGACGACCGACGGAATGCCGGCCAGCAGCTCGATCACGGGTTTCAGCATCCGGCGCAGCCGCGAGTCGGCCAGCTCGGCCATGTAGATGGCGACGGAAAGCCCCAGCGGCAATGCGATCAGGATGGCCGCCAGACTGACCCACAGCGTGCCGGCCAGCAGCGGAATCAGGCCGTACTGCGGGGCCGGCGCGGCGGTCGGATACCATTGCCGCCCGGCGAAGAAGCTCGCCGGCGTGATCCGTCCCTCGCCGAGAACCTTGCCGGCGAAGTCGGGGGCGACGTACTGTTCGGGCAGATAGGCGATCATGTTCGGATGATCGGCCACGATCCGGCTCAGACATTGCGGCGCGCGGCTCAGGTCGGCTCCGAGCTCCTGCTCGGTCGCGTAGCTCGTGATGTCGTCGAGCCGGAAGACCAGAATCGAGTCGTCGGGACCTCCTACCTCGCTCCAGTTCGTCAGGTCGGCGTCGAATATCTGCATGATCTGTTCCGGAGTCAGGCTCTGCACCGGGTTCGCCCGGTTGACGGCCAGCACGTAGCCTTGCTCGACGGCCGGCGAGTCGAACAGACCGGCTCCCTCGCGGAACAGAAAGACGACGATCAGTACGATCACGATACTGGTCAGGTAGCCGCTCGCCATCAGGATTTTCTCGGCGACGGTCTCCGCTATTTTTCTCGGTTTCAGTTTCACGGTTTTCGGTGATTGGGTCGCGCTCGGACGGGCTTTAACGGATCGGAATGAAACCGATGGACGCCACCATAGCCTGTCCCTCGTCCGAAGTCAGGTAGTCGACCAGCGGCCGGACGGCGGCCTCGTTCGATTTCGTATAATAGAAGTAGAGCGGCCGGACGATCGGGTAGCTTTTCGACCGGGCATTGTCGAACGTCGGGGCGACGTAGCTCCCGCCTCCGTCGTAAGAAACGGCGAGCGCCTTGACCTCCGGGTTGAGATAGGCCAGTCCGACGTAACCGATCGCTCCGGGCGTCTGACTGACGGACTGGATGATCGCGCCCGTGGCCGGCATGCTCAGTACGGCCGGCATGTAGTTGCGGTGTTTGAGCACGCTCTCCTTGAAGAATTCGTAAGTTCCCGAACTCGTTTCGCGCGAGTAGACGACGATCTTGCGGTCTTCGCCTCCCACTTGCTTCCAGTTTGTGATCTTGCCGCGGAAAATCCCTTCGAGCTGTTCCCGGGTCAGTCGGGAGACCGGGTTCGAGGGATGGACGATGACGGCCAGCGCGTCGAACGCGACGGTCAGTTCCTCGACCGGACGGCCCGCCTGCTGCATCCGGACCCGTTCGTCGAACTTGATCCGACGCGAGGCCATCGCGATGTCGGTCGTGCCTTCGCGGAGCGACGACAGGCCGACTCCGCTGCCTCCGCCCGTGACGGTGACATGGGCCGAGGGATTTTTCTCCGAATAGTTTTCGGCGGCTTTCTGGGCCAGCGGCAGCAGCGTGTCGCTTCCCTTGAGTTTCTGGGCGCAGGCGGCGGCCGTCAGGCCGAGCGCCGCGAGCAGAAGGGCGATCTTTTTCAAAGGCATTCTCATCGGTTTGCCGCAAAGGTAGTCCGGGAGAATGAACGCAACTTTAAGAGACGGTTAAGATAGAGTTGCTTTTGGGTTAAGAAAAGGTTAAGCCTCGTCGCCGGACCGGCGACGGGAAAGTGCGGCGCGAACCTGCCGGCACGGAAACGAGCCGTCTTTTCTCATGCCCGCGCGGATGTGCGGAAGCATGCATGGAGAGGCTCGTAGCCGGCCTTACGGACGTTTCGTTATGTTCAGGAAGCGTTTTGTCAGGAATCTGCGGACCGGTTCGTCGTACAGTTTCAGGCACAGATAGGCCAGTATGACCGAGCCGACCACGAAGCCGGAGCGAATGAAGAAGAAATCGACGGCCAGGTATCCGTGATTGATTTTCTGGTCCAGATGACTGGTGGCGTAGGCTTCGAACAGATGGAAGCAGACGACCGTCAGGGCTGCCACTCCGCGCAATCCGTCCAGTAGGTTGTAATGCGGCTTGGTGTCGGCGAAAGCGGCGGCGGGAATTTCCGTTTGCGGCATGGGTTTCGGGAAGTTAGGGTTCGTAGTTTCGTTCTTGGCGTTATGCGAACATGCGGGCAGCTCGACGATGCTCCCGGATGTTCGGCATAAGCGCTTTACGGTTCGGAAGCCGGCGTTCCGGCAGACCGTACCGGTCGTAAAAATAAGTTTTTTTTTGTTATCGGTGCATATCCGCCGTCTCTTATATCGTGCGAATCCGGCCTTTCGGATTGCCGGATGCGCGCAAAGGTCTTGAGAAATGCCGCTTGAGGATTCTGAGTGCGACCGGAAACGCTGCCGCTTTCCCTGCGTTCCGGCTGTCCGGAAGAAAAAGCGTGCCGCTCTGCAAAAAAAATGAGTATATTGCGTATGAGCTGGAGGCGTTTCTCTCTGATTTTTCGGACCGGTCCGCGTCTGCGAACGGAGAGGCGTCTGCGACGGCCGTTCGGACTAAGCCGGAGCTTTCGGGACTATGCGAGGCGGAAACGGCGGCCTGCGTTCATACTGCATGACCGTCCGCGGCCGGGGGCGATTCCGAAGTCGGCGTCTTTCGGGGCCGGGCGGTAGCCGGTCCGAGGGATAAAGTCGATAAGACGGGATGGCGGGGACCGTGTCCGGAGGAAGCGATGGACGGGCCCGTAGTCGTCCGCTCCGAAAGGACGAGACTCGAATATCGTCGCGTTTCGGGAAAGGGCTTCGAGCAGGGCGCTCTGCGGAGCGTGTGTCCGGGCGCGGTTTTTCGCGCCGGATGCTCCTGCGGGCGTTCGACAGTACTGCCGGAGCCGTATCGCGCGAGTTTTTGGAAATCGTCGGGAAAATAGGTAATTTCACCCGTCGTTTGACAGCAACGGAAAACAAACATAATGCGAACGCTATGTATTCCATATTGACCGAGTGCCCGCTGTTCAGAGGGTTGACGGAAGATCAGATCCATGAAGTTATCGACGGCCGCGGGGACTACACGCTGGCCGATTACCGCGACGGCGAGCTGATAGCCCGCCGGGATACGGCCTATTCGGGCCTGATGATTATCGTGCGGGGGAAGGTGCACGGCGAGATGCCCGCCGCGTCGGGGCGTCCCGTGACGATCGAGCCGCTCGAGGCTCCGCAGCTGATTGCGCCGGCTTTCCTGTTCGGCGGCTACAACAAACTGCCGATCGACGTGGTGGCCGACGGCGACGCGACGATCATGACGCTGCATCGGGGTTACCTGTTCGAGCTGATGCAGAGCAACGTGCTGATTATGTCGAACTTCATCGACATCATCTCGAACCGGGCCAACGTCTGGTCGAAAAAAATCTATTTCCTGTCGTTCCGCTCGCTGAAGGAGAAGGCGGCCGGCTATTTGCTCGGGCATTCGACCGAAGCTTCCCCCTCGGTCGAGATGCCCGACATCCGCGAGATAGCGCAGTATTTCGACGCGACGCGCAGCGCCGTGCAGACCGTGCTCGCCGAATTGGAGAAAAAGCGTCTGGTCGCCCTTTCCGGCGACCGGATCACGGTACTGAACCGCAAGGGGCTCGAGGATATTCTGAAATAACCCTATGCGATTGCTTTACGATCTGGGCATTCTGCTGATGAATGCCGGGCTGCGCATGGCCGCGCCGTTCAATCCGAAGGCCCGGCTGTGGGTTCGCGGACGCAAGGATATTTTCCGCCGCATGGCCGAGGTCGTCGGACCGGACGACGAGGTCGCATGGCTTCACGCCGCCTCGCTCGGGGAGTTCGAGCAGGGACGCCCGGTGATCGAGGCGCTCCGCGAGGCATGTCCCCGATACAAGATTCTGCTGACGTTCTTTTCTCCGTCGGGTTACGAAGTGCGGAAAAACTATGCCGGCGCCGACTGGGTATTCTACCTTCCGGCCGATACTCCGCGCAATGCGCGGCGTTTTTTGCGCATCTTCCGGCCGAAAGTGGCCGTTTTCGTCAAGTACGAGTTCTGGATCAACTACCTGCTCGCGATGCGAAAGGAGGGAACGCGCCTCTACCTGATTTCGTCGATTTTCCGGCGCGGTCAGATATTTTTCCGGCCTTACGGCGGTCTGTTTCGCCGGGCTTTGGGCGCGTTCAGCCATATTTTCGTGCAGAACGATGAGTCGCGGGCGTTGCTCGGACGCATCGGCGTCCGCTGCGTATCGGTGACGGGCGACACGCGCTTCGACCGGGTCTGCTCGATCGCCGCTCGGGCCAAGCGGTTGCCTGAAATCGAGCGCTTCGCGGCCGGCCGGCCCGTTTTCGTGGCGGGGAGCACATGGCCTCCCGACGAAGAACTGTTGCTCGGGATGATCGATCGCTACCGCGACGTCAAGTTCATCGTCGTGCCGCACGAGATCGACCCGGACCGGATCGAGCGTCTGATCGGCCGCATCGGTCGTCCGGCCCTCCGCTATACGCAACTGACCCCGGAGACTGATTCGGCGGAAGCCGGCGTACTGATAGTCGATACGATCGGCATTCTGTCGTCCTTATACCGGTACGGCCGCTGGGGCTATATCGGCGGCGGTTTCGGCGCGGGAATACACAACACGCTGGAGGCGGCCGTATTCGGCCTGCCGCTGGCGTTCGGGCCGCATTACGGGAAGTTTCGGGAAGCCTGCGACCTGATCGAGTCGGGAGGAGCCAAGAGCATCGCCGACGGCGCGCAACTGCTCGAGTGGTTCGACCGCCTGTACCGCGATCCCGCGGCGACGCAACGTGCCGGCGAGGCATGCAGGACGTATGTCGAGTCTCATCGCGGAGCGACTCGGCGGATCGTGGACGAAATTTGCAGATAACGAATTATTGAGCTATATTTGCCCGTCCGGCCGGTCCGGAGGCGGATTGACCCATGGTGTAATGGTAACACAGCAGATTTTGGTTCTGTCGTTCCAAGTTCGAGTCTTGGTGGGTCAACAAGTATCCCTGACAATCCGCGGGTTGTCAGGGATACGTGCTTGAGAATAGTAACGAAAGAAAATTTTCCGTTTCGGGCGAGTCCGCCGATGGTCAGTCCCCGCGCGGTATATTTTCGTCTCGAAATATTATGCATCCTGAATTTTGGTGTTCCGGCCTTGGTATGGACAATGTTCGTCCGTATATTTGTCATATATATACTGGTATCAGATTGTATATGGAGTGCAGCTGTCCGCCGGATTCGACCGGATGAGTTTCTCTTTTTGAAGTCGTGCGCCAGGCTTTCGTTGTTCCTGCGCGGTTTGCCGGAGGCGGAAAACGGAACCGGTGGGCCCGACGAATCGAACGGGATTCAACGAACCTTGAAATACGTCTGAAACGATGAAAAGAACCTTTTCTTTTTGGAGACCGGCGGTGTTTGCGCTGGTTTTTTCCGCTGTCGCCGCGTGTTCCGGTCCGCGGGATCACGCGCAGATTCTGATGCCGCGGCTGAGCGTGCCTTGGAGTGAGTCGGTGCGGATTCTGGGCGATTCCGTACCCGGAAAGACTTTTTACAGTGACTTCCTGATGATCCGGGACAAGATGACGCCCGCCCGCTGGCATGCCGTGGGCATTCATAAAAGCATGAACACGTTGTACCATGCTGTAGCCGATTCGCTGTTCGGCGAATGGAAGTTGCAACCCGATATCGTCAGCACCGATTCGGTCGTCCGCATGTGGGCTCCGTTCGCCATTTGGTCGCCTCGGGGCGACTCGGCTTATATGTACTATCATCACGGGTTGGGGCCCGACGGAGGCGATATGTGGAACAGCATGCGTGTTTTGGCTGCGGCCGGTCCCGATCTGGATCGGTGGACGAAGTACGATGTGTACGCGGAACAGGAGGCTGCACCCGGCGTTCGCAACATAGTCTTTACCGGGCCGGTGCCGCGCGACGCCTGTATTTTTTTCGACGAGTCGCTGGATAAGTATATCATGTATTACGCCGACGACGCGCCGCGAGCTATACAGGCCCGCACGTCGGACGATGCGGTACATTGGTCCGAGCCCGTACCGGTGATGGGGATACCCGATCCGCAGGAGGCTTTCGTGACGCCCGAGTCGCCTTTCGTGATTCGTCGTGACGGGCTGTACTACCTGTTCGTTTCGGGTTTTGACTATGCCCGGGTGGCGCTGTACGTTTCGGAAGATCCGTTCGATTTCGGCGATCCGATAGCGAACAAGGTGGGTGAGATCAACGGACACGCCCCTGAGATCGTCGAGGAGAACGGACACTATTACATCGCTTGTGCTCATATTGCATCGGAGCCCGGAATGGCACCGGGAGCGGCGGACTTGTGGGGTACCTATCTGCAGGAGTTGGTTTGGAGTCCGGCCACCGAAGCCGAATCGGCCAAGATTTTCCGTAAGGACAGAAAATAGGGTACGGATTCGGGAAAATACGCCGAGGACGGTCCGACATACGGACCGCCCTCGGCGCATATCTCGGGCTTCCGCTTTGCATGGCCTACGGTCTCTTCGGCCGCGCAGGATACGCTCATTCGGTTGACTCCGGATTTCGGTCTCGCTCTGAGGCCGCGAGGAAAGAGCTTCGGCCGCGCGAATCAGTCGACGACCGGCTCCGCGTCGAACTTCCGGATGTCGATGCCGTCCGAGAGTTTTTCGATCTGAGGAAGCAGCGTCGTGAAGTGGCGGGTAGCCTCGTGGGCGGCCAGCACTTCGCCGTTCTGCCACAGTTCAACGATCAGCAGCTGCTCGGGATCGGTCGGATGCAGGTAGTGCTGATAAGAGATATTTCCGTTTTCCTGTTGCGAGGCTTCGGTCAGCTGTTCGAGCAGTCGCAACGTCTGCGGGCGGTTCTGCTCCGAGACGGTGATGGTTACCAGAATGTTGATCATATGCTGTGAGTTTAACGGGTGATCCGTTTGAGCTCTTTTTACTTTCCGCGCGGTTCCGCCTTACTCCGCTTGGGGAGCCGTGCAGGGACAGGCGTTTTTCAGACAGGCGCGTTGTTGAACGCCTCGGCGATCTGGTCGGCGATCTGGTCGAGCGCCTGCTGCAGCTTGCCGCCGATCATCATTTTCATCATCATGTTCAGCTTGACGTGCAGCACGAGCCGCATCCGCGTGTCGCTGACGTCGGCGGAAACCAACTGCAGCCAGAACGTGAAGTCCATCGGCGAGCCGTCCTCGCCGGTCACCTTGACGAGCTTGAAAGGCTCTTTCTCGACCATGCGCAGCCGGACCGGGAAGCCCTTGGCCTTGAACGAGCAGGTGTTTTCGTCGGCCGTCCACCCTTCGACCTTGTCGGCGAGCACCGGGGTCAGGTTGTCGAAACGCGACAAAACGCCGTAAACCGTTTCGGCCGGACGCAGGATCCGGACGTGTTTGCTTTCGTACTTCTCCATAGCGATTACTGTGCCGATTTTTTCCAGTTCGCAGGGTCGCGCCGCCACTGCTGGAGAGTTTGCAGCTCGTCCTCGTGGACATAGCCCTGTTTCGCCGCCAATTCGATCATCGTCTTGTAGTCGCTGAGCGTGTCGAGCTTCACGTCGGCTCCGGCGAAATTCTCGGCGGCGGTCGGGAAACCGTAGGTGAAGATGGCCACCATGCCCAACACGTCGCATCCCGCCTCGCGCAGCGCCTCGACGGCGCTCAGGCTGCTCCCGCCCGTCGAGACGAGGTCCTCGACGACGACGACCTTGGCGCCGGGCCAGTATTCGCCCTCGACCTGGTTCGTCAGCCCGTGCGTTTTCGGCGAGCTGCGGACATAGATGAACGGCTTGCCCATCCGTTCGGCGACCAGCACGCCGTGCGCGATGGCTCCGGTGGCGACGCCGGCGATGATGTCGGCGTCGGGGTATTTCTCGGCGATGATCCGCTCGAAGCCTTCGTAGACCTGCTTGCGAACGGCCGGATACGAGAGAATCTTGCGGTTGTCGCAGTAGATCGGGGAATACCAGCCCGAGGCCCAT
>ENA-UESG01001523-UESG01001523.1-human-gut-metagenome-genome-assembly--contig:-NODE-1523-length-14691-cov-4.897085_pt1 | contig 14691 bp, 9 predicted proteins | sample MGYA00243002_ERZ508003 | MGnify/ENA primary metagenome ERZ508003 (study PRJEB26167, sample SAMN06115514) | human gut metagenome | host: Homo sapiens | place: China:Shanxi | collected 2015-12-02... | reverse complement strand
CGTCAAAAACAGCACAAGAAAAAGGCAAACCCCTATTCTCTTGAAGATGCCTATGCACAACCTATTTTCGATTCGTGAAGCAAAGATAGTGAAAGGTGAGCGCAGAGACAAACGGAAATCGCATTTCCGACTTGGCTATGCCGAACCGCATCCTATTTTCGCATATTGTGCAAAGATAATGAAAGGTGAACACAGAACAAAATTTATTTTAGTTCTGTTGAACAGCCGCCTATCTTATTTTATCGAACATAGGCAAGGTTGGACACAGCAAAAAGGCATACATCAACCACAACGCAGAAATTCCCCTATATTCGACCGTACCAAATACAGAGAAAAGACTCGTCCTCCTCTTCCCTCATTTGAGAGTCTCGTTGAGTCAACCCCTCCCCTATACTCGAAAAATCGAACATCAAGGAATAATATCCGAAAATTAGGAACTGTTTTGTCCTATTTTTTTTGAGCGGACGAGGGTTTTTCCTTAATTTTGCAACGAAAATAAATACGTTTTCTTTGTCTCGATTTTTCAGTCGGGAGAAAGAACAACAGACATGCCACTAAAAAACAAGACACAATGGTCATTTTTTTCAAAACCTCCGTTCAAAACATTATTGCAGTTCAGGCCGATCACAGCTTTTCGGCAGATGAGACTAAAAAATTATCATGGCTTTTCGACAATGCCGAGCTTCTCCCTGATTCAACGTTGAAGGGCTGGTTTATCGGGCCCCGTAAAGAGATGATTACCCCGTGGAGCACCAATGCCGTAGAGATTACTCAAAACATGGGACTCACCGGTATCTCTCGCATCGAGGAATTTTTCCCTGTAACAAATGGTTCTGCCGAATTCGACAAAATGCTACAACGGTTGTACAACGGTATCGACGGTAAAATTTTCGACATCGACAAACAACCCGATCCCATTGTGTACATCGACGATCTTGCCGCATATAACGAACAGGAAGGTCTGGCCCTCAGCCCCGACGAAATAAACTATCTGAACGACCTAAGTAAAAAAATCGGACGGAAACTAACCGACAGCGAAGTTTTCGGATTCTCGCAAGTCAATTCCGAGCACTGCCGTCATAAAATTTTCAACGGAGTCTTCATCATCGACGGTCAAGAAAAAGAAAGTTCACTTTTTAAATTGATAAAAAAGACCTCGGAATATAATCCCAATCGGTTGGTTTCGGCATACAAAGACAACGTGGCTTTCAATGCCGGACCTACCGTCGAGCAGTTCGCTCCGATAAATCCCCAACAACCCGACTTTTTCGAAATAAAAGATATCAAAACAGTCATCTCGTTAAAAGCCGAGACACACAATTTCCCCACGACCGTAGAGCCCTTCAACGGAGCTGCCACCGGTACGGGAGGTGAAATACGCGACCGACTCGGTGGCGGACGTGCCAGCCTACCTATTGCAGGAACGGCAGTTTATATGACGGCCTATCCCCGTACGGAAGAAGGACGGGAATGGGAAGAAGGTTCCATGCAACCTCGTCCGTGGCTTTATCAAACGCCCGAACAAATATTGATTAAGGCCTCTAACGGAGCTTCTGATTTCGGAAACAAATTCGGACAACCCCTCATCTGCGGCTCCCTGCTCACATTCGAGCACGCCGAGAACGGTAAAAAATTTGCTTTCGACAAAGTCATTATGCTCGCCGGCGGTGTAGGATTCGCCAACATGCGCGACGCACTTAAAGGCACGCCCGTAGCCGGGGAAAAAGTAGTGGTAATGGGTGGTGACAACTATCGTATCGGTATGGGTGGAGGAGCAGTCTCATCGGTAGAAACCGGACAATACGACAATGCCATTGAGCTGAACGCCGTACAACGAGCCAATCCTGAAATGCAAAAACGAGTATCCAACGTCATTCGGGCGATGTCCGAAGCCGAGGAAAATCCCATCGTCTCGATTCACGACCACGGAGCCGGAGGCCATTTGAACGCACTTTCCGAGTTGGTAGAAGAAACTGGCGGATTGATTCACATGGATCAACTGCCCGTCGGCGACCCCACCCTATCGGCCAAAGAAATCGTAGGTAACGAAAGTCAGGAACGTATGGGTATCGTCATTCGGGAAGAAGACATCGAGCACATTCGTCAAATCGCCGACCGTGAACGGGCTCCGTTCTATGTAGTTGGCGAAACCACAGGCGACCATCGCTTCGTATTCGAACAGACCGATGGTGTTAAGCCCATCGACTTGGCGATGGAAGACATGTTCGGGAAAGCTCCCCGTACCGTCATGACAGACAGAACAGTCGAAGAAACTTACGAAGACGTAACATACGATCAAACGCAACTCGACGAATACGTAGAACGAGTGCTCCAACTCGAAGCAGTCGCTTGTAAAGACTGGCTCACCAACAAAGTGGACCGTTCCGTTACCGGAAAAATTGCCCGCCAACAATGTCAGGGAGAGATACAACTCCCATTGAGCGACTGCGGAGTAGTTGCCCTCGACTATCGGGGACGCGCCGGTATCGCCACCTCTATCGGCCATGCGCCGCAAGCGGCATTGGTCGATCCCGCCGCAGGATCTATTCTCTCCATCGCCGAAGCCCTCACCAATATCGTTTGGGCTCCGCTCTCCGAAGGTTTAGACAGCGTTTCGCTTAGTGCCAACTGGATGTGGCCCTGTAAAAACGAAGGCGAAGACGCCCGCCTATATCGGGCAGTCGAAGCATGCAGCGATTTTGCCTGCTCGCTCGGAATCAATATCCCCACCGGAAAAGACAGTCTGTCCATGACTCAGAAATACGGAAAGGACAAAGTCTATTCGCCCGGTACGGTCATCATCTCGGCAGGAGCTGAAGTCTCGGATATACGCAAAGTCGTATCTCCCGTCCTCCGCACGGGAATCGACAGTACGGTCTACTACATCGATTTCTCGTTCGACAAGCTCAAATTAGGAGGATCGGCGTTCGCCCAATCGCTCGACAAAATAGGAAAAGAAGTTCCCACCGTACAAGACAGCGAATACTTTGCCAACGCGTTCAATGCCGTCCAAGAATTAATTAACAAAGAGTTGATTCTGGCAGGACACGATATCTCCGCCGGTGGTATGATAACCACGATGCTCGAAATGAATTTTGCCAATACCGAAGGCGGTTTGGAAGTTTCGTTGGACGAAATCCCCGAAAAAGACCTTGTTAAGATATTGTTCAGCGAAAACCCGGGTATCTTGATTCAAGTAGAAAAAACCGACGAAGTCGAAAAGATATTGAAAAAAGCCGGCGTAGCGTTTATTCGTCTGGCTCGCCCCTGCGACGAACGCCATCTGCTCATACACAAAGACGGAGCCGATTATCAATTCTTCATCGATCATTTGCGCGACGTATGGTTCGAGTCGTCCTATCTGCTCGACTGCAAACAAAGCGGAGAAAAAGCAGCCAAAGACCGCTTCCTCAACTACAAGGAACAACCGCTGCAATTCCATTTCCCCGATTCGTTCACGGGAACGCTCGCCCAATACGGTATCTCGGCCGATCGTCGCACACGATCCGGTGTGAAAGCAGCCATCATTCGTGAGAAGGGTGTTAATGGAGATAGAGAAATGGCCTATTCGCTCTATTTGGCGGGATTCGATGTGAAAGACGTGCACATGACCGACCTCATCAGTGGCCGCGAAACGCTCGACGATATCAACATGATTGTATACTGCGGTGGATTCTCAAATTCCGATGTACTCGGTTCGGCAAAAGGCTGGGCAGGAGGATTCCTTTGGAACGAAAAAGCCAAAGCTGCACTCGACCGTTTCTACAACCGCCCCGACACCCTGAGTCTCGGTATTTGCAACGGCTGCCAGCTCATGGTAGAATTGGGACTGCTCACCCCCGACCACGAACAAAAGCCCAAAATGCGACACAACGATTCGCACAAATTCGAATCTCAGTTCATCGGATTGACAATTCCCGAAAACAACTCTGTCATGTTCGGCTCGTTATCGGGTTCGAAACTCGGTATATGGGTTGCCCACGGAGAAGGTAAATTCGAGTTGCCTTACGACAAAGAAAGATACAATATCGTAGCCCAATACACCTACGATGCTTATCCGGCAAATCCCAACGGATCGCCTTACGGTATAGCCGGTATCACGTCGGCCGACGGCCGCCATTTGGCCATGATGCCCCACCTCGAACGAGCCATATTCCCCTGGCAGTGCGGACATTATCCTGCCGACAGAAAAACCGACGAGATTACCCCGTGGATCGAGGCTTTTGTCAATGCCCGCAAATGGGTTGAACACCACACCAAATAAAAAGTATATTCCGCAGGGCGGGAGGGAAACAATGTCCCTCTCGCTCTGTTCGTTTAATCAAATAATAATCAACACGACAACATTACATTATGGGAGGATTTTTTGGTACCATAAAAAAAGAATCTTGCGTTACCGACCTTTTTTATGGCGTAGATTACAACTCGCACTTAGGTACGAAACGTGCCGGTATCGTGACGTATGAAAATGGCGTTTTCAAACGGGCGATCCACAATATAGAAAACTCCTACTTCCGCTCGAAATTCGAAGCCGAACTGCCCGAATTCTCTGGTAATTCGGGAATCGGTGTCATCAGCGATACCGATGCACAACCCATCATCATCAGTTGCCATTTGGGAAAATTCGCCATCGTTACCGTCGCCAAAATAAACAACGTAGAAGAACTCGAAAAAGAACTACTGGCGAGCGGAAACCATTTCAGCGAACACAGTAACAATATCATCAACCAATCCGAATTGGTTTCGATGATTATCAGTCAAGGAAAAGACTATGTCGACGGCATCCGCTTGGTACAGGAAAAAATCAAAGGGTCTTGTTCCATGCTTTTACTCACCGAGCAAGGCATTATCGCCGCTCGCGATAAGTACGGTCGTTCGCCTATCCTCGTCGGGCGGGGAGATAACGGCTACGCCGTATCGTCCGAAACATGCAGCTTCCCGAACCTCGGATACGAACTCTGTTACGACATACGACCCGGAGAAATCGTCCGGTTGACAGCCGACGGTTACGAATCGCTCAACCAGCCCGGTAAAAAAATGCAGATATGCTCCTTCCTATGGGTATATTACGGATATCCCGCCTGCGAATACGAAGGGAAGAATGTCGAAGAGATGCGCTTTCACACTGGCTTCGAAATGGGTAAAAAAGACGACATCGAAGCCGATTTCGTCTCCGGCATCCCCGATTCCGGTGTAGGCATGGCTCTCGGATATGCCGTAGGTAAACAAATTCCCTACCGGAGAGGTATCGTCAAATATACCCCCACTTGGCCTCGCAGCTTCACCCCTTCCAATCAAGCCATGCGCGAGCTGGTAGCCAAAATGAAACTCATACCCAACAAAAGCATGCTCGACGGGAAGCGGGTCGTATTCTGCGACGACTCCATCGTCCGCGGTACGCAACTGAGAGACAATGTATCCGATCTCTACCGCTATGGAGCCAAAGAAGTTCACATGCGCATCAGTTGCCCCCCTCTCCTGTACCCGTGTAAGTTTCTTAACTTCACAGCCTCCAAAAGCGAAATGGAGCTTATTACCCGTCGCACCATCGACGAGATAGAGGGTAACCCCGATAAAAATGTCGCAGCTTATGCACGCACCGGGTCGCCCCAATACAATTGTATGGTAAACTGCATTTGTAAAAAGCTGAACATTACCTCATTAAAATTCAACCCGTTAGAAACACTGGTCGAATCGATCGGGCTTCCTAAGGAATGTATCTGCACGCACTGTTTCGACGGCAGCAGCTACGAATAAGCCCGTCAGAACCGAATAAAACCTCGGCCCGTTATGCCGTCCGATCATCTGTTCTCGCCGGACGGCATAACGGTTTTTTCGCCTAAAAGATTGAAAATAACAATCATTTTTGTAATTTTGCGAGTCAATGAATCGACACAGAATATACGAATATTTATAAATCATAAATCTCACATTAAATTATGAGTCTTAAAATCGTAGTATTGGCAAAACAAGTACCCGATACCAGAAATGTGGGGAAGGATGCCATGAAAGAGGACGGAACGATCAACCGTGCCGCCTTACCTGCTATCTTCAACCCCGAAGATTTGAACGCCTTGGAACAGGCTCTGCAACTGAAAGAACAAAACCCGGGATCGACGATTACCCTGCTTACGATGGGTCCTCCTCGTGCCGCCGAAATTATTCGGGAAGGTTTATTCCGTGGAGCGGACGGAGGTATCGTATTGACCGACCGTGCCTTTGCCGGAGCCGACACATTGGCTACGTCTTACGCACTATCGTGTGCCGTACGCAAAATCAAAGATTATGATATTATCTTGGGAGGTCGTCAAGCCATCGATGGCGACACGGCTCAGGTAGGCCCTCAAATCGCCGAAAAATTGGGAATACCCCAAGTCACCTATGCCGAGCAAATTCTGAACATAGAAAACGGGAAAGCCACCGTGAAACGTCGTCTCGAACGCGGGGTAGAAACCGTCGTAGTTCCCCTGCCAGCAGTCATCACGGTCAACGGTTCGGCCGATGAATGCCGTCCTCGCAACGCGAAGCTCATACAACGTTACAAATACGCCAAGACACCGAGCGAAAAACAAGGACTGAGCGAAGAATGCTTGAAACTCTATGAACAGCGTCCTGCCCTCAACCTTTACGAATGGAGTGTAAACGATGTCGATGCCGACCTCGATCAAGTAGGTCTCGCCGGTTCTCCCACCAAAGTAAAAGCCGTACAAAACGTTGTATTCCAAGCAAAGGAAAGCAAACAACTCACGGCTGCCGACAACGAAATCGAAGACCTTGTCAAAGAATTGATCGCCAACCACACGATTGGTTAATGCCCGTGTACTATGAACTAAAAAACTAACGATTATGAACAATCTGATTGTATATTGCGAAATAGAAGACGGCATCATCGCCGATGTGAGCCTCGAACTGCTCACAAAAGGTCGCTCGCTGGCCAATCAACTGAATTGTAAACTCGAAGCACTGGTGATCGGTAGCAACCTCGGCGGTGTGGAAAAACAAGTATTCCCCTACGGAGTCGATACCGTCTATACAGTAGACGATCCTCGCCTCTACCCCTACACCTCGTTGCCACATACCTCGGTATTGGTAAATTTATTCAAAGAACAGAAACCTCAGGTTTGCCTGATGGGAGCCACCAGTATCGGTCGCGACCTCGGTCCGCGGGTTTCTTCTTCGCTGCACAGCGGACTCACGGCCGACTGCACCGCATTGGAAATAGGTCCCCACGAGGACAAAAAGAACAATAAGACCTACGAAAATCAGTTGTATCAGATTCGTCCCGCTTTCGGAGGCAACATCGTAGCGACGATCGTTAACCCCGAATGCCGCCCTCAAATGGCGACGGTTCGCGAAGGCGTGATGAAAAAAGAAATTTACGATCCTGCTTACAAAGGAGAAGTTATTAAACTGGATCCGAAAAAATACGTTTCCGACACCGACTTTGTGGTAGAAGTCATCGATCGCCAGATGGAAAAATCCAAAGCCAACGTCAAAGGCGCATCCATCATCGTAGCCGGCGGTTACGGTATGGGATCGAAAGAAAACTTCGGCATGCTGTTCGACTTGGCGGCTACATTGGGAGCCGAGGTAGGAGCTTCCCGCGCTGCGGTCGACGCCGGATACATCGAGCACGAACGTCAAATCGGACAAACCGGTGTCACGGTTCGCCCCAAGCTCTATATCGCCTGCGGTATCTCTGGACAGATACAACACATCGCCGGTATGCAAGACAGCTCCATCATCATCTCTATCAACAGCGATCCTAACGCACCTATCAATACGATAGCCGACTATGTGATCACGGGTACGGTCGAAGAAGTAATTCCGAAGCTGATCAAATATTATAAGAAAAACTCCAAATAAAACATATTTTCGATTCTGTCGATAAGACAAAGTCTTGTGACAAATCAAAGATAGAGAGTTAAATTATAATACAAAAAACAATACAGAACAATGGCTAATTTTTATTTAGATAACAGTGATCTCAAACATCACTTGAACCACCCGCTCATGAAGAAGCTGGTGGCTTTACGGGAACGGAATTACTCCGATGCCGAAAAATACGACTATGCGCCCTTCAATTTCGAAGACGCCATGGATAGTTATGAAAAAGTGCTCGAAATAGCAGGCGAGATAAGCGGCGAAATCGTTGCAGCCAATGCCGAAGACGTAGACCACGAAGGTCCGCACGTTGTCGACGGACACGTCGTATATGCCAAAGGCACGCAAAAAAACCTCGACGCTCTGGTAAAAGCCGGATTGATGGGTATCTCTATCCCCCGTCGCTACAACGGGCTTAACTTCTCGTTGGTTCCCTACATCATGGCTGCCGACATGGTAAGCCGTGCCGATGCCGGATTCGTAAACATCTGGGGATTGCAAGACTGCGCCGAAACCATTTACGAATTTGCCAATGAAGAACAAAAGCAAAAATACCTGCCGCGCGTTTGCGCCGGCGAAACTATGGCGATGGACCTCACCGAACCCGATGCCGGTTCCGACTTGCAAGCCGTCATGCTCAAAGCCACATACAGCGAGGCCGACGGTTGCTGGTATCTCAACGGAGTGAAACGGTTCATCACCAACGGTGACGGACACATTGCACTCGTGCTGGCCCGTTCCGAAGAAGGAACCAAAGATGGTCGCGGACTCTCCATGTTCATCTACGACCGCAACGACGGCGGTGTAACCGTTCGCCGTATCGAAAACAAAATGGGTATCAAAGGGTCTCCCACCTGCGAATTGGTGTTCAAAAATGCCAAAGCCGAACTCTGCGGAAGCCGCAAATTGGGTCTTATCAAATACGTCATGGCATTGATGAACGGAGCCCGTCTCGGTATCGCCGCACAATCTGTCGGCGTTTCCGAAGCGGCATACCGCGAAGCCATTGCCTATGCACGCGACCGCAAACAATTCGGGCAAGCCATCATCGAGTTCCCCGCCGTTTTCGAAATGATCTCTTTGATGAAAGCCAAACTCGACGCATCACGCTCGCTGCTTTACGAAACGACACGATTCGTAGACATGTACAAAGCATACGAAGACATTGCCAAAGAACGCTCGCTCGAACCCGAAGAACGTGCCGAAATGAAAGCCTACCAAAAATTGGCCGACGCATTCACCCCTATGGCGAAAGGCATGTCTAGCGAATTCTGTAATCAAAACGCCTATGACTGCGTGCAAGTACACGGAGGGTCCGGTTTCATGAAAGACTACGCTTGCGAACGCATCTACCGCGATGCCCGCATTACTTCCATCTACGAAGGAACCACCCAGTTGCAAGTCGTGGCAGCTATTCGCCACGTCACCACTGGCACATATCTGCATCAGATCGAAGCATACGAAGCTGCTGAAATCGCACCCGAACTGGAACCTCTGCGCGACCGCCTCAAAGCGATGAAAGCCGCCTACGTAAAAGCTGTCGAAACCGTCACTGCAACGAAAGACAACGAATACATAGACTTCCAAGCACGCCGCATGGTCGAAATGGCCGGCCATGTCATCATGGGACACCTCCTGCTCAACGATGCCACTCGTAACGAATCGTTCCGGCAGTCGGCCGAAGTATACATTAACTTCGGTGAGGCAGAAGTTGCCAAACACGCCGAGTTTATCGAACGCTTCAACCCCGAAATGATGGCCGCTTATCGCAAATAAACGCAACATTTCATATCATTCGAGGAGGTATCCCATTTATCTGGGATACCTCTTTTTTATATCGGAAATAAAGCCAAACGAAAATTCAGTATGATTCCACTTCTTCCCTGCCGTGCCCCGCAGCATTGCGGGGGGTACACAGCAAAATATAGGGGAGAGCTGAGGAGCATGGCGACGAGGAGAGATCTTAAAAAGACCCTCAGTGGAGATAATAGAGGTCCCCCCTCTCCCCCTGTGTTCCTGAAAGGAATATAGGGGGAGTGCCCGCAGGGCGAAGGGGTTAAAAAGACCAGCAAAAGCACGAGCAAAATCCCCGCCTTTATCGGGCGGTGAAGTCGCAAGGAAGACGGAGGAAAAAGGGCGAGGACTGTCCGAGCGAAGCGAGTTCCGCAGACCCCGACGGCGACCGTAGCGACGAGCCAAAAGCCCGATAACCGCGGCGGCGCTTCTTGGTTCGTTCTTCTCGCTGCTGAGAAGAATGAACAAACGAAGTGCATCTCGTGCATCCGAGACTATCTTTGGAGGGGAAAGAAAATCATTAGTATTCAACCTTCTCCCCTTGCCGTGCCCCGTAGCATTGCGGGGTGTTTTTGCAACGCAAAAATATAGGGGAGGTGTCCGCAAGGACGGAGGGGTTGCAAGAATAACAAAAAGGAATAAAGATATAGTATCCTAATCTGCCGAATCGGTCGTTCCCTTTTCACCACTATCTTTGAATACCTTCGACAACCAGCGCTCTTGAACAGTCTCCATCAATTCATAAAAATTAGGAACGAACAACGTACCCAATACCGTATTCATCGCCATACCGAACACGACTGCCGTACCCAAAGCTATACGACTTTCGGCTCCCGCACCTGTCGCGAACATCAGCGGAAGAACCCCGAAGATAAAAGCGAACGAAGTCATCAAGATAGGTCGCAGGCGCAACCTCCCCGCCTCCATCGCCGATTGCCGGATAGACTCGCCCTGCTTGCGGTAATCCATGGCAAACTCGATAATGAGGATAGCATTTTTGGCCGACAAAGCGATGAGCAAAATCAATCCTATCTGACTGTAAATACTGATAGACAAACTCATGACAATACACCCCAGCACCGTCCCCAATATGGCAGTGGGCAAACTCAGTATTACGGCTATCGGGTTAGTCCAACTTTCATACTGGGCAGCCAACACCAGAATCACGATCAATATCGCAAGTCCGAAGATAAGCCCTACCGTAGAACCGCTCCGGCTCTCTTGATAAGCCTCCCCCGTCCAACTATATCCGAAATTCGTACCCAGTGTATTCCGGACCAATCGCTCCATAGCCGCCATACCCTCCGACGAACTTATCCCCGGAGCCGGTATCGCCGTGAGTGCAGCCGATGAATACATATTGTACCGGCTTACTAAATTCAGTCCCATCGTCTCCTCGACCTGTGTAAACGAAGAAAACGGAACCATGCTACCGTCCCGGTTTCGCACGCTCAGTTTCATCACATCGTCGATATGAGCCCTCGCTCCGGCCTGAGCGCCCAACTTCACCTGATAGATACGGCCGAACTCCACGAAATCATTCACATAAGCCGATCCCATATAATACGACAAAGCCGAGAAAACACTGCTGAGAGTAAGCCCCTGCATCTCCACCTTATCGCGATCTATATTCAAGGTATATTGCGGGGTATTCCCTTGAAACATCGAGTTTATCTGCATCAAAGCCGGCTCGCTACCGATATTACCGATCAAAGCATTCGCTGCGGATTCCAATTCGCCCGCCCCCAAATTGCTGCGATCTTCGAGTTGCATTTCGAGACCGCCCGAAACACCCAGTCCGCTGATAGCTGGCGGATTGACGGCAAACACGATAGCCTCTTGCAAAACAGATGCATCCCGGTTCAGCCGCTCCACCACATTAAACACGCTATGTTCTTTCCCCTTCCGGTCGTCCCAGGGTTTCAGTACCACGAAAAATGTTGCCGAATTGGACGAACTTCCACCCTGTAACGCCGAAAAACCCACGATATTCAAGGCATTTTCCACTTCGGGGTACGACTGTATAATTCGATTCAAATCATCGCAAACCTTGCGGGTCCGTTCCATCGATGCAGCATTGGGCAACTGCACCGATACGATAAAATAACCTTGATCTTCCTGTGGAATAAACGAAGTCGGCCACTTGGCAAATCCATAGAAAGCAGCCAAAGCCAACACGATAAAAGCCGACAACGACACCAAAGGTTTACGCAACATCGAGCCAATAACTTTCACATATCCGTTCAACGTCGCTCCATATCCCTTATTAAACCACTTGTACAAGAAAAACGAAGGTTCGCGGGTCGGTTGGAGAAACAATGCGCACAAAGCCGGAGTAAACGTCAGCGAATTGAACCCGCTGAATACAGTAGCGACAGCGATCGTCAAAGCGAATTGTTTATACAGTTCTCCTGTGATACCACCGATAAAAGCTGTCGGAATAAACACGGCCAATAACACCAATACCACGCCGATAACCGGACTCGTAATCTCCTCCATGGCCTTCTCGACCGCCTCCTTGCGACTATACTTTCCCGTATCGATAAGCCGGGTCGAATTTTCGACCACTACGATCGCATCGTCCACCACGATAGCTATTGCCAAAACAAGGCCGAAAAGAGTAAGCGTATTGATAGAAAATCCCATCAACTTCATCACGGCAAATGTCGCAATAAGCGAAACCGGTATGGTCAGAGAGGGAATAATCATCGCCCTGAAATTTTGTAAGAAAATAAGAATGACCAGCATCACGATAAGAGAGGTCTCCACAAACGTAACCAATACCTCATCGATAGATGCACTCACAAATTGAGTCGTATCGAGCACCACCTTATATTGCACATCGTTCGGGAAATAACGGCTCAAATCCATCATCTTCGCTTTCACGGCTTTCGCCACATCGAGAGAATTAGACCCCGGCAACTGATAAATGGCGATAGCCGCCGTTTCTTTACCGTTAATAGTCGATGTCGTATTGTAAGTCGCACTTCCCAAATCTATGGTAGCGATGTCGCGCAACCTCAGATATTCCCCGCCGGGCAACGACTTGATGATGATCCGCCCGAACTCCTCCGGCGTAGAAAGGCGACCTTTCGAAACCAATGTAAACTGGAAAGCCTCGTCCGTATCCGTAGGAGGTTGTCCCACACTACCGGCCGACACCTCCATATTTTGTGCCTGAATAGCCGAATAGACATCGGCCGGCGTAAGGCTTCGTATACGCATCAACTCCGGGTCGAGCCAGATACGCATGCTGTAATTATCGGCTCCGAACACCGTCACACCGCCTACACCCGGCAAACGGGACAACTCGTCGGTAATGTTCAACTTGGCATAATTCGACAGATATAAACTGTTATACAATGGGTTATCCGATTCCAACGCCAAGAACATGACGATGTTGGTAGACTGCTTCTTCGTGATAATTCCCTGTTGTATGACAGCCTCCGGTAAATTTCCCTGCGCTATGTTCACCCGATTCTGTACCAACACGGTCGCCATATCTATATCGGTTCCCACCTCGAAAGTAACGGTCAGCGTATATTGCCCCGACGACGAAGACGACGAACTCATATAGATCATTCCGTCCACACCGTTCACCTGTTCCTCGATAGGTACACCTACCGTTTTCGCCACCGTCTCGGCACTCGCCCCGGGATATACAGCGGTCACCTGTACCGTAGGAGGTGTTATATCGGGAAACTGGGCGACCGGGAGCGTATAGATGGTAACCAATCCCACCAGCACCATAACAATGGCGATGACCGTAGCGAAAATAGGCCTGTTAATAAAAAATTTCGAAATCATACCCATTCATTTTTAGGAACCATTAATTCTTTTCCAAAACCGGACGAACCGGCATGCCCGCTCTCACTTTCAACAAAGCCTTCGTAACATAACGATCGGTCGGTGAAATCCCCTCGTCGATCACTCTCAAAGTATCGTTAACCAACTGTCCCGTCTCCACAGGGCGATATTCCACCACATTAGAATCGTTCACCACATACATATACTTGCCAAGTTGATCCGTGGCAATAGAAGCATCCCTCACCAATATCGCATGCTCGCGGTTACCATACGGCAACCGGATAGAAATATACAAACCACTCTTCAACTCTCCGGCAGGATTATCCACCTCGGCCCGTATCGAAAGCGTTCCCGTCGACAAGTCCACATTCGGCGACAAATAATCGAGTCTGCCGTAATAACTGCGGCTGGTAGGCTCCTGAAAAAGAATCTCCACACGATCGCTCGGTACGGAATGTTTACCTTTACTCTGGTTCAGCAACATTTTCAAATATTGATTATCCTCGATATTGAAATAGGCATACATTTTCTTATCCTGATAAATAGTCGCCAACTTCGTCGATTGCAAAGACCCGCTGATATAATTACCCACATCGTATAAATTGCGTGATATCCGGCCCTCGAACGGGGCTTTCACATAACAATACCCCAACTGTATGCGAGCCGTCGACAACGCAGCCTCGGCATTCCGAACAGAGGCCCTACTTTGTTCCAATTTCGACTCCGCCTGTATCAAATCGATCGTACTGATGGCATCGCTTTGCGCCGCCTCTTTCATTCGGGTGTAATTATTCTCTGCATAATCATACTGTGCCTGAGCCGTTTTCAACGCTGCCTCGGCCTGTTCCACGGCATCCTCGTATTGCGAAGGTTCGATAACGAAAAGCAACTGTCCCTTCTTTACGATCTCACCCGGCGTATAGGCCACCTGTTGCAGATATCCGTTTACACGAGCCACCAGATCGACGGTTTGTAACGAGGTAAGGTAACCCGGATAACTCTTTATCAAAACCACCGAATCGACCGCCGGATAAGCCACCGATATCTCGGGCAGCCGAACATCGCCACTTTGCTTCTCCCCCTTTTTCGATTGGCAGGAAAAAAGCGAAAACAATACAGCCACAGCCACTATCGGCATATAAGAAAACAAACGTCTCATAAAATATGAATTTTAATTTTAGGGTTGACTCGAATCTATCCAACCGT
>ENA-UESG01001518-UESG01001518.1-human-gut-metagenome-genome-assembly--contig:-NODE-1518-length-14730-cov-2.821402_pt1 | contig 14730 bp, 7 predicted proteins | sample MGYA00243002_ERZ508003 | MGnify/ENA primary metagenome ERZ508003 (study PRJEB26167, sample SAMN06115514) | human gut metagenome | host: Homo sapiens | place: China:Shanxi | collected 2015-12-02... | reverse complement strand
ACCTGAACAAGGAAGTCGGCCCCGAAGAAGATGCCATGATCCGTGGTTTCGCCAACCAAGTCGAAGGCGAAATCAAGGGGCGTTACACCGGCCCCGCCAAAATCGAGGACATCCAGAATCTCGTGGAGCACGCCCTCATTGACGCCCACCTGTACGATGTGGCTCGCGCCTACACCAATTACCGTCTCGACAAAGACATTCAGCGTGCCAAGGCCACTGATGTCAACGAGGCCGTTGCTCGCTTCATTAATCATGACCCGACCCTGATTCACGAGAACGCGAACAAGGATTCCAACGTCTACTCCACCCAGCGTGATCTGCTGGCCGGTGCCGTGTCCAAGGCCGCCGCGTTCAACATGCTGCCGCCGGCGGTGTCCAACGCCCACATGAAGGGCGACATTCACTTCCACGATGCCGACTATTCGCCGTTCACTGCCCAGTCCAACTGCTCCTTGCCGAACTTCTGGGACATGTTGGCCAATGGCTTCACTCTTGGCAACGCTCCGATGGCTTCCCCGAAGTCCATCGCCATTGCGGCCACCCAGATTACCCAGATCATGAAGGACGTGGCCTCCAGCCAGTATGGTGGCCAGACCGCCAACCGTGCCGACGAGCATCTTGCCCAGTATGCCAAGAAGGATTACGAGAAGTTCCTTGAGGAAGCTCGTGAGACCATCCCCGACGGCATGCCGGTTGAATTCGCCCGTCGTCAGGTCGAGAGCGCCAAGAAGAACGAGCCCGCCAAGCTGCATTTCGGTTCCCGTGAACCGCTGCCGATGGACACCCCGTTCCACACCGACGTTGACGAACTTGAGCAAGAGCGTGAAATCCTCGCCAAGATTCGTACCCGCAAGGCCATCTATGATGCCATGCAGACCATGGAATACCAGATCAACTCCAACCGTGTGTCCAACGGCCAGACCCCGTTCGTGACTGTCGGCTTTGGTCTCGGCACCGACTGGTTCTCTCGTGAAGTGCAGCGCGCAATCCTGCTGAACCGTATTCGCGGCCTCGGCAAGGAACACCACACCGCCATCTTCCCGAAGCTCGTCTTTACTGTGAAGCACGGCGTGAACGCCGACCCGGGTGACCCGAACTACGATCTGAAGCAGCTTGCCCTCGAGTCCGCCACCAAGCGCATGTACCCGGATGTGGTGTTCTACGAGAACATCGTCAAGATCACAGGCTCCTTCAAGGCTCCGATGGGTTGCCGCTCCTTCCTGCAGGGTTGGATCAACCCGGAGACCGGCAAGGATGAAGAAGACGGCCGTATGAACCTCGGCGTGGTCACCGTCAACGTGCCGCGTATCGCCATCGAATCCCACGGTGACAAGGCTCGCTTCTGGAAGCTGTTCGACGAGCGTATGGAAGTCGCCCATCAGGCCCTCCAGTTCCGCATCATGCGCTGCAAGGAAGCCACCCCGGTCAACGCCCCGACCCTGTTCCGCTTTGGTGCGTTTGGTCGTCTTGGTGCCAACGACAACGTGGACCAGCTGTTCAAGAACGAGCGTGCCACCGTGTCGCTCGGCTACATCGGCCTTGCCGAGACCACTGCGGTCTTCTATGGCAAGAACTGGATTCGCGACCACGGCTGGGATCCGGAAGGCAAGGAGTTCGCGCTGTCCATCGTCAAGCGCATGAACGAGCTGTGCAAGCAGTGGAGCAAAGCGGAGGGTTACCACTATTCCGTGTACTCCACTCCGGCTGAATCCCTGACCGACCGCTTCAACCGCATGGACCGTGAAAAGTTCGGCCGTATCGAAGGCGTGACTGATCACGACTTCTACACCAACTCCTTCCACTACCCGGTGTGGTTGCAGCCCACTCCGATGGAGAAGCTCAGCTACGAGAAGGACTTCCCGTACTACGCTTCCGGCGGCTTCATCAACTACTGCGAGTACCCGTGCCTGCAGGACAACCCGAAGGCGCTCGAAGCCGTGTGGGATTACGCCTACAACATCGGCATCGGCTACCTGGGTACCAACACCCCGATCGACCACTGCTTCGTGTGCGGCTTCCAGGGCGACTTCGAGCCGACCGAGGAAGGCTTCAAGTGCCCGGAGTGCGGTAACTCCAACCCGGACAAGTGCAACGTCACCAAGCGCACCTGCGGCTATCTCGGCAGCCCGGTCCAGCGCCCGATGGTGCACGGCCGTCACGAGGAAATTGCCCACCGAGTCAAGCACATGAGCGGCGAAACCGGTCGTGTGACGCTGGATGACGGAACCACTCGCGAGTGGTTCGAAGAGACCAAGTAGGGTTTATACTTGCTCCCGCTGACGGGAGCTGTAGAGCGTAAGCGAGACTGAGGGCGGTCATCCTTTATGGTGTTGACCACCCTCAGTCCGTGTGATGACGGACAGCTCCCGCCAGCGGGAGCTAATGCTTTCCGTAAGGAGGGAATCATGCCGGAGCTGCATACGACCAAGCCCGAACCCAAGCGCCATGACTTTGCGGCCGGCGAGACCGGGCGTGGCCCCTCCGTACCCTCCAACGGTCTTGCCAACGATCCGAAAGCCGGTCAATGGGATGGCCGGCGCATGTCCAAGCGGATGATCGCCGACTACAAAACCTTCATTGTCACCGACGGAGAAGGCGTGCGCAACTCCCTTTACGTCTCCGGTTGCCCCTTCCACTGCGTCGACTGCTTCAACGCCTCCATCTGGGATTTCCAAGCCGGCCACGAATACAACGACAAGCTCGAAGCGCAAATCATGGATGACTTAAGCCAATCGTATGTGCAAGGCATCACCTTCCTCGGAGGCGAACCATTGCTCAACACGGGCGTGCTGTTGCCCCTTGCGCGCAAAATACGCGAACGGTTCGGTAATACCAAAGATATCTGGTCGTGGACCGGCTACACATGGGAAGAACTCATGCGCCCCGGAGAAACCCCAGACAAGCTTGAATTGCTACATCTCATCGACATTCTCGTCGACGGCCGCTACCTCAGAGACCAGAAGGACTCGCTGCTGCAATTCCGCGGCTCCAGAAACCAGCGCATCCTCGATGTGCCCAAGTCTCTGGAAGCCGGCGAACCGGTCATCTGGGCCAAGCTCCACGATCAAGAACGAGATATCCCCGAAATCTATTTGAAAGACCGCGAAGCCGGCGAAGGCCAACAGGCCTCGTAGTAGCAGTTCTGGAATGCCGCACTCAGCAATATCGTTGGAACTGTTGGGAAAAGGCCTTCCCGTGAGCGAAATCGCCTCGCCTCGTGCCATGTTGGGCAGGTGGTCGGACTAATATTCCATAAGAAGTAGCCGGGCGAAGCCGTCCGCAGGGTATCTGCCAGCCGTCCCGAAACGGTTCATGATGCCTCAAAGCGTGCACTCCCGGAAGTCGGAATTAAGAGGAACACATGGTTGACATCGCCACTGACGCGAGCCTAAAGCCCGCTTCACACCCGAAGCCCCTGCGTGTGGGATTGGACATCGGTTCCACCACCGTCAAGGCCGTGGTGCTTGATCAGTCCGATTCCCTGGGAGACACCCTCTTCTCCGATTACCGACGCCACCACGCCAACGTGCGTGCCACCGTGGCCGGCCTGTTGGTCGACATCCACAAGAAGCTTGTGGACCTCGGACGCGGCGACGAACCGATTCGCCTGTCTATCACCGGTTCCGGCGGTCTGGCGCTTGCTGACAATCTGCATGTGCCTTTCATTCAGGAGGTCATCGCCGAAACCGAGGCAATCGACAAGGAATACCCGCAGGCCGATGTCATCATCGAGCTCGGCGGCGAGGACGCCAAAATCACCTACCTGAAACCCACGCCCGAACAACGCATGAACGGTTCGTGCGCAGGTGGTACCGGCGCGTTCATTGACCAGATGTCCACGCTGCTTGACACTGACGCCGCAGGCCTTAACGAGATGGCCAAGAGCTACGAGAACCTGTATCCGATCGCCTCGCGTTGTGGTGTGTTCGCCAAAACCGATTTGCAGCCGCTCATCAACGATGGTGCGGCCAAGCCCGATTTGGCCGCCTCCATCTTTACCGCAGTGGCCACGCAGACCATCGCCGGCCTGGCTTCCGGACGCCCGATTCACGGCACCGTCATCTTCCTCGGCGGTCCATTGTTCTTCATGTCTGAACTGCGCGCCGCATTCCAGCGCGCGCTTGAGGGCAAGGTCGACGAATTCATCGTGCCGACCGACGCCCACCTGTATGTGGCCTACGGTTCGGCATTGCAGGCCGACGTAGACTCCGACGATCAGGGCAATTATTTCGAGGCCCACACGTGCGACGATATCCTGAAGCGTCTGGACGAGCTGAAGAACCTGCCTTCCAACACGCCCACCATGCCGCCGCTGTTCCCCACCGAGGCCGATCGCGAGGACTTCAACAAGCGCCACCACAAGGAACACATCCACATCGGCACCCTTGAAGGCGCGCACGGCCCGCACTTCCTGGGCATCGACGCTGGTTCCACCACCATCAAGGCCACGCTCGTCAACGACGACCGTGAAATCGTCTGGTCCAGCTACGCCAACAACGAAGGCAGCCCGCTGACCGCCGCCATCAACATCGTCAAGAAGATTCAGTCTGAGCTGCCCGAAGGCGCGTGGATCGCACGCTCCTGCGCCACCGGATACGGCGAAGGCCTCATCACCACCGGACTGCACTTGGACGAGGGCGTGGTGGAGACCATGGCCCACTATCGTGGTGCCGAAATGGTCAGCCCCGGCGTCACCGCCGTCATCGACATCGGCGGCCAGGACATGAAATATCTGGCCATCACCGACGGCGTCATCGACTCGATCGCCGTCAACGAGGCCTGCTCGTCCGGCTGCGGCTCGTTCCTGCAGACCTTCGCCATGTCTATGGGGCTGACGATTCAGGAATTCACGCAAAAGGCTTTGGCATCCACCCATCCGGTGGACCTTGGCTCGCGTTGCACTGTGTTCATGAACTCCTCGGTCAAGCAGGCGCAGAAGGAAGGCGCGTCCATCGAGGACATCGCCGCAGGGCTGTGCTACTCCGTGGTGCGTAACGCCTTGTACAAGGTCATCAAGCTGCGTGATTCCGGCGAACTCGGCGACACTGTGGTGGTCCAGGGCGGTACGTTCCTCAACGACGCCGTGCTGCGCGCCTTCGAGCTGCTCACCGAACGTCAGGTCACCCGCCCGAACATCGCCGGCCTCATGGGCGCGTTCGGCGCCGCCCTGACCGCCCGCATGCACTATCAGGATGAGGCCGACCACTTGGATGTGGTGGTTAAGGCCGATGGGTCCGAGGAACAGTCCGAGGCTGAGCCCGCACTCAAGTCCGAGCCCAAGGCCGCAGCCTTCAAGAAGACCGAGCCGGCCAAGCCCGAAGTCCATGTCGTTGTCGTGGACGGTGTGACCCACACCGCCAGCTCCATCCTGACCGGCGACGCACTCGACAATATGAGCATGACCACCGAGCGTGACGTGTGCAAGCTGTGCCAGAACCACTGCAAGCTCACTATCACCACGTTCTCTGATGGTTCGCGCTTCGTGACCGGTAACCGTTGCGAACGCGGTGGTGACGCCAAGAAGAAGCGTTCCGACCGTCCGAACCTGTACGACTACAAGTACAAGCGTTGCTTCGCCTACCGCCGTTTGACCGACAAGAAGGCCACTCGTGGCGAGATCGGCGTTCCGCGCGCCCTCAATATGTACGAGAACTACCCGTTCTGGTTCACGCTGCTCACCTCGCTGGGCTTCAAGGTGATGATTTCCGGCCGTAGCTCCCATGAACTGTTCGAGACCGGCATCGAATCCATCGCTTCCGAAAACATCTGCTACCCGGCCAAGCTGGTCCACGGCCATATCAAGTGGCTGATCAACAAGGGCATCAAGACCATCTTCTACCCGTGCGTGAGCTACGAGGAGAACCTCGTGCCCAACACGGACAATCATTACAACTGCCCGGTTGTGGCCAACTATCCGCTCGTCGTCGGCGCCAACATGCCTGAGCTGCGCGAGGACGACGTGCGTTACATGCACCCGTACTTCAACCTTGCCAACCATGAGCTCATGGTTGACCGCATCGTCGAAGAGTTTGCGTGGGCCAACGTGACCCGCGAAGAGGCCGAAACCGCGGTCAAGGCCGCCTACGCCGAAGACAAGGTCTTCAAGCATGACGTGCAGCAGGAAGGTTTGACCGCGCTTGCCTATATGAAAGAGCACAACTGCCGAGGCATCGTGCTCGCCGGTCGTCCCTACCACATCGACCCCGAAATCAACCACGGCATCCCCGAAACCATCTGCTCGCTCGGCATGGTGGTGCTCTCCGAGGATTCCATCTGCGAACTGCAGCCGGGGGAGAAGCTCAACCTCACCGAATTCCTTTCCGAGGGCGAGGCCGATCCGCGTTCCAAGAACGCCGCCGGATTCCGCCACGTGGGAGACCGCACGGTCACCAAGATGCCGTTGCGCGTCACTAACCAGTGGGCCTACCACTCCCGCCTGTACGCGGCCGCACACTTCGTGGCCTCGTATCCGGGCCTCGAGCTTGTGCAGCTCAATTCCTTCGGTTGCGGCCTCGACGCCATCACCACTGATCAGGTGGCCGAGATTCTGGCCGACAAGGCGGACGTGTACACGCTGCTCAAGATTGACGAGGTCTCCAACCTGGGTGCAGCCAAGATTCGACTGCGCTCGCTCAAGGCCGCCGTCGAGGAACGCGAAGCCAACAAGGCCCGCGAAGCCGCCGCGGCCAAGGCATCCCAGGCCGCCGCGACGAAGGCCGTGCAAGGCCCCAAGTCCACCGGATTCCGCAAGACCGGCTCCACCGCGCCAACCCCCGGCCGCCAGATTCTGCTTGACAGCACCATGGCCGCCAACCCGAAGCTCACCAAGGCCATGCGCGCCGCCTCCAAGCGCGCCGCCGAACGCGACCTGCAGGCCGCAGTCGCCAGCAAGAACGGCACTTCGGACGGCACTACTGGTGTGACGAACGCCAAGAACGCCAAGAAGTCCGGCCACAACAACGCCACCATGTCCCGATACGCGCATCGTGAGAAGTTCGTCAAGGACATGAAGAAGAACTATACGATTGTCGGCCCTCAGATGAGCCCGATCCACATGTCCTTGGTCGAGGCGGTCATCCGCTCCGGCGGCTACAAGTTCGACATCCTGAAGCACGCGAGCCGCGGCGACGTGGAAACCGGCCTCAAATACGTGAACAACGACGCCTGTTACCCGGCAATCATGGTCATCGGCCAGCTCATCGGCGCGATTCAGGAAGGCAAGTACGATCCGGACAAGGTAGCGCTCGCCATCACCCAGACCGGCGGCATGTGCCGTGCGACCAACTACTTCGGCCTGATCCGCAAGGCTTTGGTCGATGCCGGCTATCCGCAGATTCCGATTATCGCCATTTCTACCCAGGGCCTCGAAGACAACCCCGGCTTCAAGGCCACCCCGCCCCTGCTGCACCGTGCCATCAAGGCGCTGATTCTGGGCGACTTGCTCATGAAGTGCCTCTACCGCGTACGCCCGTATGAGGTGGAGAAAGGTTCGGCCAACAAGCTGTACGAGCTGTGGGACACCATCGTGCGTGAGACCATCGAGCATCACGGCTATTCCAAGACCGCAGCCAAGACGCCGAGCATCAAGAAGGGCTATCTGCCGTATAACGTGCTGGCCAAGGAGATCGTGAAATCCTTTGATGCATTGCCGCTGCGTGATATTCCGCGCAAGGTGCGTGTCGGCGTGGTCGGCGAGATTCTTGTCAAGTACCAGCCGGACGCGAACAACCATGTGGTCGACGTCATCGAATCCCAGGATTGCGAGGCCGTAGTGCCCGGCATCATGGAATTCATGACCACCCGCCCCTACATCACCGACTGGAACGAGAAGAACCTCGGCATGGGTGGCAACAAGACGCTCTACGCCTTGATGCGCAAGGGTCTTGACCTGTACAACGCGCCTATCAAGGCCGCACTGGCCACCTCGCACGGCAAGTTCAAGCAGGACGAGCCGATGCCCGATCTTGTCAAGAAGGCTGCTGAAGTCACCTCCATCGGTGTACAGGCCGGCGAGGGCTGGCTGCTGACTGCTGAGATTCTGGAGCTTATCGAACAGGGTTGCCCGAATGTGATTTGTGCGCAGCCGTTTGCCTGCCTGCCCAACCATGTGACCGGCCGTGGCATGTTCGGCAAGATTCGTCGTCTGCATCCGGAAGCCAACATCGTCTCCATCGATTACGATCCGGGTGCCTCCGAGGCCAATCAGCTCAACCGTATCAAGCTGATGATTGCCGCTGCCAAGAAGGCCCACAACGCCAAGTTCGCCGAGACCGGCGAGCCGCAGGGCTTCACCTCCGCGGACTGATTTATGCTCTGGCTCGTCCGCAATTAAGGACGAGCTTCGCTCGCGACATGCTGGTTCGCCTATCGGCTCACCCTCGCCTACGGACAGCCCACAGGGCTGTCCGCTTTACGGCTCGGCCTCTGTGAGGGGAGCTGTCGCGCAGCGACTGAGGGGGAGTCTCTAGAGCGAGAAACCGGGCCGGAGCCTGCTATCGGTTTTTCGTATAGCGTATTGCGGGCTTTCGGGCACGCGCGCCGGCCGGCTCGAATACGATACAAAGCATGGTTACTCCCCGAATCAGTTACGCGCACCTACTCGCCAAGCCGAACTCCAAGCATGTCGAGAGCCTGCTCAAGTTCTTTGAGAACGGTCGCTCCCAGCGTGGCACCGGTGTGGAGATCGAGCACCTGCCCGTGCACAACAGCGACGACACTGCCGTAAGCTACTACGAGCCGAATGGCATCGAGGCATTGCTCAAACGCTTGGCTCCGTACTACGACGAGGAGAAGGAATACTGGGAGAACGGCCATCTGGTGGGTCTCGGTCGTTCCGGCGTCGCCGTTTCTCTCGAGCCCGGCGGACAGGTGGAAACCTCAATCGGCATTTTGAAGAAGCCGAGCGACCTAAATACGCTGTACTCCAAGTTCCGTCGCGAGCTCGACCCGATTCTTGACGATCTCGACTTCCGCTTGGTCAACTATGGTTACCAGCCCAAAACCAGCTTTGCGGATGTGCCGGTCAACCCCAAGGATCGCTACGATGCAATGACCGACTACCTCGGCCGCGTGGGTCAGTTTGGCCCCTGCATGATGCGTTGCTCCGCCTCCACTCAGGTCAGCATTGATTATGTGGATGAGCGCGACTCCATCGAAAAGTTGCGTCTGGGCACGGTTATCGGTCCGATTCTGGCCTACTTCTTCCGTAACACCCCGTATTTTGAGGGCGAGACGAACCCATGGCCGCTGCTGCGCCAGCGTATGTGGGATTATCTGGACTTCCAGCGCACCAATGTGCTGCCCGGCCTGTTCGATGATCGCTATGGTTGGGAGGATTACGCCATCGACGTGCTGTCCACGCCGCTTATGTTCGCTGACCTGACCCATACCCCTGAAGCTGTGGCTTCTGGAGCAAGCCCCAAGGAACTGCATCGCCCGTCGTTCCGTGAGAACGCGGGGGAGGTGTACCCAGACCGCGAACTCAACCCGTACGAGATCAACCACATCATCTCCACGCACTTCAATGACGTACGTCTGAAGAACTTCATCGAACTGCGTCACTGGGATTCACTGCCTATCGAGCGTGCCGAGCGTCTGACGGAGATTGTGTCCTCTCTGTTCTACGTGCCTGAGCACCGTGAACGTCTGGAAAGCTACTTCGAGGGCATCAGCGAGGAAGAGGTGTTCGAGGCCAAGGCCAACATTCAGGCCCACGGTCGCGAGGCTTCGCCATACGGCCAGCCGCTCGATTTCTGGAAGGAATTCTTGGGATTGGAGGGCCTCTTGTCCGACATTCCCGGCGATCTGAAGCACCCCGACGTGTTCCAGGAGTAAGCGAAGAAGCATATACAGAAAAAACTATTGCGCGATATCGGTGTCGAAGGCATGACAGAATGTTTTGTTTTGGCACCGTTTTGCATATCCGGCCAAGGATATTGGATGTGGTTGCGCATGGGAGTGGGGAGAATGCGGATAGACTGGCGGATATGACAGCTGGGAATTCATTGCAGCATAAGCGTGTTCGCAAGTCGCCGGGGGAACGCCGGCAGGAAATTCTCGATGCCGCCGTGCGACTGATTTCCGAGCGTGGCTACAACGGTACTTCTGTGCAGGATGTGGCCGATGCGGTCGGTGTTACCAAGCAGGGAGTTTTGCGATATTTTCCTAGCAAAGATAACCTGCTTGCCGCGGTGTATCACGAGAATTACAACACGTTTGGCAGTGTGGAAGACTTCATGGCCTCCGGCCTGCCTGGTTCAGGGCCCGATGATTTCAGATTGCCCGCATATCTGAGGTTCTTGGTACATTGCAATTCCACGCGCCCCATGCTTGTTCAGCTGTTCTCGATATTGCAGGTCGAATCGTTCAATCCTGCGCATCCGTTACATGACGAGTTTGCCAATCGTCGGGATTCAATCTGGCAATACTATTCGACATACAACTGGAACCTGCCTTCCGAATTCACCTCGTTTGAGGAGGTCCGGCCCACGTTGCGCCATGCTCTGGAGATCATGGATGGTGTGCAACTGAGGTGGTTACGGGGGCCGGCCATTGACTTATGCGATGAAGGGGCCGATCTGGAGCCGGCGATATTTCCTTCGCCGATATGGGACGGGTATCGCTGATTCGCTGTGTGCCTTGAACCGATGCTTGTGCTTGATAGCGGCAGTAAGTATGCGGGCGAACGAAGGGGGCGCATACATACGGTCGTTTTGGTGTATGTGATGCGCGCGGCATAAGCGTGTTGTATGCTGTCAATAGATAAACTACCAATTGGTAATTAAAGGAAATCGCTTCAATGAGGAAAGTGAGCAATCCCATGACCGAAACCATTGAAAACACTGCGAATCTGCCGTATAAGAATCCGAAACTTCCCACTGAGGAAAGCGACTTCGTATGACCGACAACACTACGCCTGCCGCAACTGCTGAAACCTTACCGTACAAGAATCCTGATTTGCCCGCTGGTGAGCGAATCGCCGACTTGCTCTCTCGTATGACCCTTGAAGAGAAGGTCGGCCAGATGATGCACCTTGACGCCCGCGGCGGCGATCTTGAGGATCTCATCGTGAATAAGCATGTCGGATCCATTCTGCATACCAGCCCCGAGGATTTATCTCGTGCCGCCAAGACCGTCAATGAGAAGACGCGTCTGGGCATCCCGTTGATTATCGGAGATGACTGCATCCATGGATACTCCTTCTGGCCGGGCGCCACTATTTTCCCGTCCCAGCTCGGCATGGCTGTCAGCTGGGATCCGGACAAGGTCAAGGCCGCCGGCCGTGCTACCGCCGAGGAGGTCTCTTGTACCGGTGTACATTGGACGTTTTCTCCTGTGTTGTGCATCGCCCGAGATACCCGTTGGGGGCGTGTGGATGAGACTTTCGGCGAAGACCCGATGTTGATCGGCGAACTCGCCTCCGCCATGGTCAAGGGCTATCAAGGCGGTGCCAAGGCCGGTGAGGAACTGCCAAAGAACGCAATCCTGGCCTGCGCCAAACATTTCGCCGGCTATTCCGAAACCCAAGGCGGCCGCGACGCCTCCGAAGCGGACCTCTCCCACCGCAAGCTCGAATCCTGGTTCCTGCCGCCGTTCGAGCGCGTGGCCAAAGAAGGTTGCGGTACGTTCATGCTGGGTTACGAGTCCATTGAAGGCGTGCCGGTCACATTCAACAAATGGTTGCTGACCGACAAGCTGCGCGGCGCATGGAAGTACAACGGCACGCTGATCACCGACTGGGACAACGTCGGCCGCTCCGTATGGGAGCAGCACGTCAAGCCCGATTACGTGCACGCCGCAGCCGACGCGGTCAAGGCCGGCAACGACCTGGTTATGACCACCCCGCAGTTCTACGAAGGCGCCATCGAGGCCGTGAAGACCGGCCTTCTAGACGAATCGCTGATCGACGATGCTGTTTCGCGCATCCTGGCCCTGAAGTTCCGCCTCGGCCTGTTCGAGGACCCGCGCTTGCCGGACGCCGAACGCATCAAGGCGGTCATCGGTTCCGCCGAACACCAGCAGACCAACCTGGAACTCGCCCGCGAATCCGTCGCCCTGCTGCGCAACGACGGCACCCTGCCGTTCGCCGAGAACACGGCCAAGCGCATCGCCGTGGTAGGTCCGCTCGCTGACGACGCCCAGAACCAGCTCGGCGACTGGACCGGCAACTCCGGTCAGGTTTCCTGGATGCCGGACGGCCAGCCGCGCGACATGATCGCCACCGTGCTCGACGGCCTGATCCAGCTCGCCGCCGACGATTGCGAAGTGGTCTACTCGCGCGGCGCGAACGTCATCGACCTCGTGCCCGACCCCGCAGGCGAGTTCTACCCGGACGGCCAGCCCCGCCCGAAGATCGGCGTCTCCGCCGCCGTGGACCAGGCCCTGATCGACGAGGCCGTGGCCAACGCCCGCCAGTCCGATCTGATCGTGGCCGTGGTCGGCGACGTGGTCCAGCTGGTCGGCGAAACCTGCTCCACCGCCACGCTCGAACTGCTCGGTGGCCAGAACGCCCTGCTCGACGAGCTCGCCGCCGTCTCGCGCGAAACCGGCAAGCCGATGGTCACCGTGCTCATCAGCTCCAAGCCGCAGGTGTTGCCCGCCTCCATCGTGGGCGAGTCCAGTGTATTCGCCAAGCGCGTCAACGACCCCGAAACCGGCACCGGTTCTATCCTGTGGGCGCCGAACCCGGGCATGCGCGGCGGCCAGGCCATCGCCGAAATCATCTTTGGCCTGACCAACCCGTCGGGCCGACTGCCGATCACCTTCCCACGCCACGCGGGCCAGCTGCCGGTCTACTACAACCAGATTCGCGGCCAGCACGGCGACCGGTACGCCGACCTCACCCAGGATCCGGCGTTCGCGTTCGGCGAAGGCCTGAGCTACACGACGTTCGCATACGGCGAACCGACCATCGTGGGCGGCGCAAGCAATGCCGACGGCACCTTTGCCGAAACCGACACTGTACGCGCCGAAATCACCCTCACCAACACCGGCGAGCGCGCCGGCGTGGAGATCGTGCAGGCCTACATCGGCGACATCGTGACCTCCTACAGCTGGACCGACCGCGAATTGAAGGCGTTCCAGCGCGTCGCACTGGAGCCCGGCGAGACCAAGACCGTCGCCTTCGAGATCCCGGTGGCGAACTGCACGATCGTGGACCCGGACGCCAACCGCATCGTCGAGCCCGGCGAATTCGAACTGCTCATCGGCCACTCCTCGCGCCGTGAAGACCTGAAGCGCACCACTTTCACCGTGGCATAGCGGTACACAGGCACGTGAGTGCCGCCCCTACTCCACGCGTCACCAAAACGCCTCCCTTTGTTGTTGCGCAGGGAGGCGTTTTACGGGGGTGTGTTTACACGGGTTGGGTTTTTGGCTGTGTTTTTTCAGGTAGACGGCGATGGGGATGAGCTGGAGGTTGGCGAGGAAGGTCTCGTCGAGCCTGTCGTAGCGGGTGGCGGCCTTGCGGTGGTGCTTCATGCGGTTGAAGACGCGTTCGACCATGTTCCGCCCCTTGTACGCCTCCCTGTCGTAATCCCATGGGGCCGTACGGTTCCTCTTGGGAGGCACAACCGGCGTCAGGCCGAACGACTCGGCCGGCAGCCGGGTCGGATCCCCCTCGTACGCGCGGCCCATGGGCGGCGCCCGTGGGCCGCGTCGTGCTCGTCGCCCGGGCTCAGATGGATCCTGACGAGCGTGCTCTCGCTGTCGGATACCACGCGGACTTTGGTGTTCCGCCCTCCCCGGGAGACGCCGACGGACCGGGAGCCCCCTTTTTCGGTGCCCCGGCCGCGTGCTGGTGGACCTTCCCGCCCGTGGAGTCCATGGCGGGCACCCGGATCTCCACCCCGATGATCCGTTCCTCCTGCAATGCCGTGGACAGGCACCCTGTCGCGCCGTTCCCGGACCAGCGGTCGAACCGCTGGTAGACGGTGACCCACTTGCCGTAGCACTCCGGCAGGTCCCTCCACGGGGCTCCCGTGCGGCACATCCACAGCAGGGCGTTGACGAACGTGTGGTTGTCGACCGCCACGTTGCCGCACTGGCGCGGCAACAGATGCGCGACCCTCACGAACCGGTCAGGTGTGATGTCATACCCCGGCGTACGCATACGACAATTATCACGCAAAACTTAAATAGCATAAACACACCCTAGTTCTCTAAAACGATTTTAGAATATTCATTTTGGAAAGAGTCGTCGGTATCAGAAAACAAACGATTGCAAAAAAAGACATGAATAAATCGATAGAACAGCAACGAAACTGAGAAAAAACCTTAAATCACAACGAAAACGTGACACGCCAGAACATTGCTTTCGTTTGCAAAGAAACTCCGCTGGATATAAGCTGGCAGCAATCCAAAGCGAAAACAACGAAGCAAACGCAACAGGGAGGACGACAATGAGTGTCGAAATCTCCGCCGAAAATCGGCAGGAATACCAGGCATGGACGCCGGTCGAGGAAGACTTGGAAGGTCTTCCCAAGAACATTCACGACCTCATCCTGCAAATGCGCGTCGACTGCAGCACAACTGACCGCAACCGCATGCCCTATTACGGGGCAGACGATGATATCGACAAATTCACCAACATCCCGTACATCGACGATGGGACCCGAGCCCACCAACTCGACATCTACATTCCACATGACGCAATAATGCTCGCCGTTCACAATTTGCCTGTCTACATCGACGTGCACGGAGGCGGATTTGTCTACGGCTACAAGGAACTCA
>ENA-UESG01001515-UESG01001515.1-human-gut-metagenome-genome-assembly--contig:-NODE-1515-length-14757-cov-20.582698_pt1 | contig 14757 bp, 17 predicted proteins | sample MGYA00243002_ERZ508003 | MGnify/ENA primary metagenome ERZ508003 (study PRJEB26167, sample SAMN06115514) | human gut metagenome | host: Homo sapiens | place: China:Shanxi | collected 2015-12-02... | reverse complement strand
GCTCTCTGCCTGTTCGTGGAAGAAACGAACTACAAGAGTTCGCTTTCGCCGTTCGGCATCAAAATGGTGGACAGGGTAAGCGGGCGACCGCTGCACATCGACATTTCAGACCTGCCCATGAAGAAAGGCATCACGACCAATCGCAACAAGTTCATACTTGGGCCGAGCGGGTCGGGAAAGTCTTTCTTTACCAACCACATGGTACGCCAGTATTACGAACAAGGTGCGCACGTGCTGCTGGTCGATACGGGTAACAGTTACTTGGGGCTATCCCAGCTTATCCACAACCGCACACACGGAGAGGACGGGATTTATTTCACCTACACCAACGAGAACCCGATAGCGTTCAACCCGTTCTATGTCGAGGACGGGGTATTTGACATCGAGAAGAAAGAGAGTATCAAGACCCTTATACTCACCCTGTGGAAGCGGGATGATGAAGCCCCGAAACGGTCGGAAGAAGTGGCGTTGTCCAATGCGGTAAGTGCCTATATCGAACGTATCACGTGCGACAGGTCGGTAACGCCCTGCTTCAACACGTTCTACGAGTTTGTCAGGGATGATTACCGCCGACAGCTTGAACAGAAGAACGTCAGGGAAAAGGATTTTGACATCGACAACTTCCTGAACGTGCTTGTACCCTACTATCGTGGCGGTGAATACGACTACCTGCTGAACTCCGACAAGGAGCTGGATTTATTGCATAAACGCTTCATTGTCTTTGAGTTGGATAACATCAAAGACCACAAGATTTTATTCCCGATAACGACTATCATCATCATGGAAGCCTTTATAAACAAGATGCGCAAGTTAAAGGGAATAAGGAAGTTAATACTAATTGAGGAAGCGTGGAAAGCGATTGCAAGTGCGAATATGGCGGATTACATAAAATATTTGTACAAGACCGTCAGAAAGTATTTCGGGGAAGCGATTGTGGTAACGCAGGAAATCGAGGATATTATTTCAAGCCCAATCGTCAAGGAAGCAATTATCAATAACTCCGACTGCAAAATCCTGTTAGACCAAAGAAAATATCTCAACAAATTCGACAGCATACAAAACCTGCTGGGACTGACCGACAAGGAGCGTTCGCAAATATTGTCTATCAACAGGGCGAACCACCCCGGACGGAAGTACAAGGAAGTTTTCTTCTCGCTGGGCGGTACGCAGTCGGCGGTGTATGCCACAGAAGTTTCGCTGGAAGAATATTACACGTTCACGACAGAGGAAAGCGAGAAAATGGAACTGTTCGTCCTTGCCGACAAGCTGGGCGGAAACCTCGAACTGGCTATCAAGCGGCTTGCGGAAAGCAAGAGAAATCCCCAATTATCAACAACTTAAAATAAAGAAACATGAAACGGATAAATAAACTGTTTCCCTTGCTGCTATGCGCTTGCCTGTCATTGGCAAGCTGCACTGGCAGCGGGGACAAACAACCGGAAAAGATGTGTGGTGAATGGGTACACGTCAAGGGACATCCCTCTTTCACCCTTTCGGAAACGGACGGCAAATATAGCGTTACCCGGAAATCAAACATCAGGGGCAAGGTGCTGGAAACCACCTATCAAGTGACGGAACGGGACGGAAACCTGTTTATCGAAACGGGCTTTGCCATACTGCTGTCGTATGACAAGAAACGTGACCGGATAACCCTTTCACCCGGCGGCGAATACAAGCGAGTTACAAATCCCAAAAACAAAGCAAGATGAAGAAAACAATTCTCCTTATGGCGGTATGCCTTTGCTTCATAGGCAAGGCATCCGCACAGTGGGTGGTGTCAGACCCCGGCAACTTGGCGCAGGGCATCATCAACACCACCAAGCAGATAGTGCAGACTTCCACCACTGCCAAGAACACGCTGGACGGCTTCATGGAAGCGCAGAAGATTTTCCAGCAGGGTAAAAAATATTACGATGCGCTTAAAGCGGTACACGATGTTGTCAAGGGCGGTGTCAAGGTGAAGAAGTCCATTGAACTGGTGGCGGAAATATCCGAAATCTACGTGCGAAACTACCAGAACATGCTGGCAGACCCTAACTACACGCCGGATGAACTCACAGCCATTTCAGCCGGGTACGCTAAGCTGCTATCCGAAAGTGCGGACGTGTTGCAGGACTTGAAAAACGTGGTGAACATCACGGGCATGTCGCTGACCGATGCCGAACGGCTGGCTGTCATTGACAACGCCTATAAAAGCCTGCTCAACTACCGCAACCTCGTGAACTACTACACCCGGAAGAACATTTCCGTGTCCTACCTGCGGGCTAAGAAGAAGAACGACACCGACCGGGTGCTGGCTCTCTACGGCTCGGCAGATGAACGCTACTGGTAACATGATACGACCACTTAATTAGTATGCCTATGTTATTAGCAACGGTGGATTTTGACAACCTGCACCAAGTGTTGCGGGTACTGTACGATGAAATGATGCCCTTGTGCAGTAATATGACAGGGGTAGCCAAAGGGATAGCCGGACTGGGGGCTTTGTTCTACGTAGCCGCCAAAGTGTGGCAGTCGCTCGCAAGGGCGGAAGCCATAGACGTGTACCCGCTGCTCCGTCCCTTTGCGCTGGGGCTGTGCATCATGTTCTTTCCCACGTTCGTGCTGGGGACTATCAACACGGTGCTGTCGCCAGTGGTGAAAGGCTGCAACCAGCTTATGGAAACGCAGACTTTCGACATGAACGAGTACCGGGTGCAGAAAGACCGACTGGAACATGAAGCCCTGATGCGAAGCCCCGAAACGGCTTACCTCGCATCGGACGAGGAATTTGACAGACAACTGGAAGAACTGGGCTGGTCGCCCTCCGACATGGTGACAATGACGGGCATGTACATGGACAGGGCGGCGTACAATATCAAGAAGTCCGTCCGGGACTGGTTCAGGGAACTGCTGGAAATGCTGTTTCAGGCGGCGGGGCTGATTATAGACACGCTGCGGACTTTCTTCTTAATCGTGTTAAGCATACTGGGTCCGCTGGCGTTTGCGATTTCCGTCTATGACGGTTTCCAAAGCACGCTGACCCAGTGGATTTCACGCTATATATCCATTTACCTGTGGCTACCCGTGTCGGACTTGTTCAGCAGTGTATTGGCTCGCATACAAACGCTGATGCTCCAAAAGGACATCGAGCAGCTTTCAGACCCGAATTTCATCCCGGACGGGAGCAGCACCGTGTATGTAATCTTTATGATTATCGGCATCGTGGGCTATTTCACCATTCCGACTGTGGCAAGCTGGATAGTGTCGGCTGGCGGGACTACCGCCTACAACCGCAACGTGATGAAAGCGGGGGCGATAACCGGGGCGGCGGTCGGTGCGGCAACCGGGAAAATCGCCGGGAAACTTTTCAAATAATCAACAACTACAATTTTTTAGGACATGGAATTTAAGTCATTAACGAACATTGAAACGAGTTTCCGGCAAATAAGGCTGTTCGCACTGGTATTCATCTGCCTGTGCGCACTGGTGACGGGCTTCGCCGTGTGGAACTCGTACAGCTTCGCCGAGAAGCAGCGGCAGAAGATATACGTCCTCGACAATGGCAAGAGCCTGATGCTGGCACTCTCGCAGGACATGGCACAGAACAGACCCGTGGAAGCGAAGTCGCACGTGCAGCGTTTCCACGAACTTTTCTTCACGTTATCGCCCGACAAGAATGCTATCGAAAGCAACATCAAACGCTCGCTGTTCCTCGCCGACAAGACCGCTTTCAACTATTACAAGGACTTGGCGGAAAAGGGCTACTACAACCGGGTGATTTCGGGCAACATCACGCAGGGCGTGGAGATTGACAGCATGAGGTGCGATTTCAACCAGTACCCCTACCGGGTGGACACCTACGCCCGACAGTTAATAGTCAGGGAAAGCAGCCTGACGGTGCGAAGCCTCGTGACCTCGTGCCGGTTGCTCAACGCCACACGCAGCGACAACAACCCGCACGGCTTCATCATCGAAGCGTTCACCATTACGGAAAACAAGGATTTACAAATCATTAAAAGATAGCCTTATGGAAAGAAAACAAAACTGCATCGAAAAGATGCAGGACTGGGTGGACGACCGCCTGCGCCGGATGTGCGGACGGATTACGCCGGGCAAAAGGCTGGCGGTTATCCTCGTGATGTTCTTCTTCTTTGGCGGCTTGTCCGTCTATATCACCGTTTCATCAATATACAACATCGGGAAGCGGGACGGGCAAAAGCTACAAATAGAACACATCATGCAACTGCCGTTGCATGGCAATGACACAACCCAAAGTATCAACCCCTTAAACAGACCGGAATATGGACGAAGTACAGAAGAATGAGAACGGCACGACCGTACCACAAGCGGACAGAAAGCCTGAAAAGGAAAAGAAAACCAAAAAGGAACTGACACCCCAGCAGGTGCAGCAGCGCAGGAAAATGATAGTCTTCCCGCTGATGTTCCTTGCCTTTGCAGGGTGCATGTACCTGATATTCGCACCCGCTGAAAAAGAGGACGTGAATGTGGAGAGCGTGGGCGGCTTCAACGCCGACATACCCCTGCCCGCAGAGGACGGGATTATAGCCGACAAGCAGGCAGCCTACGAGCAGGCGATGATGAACCGCAAACGGGAAGAGAAAATACAGTCGTTGCAGGACTTCGGTTTCACCACGGAAGAAGAAGCCGGAGAACCGAAGCCCGAAATCGACCTGATGCCGGACGAAGAAGATGTGCAGCCCCAACGGGCTGGCGGTGCTTCCTCGGCAAACGCTTACCGGGACATCAACCACCAGTTAAGCACGTTTTACGAAACGCCAGCGGTGGACGAGGAAAAAGAGGACTTGAAGCGGCAGGTGGCGGAACTGACCGACAGGCTGCAACAACAGCAGAACGCCACGCCTACCGCTGACGACCAAATGGCTCTTTTGGAAAAGTCCTATGAACTGGCGGCAAGGTACATGAACGGCGGGCAGGGACAGGTCGCACAAGTCCCGGTAACGGGCGGCATTGAACGCAAGCCGGATGCGGTGGCGGTGCAGGCTCTCCGGGAAACGACCGTATCGGGATTGCAGCAGCCCATGAGCGATGCCGACTTTATCCGGGCTTACAGCCAGCCACGCAACTACGGTTTCAACACGGCGGTGGGCACGGGCTACGCTATGGGAAAGAACACGGTAGCCGCCTGCATCCACCAAGACCAAACACTGACGGACGGGCAGGCGGTAAAACTCCGGCTGCTTGAACCCATGCAGGCGGGGAACATCGTTGTGCCGAAGAATACCCTTGTGGCGGGAACGGTAAAGGTGCAGGGCGAACGGCTCGACATACTGGTGTCCTCGATTGAGTATGCGGGCAACATCATCCCAGTGGAACTCGCCGTGTTCGACACGGACGGGCAAAAGGGGCTTTCCGTCCCGTCCTCTATGGAACAGGAAGCGTTCAACGAAGCTATGGCGAATATCGGCAGCGGGCTGGGTACAAGCATATCCTTTGCCCAAAGTGCCGGGCAGCAGGTGGCTATGGACGTGACAAGGGGCTTGCTGCAAGGAACGTCCGGCTATCTTGCCAAGAAGTTCCGAACCGTGAAAGTGAAGCTGAAAGCCGGGTACAAGGTGATGCTTTACGCCAAACAACAATAATTATTTAACCACTAAAATTTCAATTAGCAATGAAACAGATTTTTGTAATGTTCGCCCTCTTGCTGGGCGTGTGTGCGGCAAACGCACAGGAAACCGACACAGTGAAGTATGCGGCTGGCAACGATTTGTACCGGGGGATTACCCGGAAACTGCCTTATCGTCAAATGGTAACGCCCTACGGCGTGGAAGTGACCTTTGCCAAAACGGTACACATCATCTTCCCCGCCGCCGTCCGCTACGTGGATTTGGGAAGCAACCACATCATAGCGGGAAAGGCGGACGGTGCGGAGAACGTAATCAGGGTGAAAGCCACGACAGAGGGCTTTCCGGGAGAAACGAATTTTTCTGTCATTTGCGAGGACGGGAGTTTCTTTTCGTTCAACGCCAAGTACGCCCGTGAACCGGAAATGCTCAATATCGAAATGAAAGACTTCTTGGAGAACGAGGACACCAGCGACTTTTCGCATACACGCATGAATATCTATTTTCGGGAACTGGGTAATGAAAGCCCGCTACTGGTGAAGCTGATAATGCAGAGCATCTACAAGAACAATGACCGGAAAGTGCGCCACTTGGGTAGCAAGCGTTTCGGCATACAGTTCTTAATCAAGGGCATTTACACCTATAACGGGATGCTGTACGTGCATACGCAGACGAAGAACAGTTCCAACGTGCCTTTCGATACCGACTTCATCAAGTTTAAGATAACCGATAAGAAAGTACCCAAACGCACGGCTATTCAGGAAACGGTGCTGGATGCGGTCAGAAGCTATAACGAGGTGATAGAGATTGCCGGGAAAAGCACCGTCCGCACGGTGTACACCCTGCCGAAGTTCACCATACCGGACGACAAACTGCTGGTCGTGGAACTCCACGAGAAGAACGGCGGGCGGCATCAGACCATACGGGTGGAGAACGCCGACATCGTGAACGCGGAAGTGATTGACGAACTCAAAATCAAATAGGAAATGAAGAAACACATCTTTATAATGATGCTCTTTGCGCTGTGCCTGACCTCGTTCCAGGCACACGCACAAAGATACCTGCCGGGCATGAAAGGCTTACAGGTCACGGCGGGCATGGCGGACGGGGTACATTGGAACTCCGACACGGATTTTGCCTACCACATCGGGGCGGCATACAGCGTTTACACCAAGAACGCAAACCGCTGGGTTATAGGCGGGGAATACCTGCATAAGAAGTATGACTACAAGGATATGCAGATACCCGTAGAACAGTTCACCGCAGAGGGCGGCTATTACCTGAAATTCCTGTCGGACAGGAGAAAGACTTTTTTCCTCTCGCTGGGATTGTCGGCTCTCGCCGGGTATGAGGTGAGCAACAAAAGCGAAAAGTTATTGTCGGACGGCTCTACCTTATTGGATAAGGACTGTTTTATTTACGGCGGTGCGCTGACGCTGGAACTGGAAGCCTACCTGACAGACCGGGTGGCTCTGCTACTGAACGCAAGGGAACGGGCATTGTTCGGCTCGGACATAGGCAAGTTCCACACGCAGGTATCTTTGGGAGTGAAATTTATTATCAACTGACCGTTATATAATAATGTATATGAAGAACGTAATGTATAAAATCATCATGGGCTGCTGCATCGTGACCGCCCTTGTGCTTGTCACCGCCTGTAATGACAGTTTGGATATTCAGCAGGCATACCCGTTCAGCATCGAAACGCTGCCAGTACCCAAGAAACTGAAAACCGGGGAAACCGCCGAAATACGCTGCCAACTGGTGCGTGGCGGCTATTACCAGCCGACCACCTATCAAATAAGATACTTTCAGCCGGACGGCAAAGGGAAGCTCGAAATGGATAACGGCACGATGTTCCTGCCAAATGACCTTTACCCGCTGGAGAAAGAAATATTCAGGCTCTATTACACATCGGCATCGACCGACCAGCAGACGATTGACATTTATGTGATTGACAGCTTCGGACAGATACAACAATTATCATTGTCATTCAATAATGATAGTGATAAAGAATGATAACTTATTAATTATGAATAAAATAAGCATTCTATATTTTGTAGAGTGCTTATTTTGTTATATTTTTGTTCCCAATTTTTATGGAATATATATGGGAAAAATAATTCTTTGGGTTGCATGGGGTATGCTGATATTAGGAGCTACTATTTCCTTGTGTTTTATTTATAATGTACATTTAGACGGTTATCAAGTATGTGGCGAAAGTAATATCAATTATGACGTTACAGGACAGTTTGGGGATTATTTAGGAGGGGTTGTTGGCACATTGTTTACTTTTGCTGGAACTTTGCTAATGGTTCTAACATTCAAAGAACAATCTAAGCAAAATAAAATAGAGTCATTTGAAACAAAATTCTACGAAATGCTTCATTTACATAAAGAAAATGTAAATGAAATTCAAGTAAAAGATAAAAAAGGACGAAAAGCTATAGAATTTCTCTTTTATCAATTACGTGATATATATAAAATAGTAGAAGCAGCGGCAAATGAAATCGAAAATATTCCTTTACCACCACATGACCCAAAAGAAGCTGAAAGATTTAGCAAAATGAAAAAATACTTATCTAACCCCGCATATAAACTAAAACTTTTACATGATTTATCGTATGGCTATTTCTTTTATGGCATTCAAAATTATCATCTTACAAAAGATAAACAGGATATTAGATTTGATATTAATGTAGATATTACAGCTATTTTAGTAGTAAATAAAACCTCTAAAGACTTATTTGCCAGTCCTCATAACTCTGTTTTAGGGCATTACTTCAGGCATTTATATCAAACAATACGATATATTGCTGATGATAAGGATTTAGAAGAAAATCAAAAATATAATTATGCAAAAATGGTTCGTGCTCAACTTTCAGATTTTGAGCAGGCATTACTGTATTATAATTCATTATCTATAATGGGGCATAATTGGATACAATCTATTGATAAACGGGAAATTGAAAAGATGTGTTTAATTGCACGATTTAGGCTTATAAAAAATATACCCTATTATTTTGAATATTTTGGCATACATCCCGAAACCTTTTTTTCTATTGAGAAAGAAGTTTGGGAACAACATAATAAAGATTTTTTCGAATTAGATTTGCCTAATTAATAAGAGATAGCTTGCGAAACACAAATTGGGTTTCTTTGCTACTTTATTTTCCGGCACTCACGGAAGAAAGTAACGGCGGCAACCACCGCCATTCTCTGTCAACTGATTTTAAGGCTCTTTATGGGTACATATTTCTCTAACCACACCTTTACCTGCTCAAAATTGTATTCGCCCGTTATGACCGCCGTATAGTCGTTTATGGCAACAAACCGGACACTCTCGTAGCTGTTTACCCAGCCTTGCAGGGAACAGACACCCCACGTTTCCACATCTTCAAAAACACTGCGGTCTATTTCGCTGATTGGCTCGCCGAAAACTACTGTCATTGTCTGAAAATCCGGTTTGTCATCCAGCAGTTGCAGGTGATGCAACGTGCCGAACTCGTCAACCTTGCGCCCCACGCCCAAACATCATTATACAAATCATCGCCCCACTGGTGCGGGCGGTCGAAGCGGACTTTTACCGCCGTGGAGTGTTCGTTTTCTTCCGTGTCCTCGATAACGCCCATTACCATTAGACCCGTGAAAATGCACTCGCAACGCCTACCGATTAGTTCCCTGTTTACTTCTGTCGTTTTCATATCCCTAAAATTTACTTGTTGTTACCATGTTCCTTTTTCGCTACCCATTCGTCACGCCTGCGGCGGCACTCGTCCAGCGTTTTAGCCAACGTGCTGAACAACTCGCCGTCCGTGTGGCGGTAGTCATATTGGTAATAGATTTGTCCCCTGAAAGCCCCCAAACAGCATTTCACGAACTTTTCTTCTCCCGGTGTCTGGGTGATGCTCACCCCGTTTTTGTTAAGTGACTGCATGATGTACTATTTTTTATGGTTATAATATCAGTAAGGAAAGCAATAACAGGAAAAACAGAGCCATGCCCAGCAGATAAAGGGCTGACAGGCAGACCCGGAACAGGAAACGGGCGGCACAAAAAACGATATATACCGCTATCGCCGTGCCCGCTCCGGCTACGTTAGCGAGTCGCCACGCAAGGCAGAACAGCAACACCCGCCAAAGGATTTTATAAATGCTTTTCCGTTTTATCGCTTTAGTTTTTTAGCGGGCAAGGTTTTGACACCCCGCACGGATTGGTTATCATTATGCCGCACGGAACACAAAGCCGTCATCAAACCAGTAATCACACATAAAGAGGTCACGGGCGAACTGTTTGTAATTGAAATAGGTTTTGGCGAAGTCCGGCAGGTCGTAACATTCCTCCACTATTTCATAGGCGAAATCTTCTTCATCGTCATATTGCCCCAGATACTCGTCCCGGAAATCACGTACAAGGTCGTCCGCATCTTCCTCGCCCAAATCATGGCTTTTGTAGTTGCACCACACGAAAAAGGCTTCCTGCTCGGTGTCGTCCAAATCCTCCACCACATCACGCAGGGCGAAGAAGTTTTCAGAAATCCAGCTTTCACCGATTAAGCCCTCCGGTACGTTCTCCCAGTCCTGAAACATGTATTCCGCATCTTCCTCGTCCCCGTGCAGTTCCCGGCAGGCTTCGTAAAATTCGTCCTTGTCCGAATAGTCCGAAAGGTCGAGCCATGCGCCGGACAGTGAACCGTTGTTATACTTGGCGTAAGTGCCTACATAAACCCTTGCTTCTGATAATGTTGTTGCTTCCATGATTGTAATTTTTTTTAAGTTTATGCGGATTTGAGAGGTGAAGGAGTTGAAGTTTCACTGAACTTTTTTCTTGTTTCCCGTAAATCCGACTTTTTTTTTATGCGTCTTCCGGTCGGGTCGGTCGTTTTCGTTTCACATAGGCTTCAAAGGGTAGTGTTTAGAGTTTGCAGGTTTTTGGGCAAAAAATACCTCGCAACGAATGTCGCAGGGAAGATTTTTTTCGCCCAACCGGAACGGCTCGACCTTGCAAAGTCGTGAAGAACACGTAACTACCTTTGCCTATTGAAATGATAAAAACGACTGTCCCGGCTGGGGGACTGCATAATGAGGAAGATTTACATTTAAGGAAACAGGGGAAAAGTGCCTGCTCTCTTTCATTCTTTAGGGAACACCCCATGCGGGCGGAAAAGACAAGGGTATGGCAAGTTCACCTTGCGGTACGCTTGTGCGGGTTTCCAACGGTTCTTTTCACGAAAATTAGTCGGCCATGCCACGCACGGCTGGCGTTCCGGGGAATGTGCCAGTTGGAAAAGGATATGAAAAATGCGGGTAGTCGCCGGACTGCCCGCAAGATAAGAATGTTCTTCTCTTATTTAAATTTTTGATATCTCAAATAGGCTCATGCGTTTTCAAATTCCAATGTTTCCATAAAAAAGCATAAGGACATAGAGATTTCTCATTGCATTTTTTCCATGGTTCCGTTTTACATAATTCATTAGGTGTAGAATTAGGAGAATCACAACACCAATTGAACATTTCACAGTTTTTCTTACCATCTGAAAATAATTGGTATATTTCTTTAATAGCATTAAAAATCTCAACATTATCTCCTTCCTTCATATCCTCATAAGGTAATTTGAAATAATGATTGTATTGATTTTTCATTAAAGGGCTTCCTACTCTTGATATGGTATAGCCCCAACAATCATTTTTTTTCAAATCATTTTGTTTTGCCATTTTAAGCAAGAAATACTTATCATTTATCCTCCAGTCTTTAGCAAAATCTGTTAAATGATTTATCCATTCATGAAAAGGGTCTTGTTCTATTACGTCACGAATGTAACTATGTAGTGATTGATTGACTTGGTTTGCTAAATTTTCAAATACTTGCTCAAATACCAACGAAGAAGAAGAATCAGCTATGCTACACGGTTGTTTGTAAAACCAATCATATAATTCTTCAGCGTTATTAATCACTAATTCTCCACTGCCTATTTTTTTTGCAATATTAATAAAAGATACTCCCGGGTTGGAATTTAAAAGAGATATATCACATAATGCAAGAACTTTAAGTAAGTTATCCCCAAATTCATTATTATAGTATTGGGCAACCAGTTCTGCTGCACGATATGGATAATCTGGAGAAGTTTGTACTCCATTTGGTGAACATAATCTTTCCATAATGTAAGCCATACTTTCCATAATTGCTAAAGCTCCAAAAGAACGAATGTTATCATTAGGATTTAATACAACATTTTGTATATCGTTGATATATGGGTTAGGAATCAATGTGTCTGTATTCTCTATTATTTCATCAATGGTATAAATGGATGATTCTTCCGTATCTCCAGCTGTCAATTTACATATCTGTTGATTAAGTAGTAAATTGTCATCATTGTCAGTTATTTCAAATGGAACTGCAAACTGTTTGTTAGTTTTATATATTCTATTTACCACACTATGTATATATTCACTTTGAACATACAAATTATTAAGTCCATAGTAAGTCGTAAAGTCTTGTAGAAAAAGGATATACTCATGAAATAAAATTGTAGTATCTATATCAGACATCTTAGATATAATCATATTATCGTCTGTTGAATCCACTTGCATTTCAAAGAATGTCGGTATATAATATCCAAGTAAAGTTTTTAATCTTTTCATCTTATATTATTTTTGAATTAATACACTAAGAGTTTAATCAAAAGAGGCATTAAAGTGATGTCTTGTGTGTTTAAACATTATACAACCGTAAAAGCCTCTTTTTACAAAAATAGTATTTTTGTCTGAGATATAAGTATTTGTGCTAATTTTTAGCGGCTCTTTTCACGGAATACAGTCAGCCATGCCACGCACGGCTGGCGTTCCGGGGAATGTGCCAGTTGGAAAAGGATATGAAAAATGCGGGTAGTCGCCGGACTGCCCGCAAGATGGGAGAATATATAATACTGGGGTATAGTTTGTTATGCGGTATTTCGTTACCGAAATCGTTACCTATTTGTCACCTGAACGCTCATAGGTAACAAAACCTATCGGACGGCGTTCTTTTTGCTGTTGTGACTGGCTTAGAAGCTGGGTAAGGGCTTGGTACAGTTCATTGAACTGTGCATCGGTACTTACCTCCAGTTCCTCGATACGCTTTAGCAATTCCTCGTAACCGATTACCATTTGGCGCATGAGGACGAAAGCCCGCATGATTGAAATGTTTACCTCTATGGCTACTTTGGAACGGAGAACAGAGGACAGCATGGCTACGCCCTGTTCCGTGAAAGCCATTGGCATAGCAACGCCGAAGTTGTAATCAGGGGGTATCACATTTTGTGACACCCCTATGGATAACAGCAAGTTAGCTTCCTCTTTGGTGAGGACAAACATAAAATCACCGGGGAAACGCTCGATATTGCGTTTGACCGCCTGTTTCAAGGCTCGTGTTTCCACTTGATAGAGTTCTGCCAAATGCAAGTCAAGCATCACCCGGCAACCTCTGACTTCAAAAATCTTGTTTTGGATAATCTGTAAATCCATAATTGTATATTTTAGGGGATTAGGTAATCTTGGGACAATAGAAAGGACTGGTCACAATTTGTGACCAGTTCCCAATAATCAAGATTACATGGCTACTTCCTTGTAAATCTTTTCGATACCGACAAACTTCTTGTCAAGTCCCTGCATATCGCTGCCTATCTTACTGTTAGTTATGCGGGCGTAAATTTGGGTCGTTTCAATGTTCGTGTGTCCCAGCATCTTGGACACCGTTTCAATGGGTACGCCTTTTGAAAGCGTGGTGGTCGTGGCGAAAGTATGCCTTGCGAGGTGAAATGTCAAGTTCTTTTTAATTCCGCATACATCGGCTATCTCTTTCAAGTACGCATTTAGCTTCTGATTGCTGATAATGGGAAGTATCTTGCCGTTCGGTAATTTGCCCTTGTACTTCTTCAAAATCATCTTGGGAATATCCAGCAAGGGAACATTCACGTCCGTATTGGTCTTTTGCCGCTTTGTCATTATCCAAAGGTTGCCGTCAAAGGATTTGCGGATATTGTCTTGCGTAAGCCCGGCTACATCTATATAGGCAAGTCCGGTGAAACAGGCAAAGATGAACAAGTCCCTGACGTGTTCCAGCCGTTCGGAAACCATTTTCTTTTTGAGGATGATTTTTATCTCGTCCTCCGTCAAGTAACCCCTATCCACTTTCTCCAGCCGGATTTTATAACTGGCGAACGGGTCGTTTACCAATATGCCGTTGTTACGGGCTATGATGATGATGCGCTTGAAGAACTGCATGAACTTGGCGGTGGTGTTGTAGCCGCACTTGCAGGCGGTACGCAGGTACAACTCAAAATCGGTAATGAACATCGGCGTTATCTCCTTAATGGATATGTCCGATACGTTGTACTTGCTTTGAATGAACTCGGCAAGGTGGCGGCGGGTGACTTCGTACTTGCGGTAGGTCGCTATCGTCTTGGATATGCCCACAAGCTGCTTCACATCGTCATTGTGCTTTTGGAACAGGGTAAGGATGGTTTCGTGGCTCTCGCTATGCCCCAAAAACTCGTTCTTCACTTTCTCGGCGGTCACGTAGTTGTCACGCCGTTGCATTTCGTGGTAAATGGTGTTCAAGGATGCGTTTATATCGTCCAGCATACGGTTTATGCGGCTGGCTTCCGAAGTACGTCCGGTAGCCTTGCCCATTTTGCCGTCCCAAATAGAGGGCAGCACGTCCAGCTTGGTATTAAAACGGCTCGCCACGCCGTCCACTGTGATACGGGCGAAAAGGGGGTACGCACCGTTGGCTTTCTGCTTGTCTTTCTTTGCGTAAAAGCAAATGTTGAATGTCGATTTCATAACTCACTTCTTTAAGTTGCAAAACTATTGTAAATCTCTAAAAATGAGTTTTATGCAGGCGAGCCAAATAGCGACAGGGTTTCGCCAATTTCGGACAATCTGTACCCCCTTTCCGCTTTTGTTTGTCGGGGGTACGAGTTAGGTTACGAACTTTGTCTTTTAGGGGCGAAAAGATGTACTTTAAGGCAGACACAAGGGGATAAAAAAAGTCCCACAAATCATTGAATTTGTGGGACTTGTCTGCTTACTGTCCGGTTTTGTCCGGTTAGTTCAGCGGAGAGACGGGGATTCGAACCCCGGATACCCTTTAGGGGTATACACGCTTTCCAGGCGTGCCTCTTCAACCACTC
>ENA-UESG01001510-UESG01001510.1-human-gut-metagenome-genome-assembly--contig:-NODE-1510-length-14846-cov-545.196019_pt1 | contig 14846 bp, 5 predicted proteins | sample MGYA00243002_ERZ508003 | MGnify/ENA primary metagenome ERZ508003 (study PRJEB26167, sample SAMN06115514) | human gut metagenome | host: Homo sapiens | place: China:Shanxi | collected 2015-12-02... | reverse complement strand
GATGAAGACGAAGCTGGAGATATGACAGACCCAAGAACTGGATACGATATAAAAATTATCCGTTCTGGTTCAGGTAAGAATGATACTACATATTCTGCTCGTGCATGTAAACCTACTAAACTTGACAAGAAGTATTCAGGTAACGTAGATTTGGAATCCATAGTAAGATCTCAGATTAAAGATTACGATGAACTGGAAGAAATTTTGGCATCATTCTTAAAAGAAGGAAGAGATTCTGATGAAGAGGATGAAAAACCAAAGAAGAAAAAGAAAGGCATTCATAAGGATCACTACAGGGATGATGATGAACCTAAGAAGAAAAAGAGAAAGTATAAGTCAGATATTTGATAAATTGGTTTTTTATAAATGGTTGGTAGAGGAGGTAATTCAAGAAATTGGTTATCTCCTTTATTTATGTTAATACATTACAGTATGGCAAAAGGAAAAGTGGGTTTAAAAGTTCCCTCTAAAAACGAATTACTAAAGAAATATGGGTCATCAATAGTACTTGCTTCTGAAACAAAAGAAACAGGTCTATGGTTACCAAGTACTTTCTTTGCATTGAATTATACCTTTGGTGGAGGAATCCCCTTTGGTAAAATCCTAGAAGTAGCAGGAGAAGAATCCTCTGGTAAATCACTTATAGCTTACAACTTTGCTTATTCATGTCAACAACTGGGAGGGCATGTAATATGGGTAGATGCTGAACAATCTTGGATGAATTCATGGGCTCAAACTAATGGAGTTGATCCAGAAAGAGTTACAGTAGTAAATGATACTCGTATCGAAAATGTTGCTGATGCAGTAGCAGACTTAGCCTTATATTTCAGATCTCAGTTAACACACAATGAACCAATACTTCTGGTAATAGATTCAGTTGCTGCTATGGATTGTGCAGATAACATAGATTCTAAAATGACAGATGCTAAGGCAGAGATGGGAGGAAGAGCAAAAGCTCTTTATAAATACTTCCGTATCAGAAGCGAATTATTCTATCGATTGGGAGTTACACAGATTTACATTAATCAATTAAGAACTGCATTGAATGTTGGATTCGGAAAAGATAATACAACAACTACAGGAGGCGCAGCACTTAAGTTCTACGCTTCAATCAGAGCTGCTTTCTATTCAGGAAGATCTATCACTGTTAAGCAAAAGGGTAAAGAACGCAAAGCTGGGAAACTCGTCACGGTTCGACTTATTAAAAATAAAGTTGCTCCTCCAGCCTGGAAATCCGAATACAGATATTTGAAAGCTGCTAAAGGTATCGATACCGGTATGCCGTTTCAAAGCATTTACGGTGGAAGTTATGGATATTACGGAGATGAAAACAAGGTCTCCGAAGGAATGACTTTGTTGACGGACCGTTCTTTGTACCGTCCCGGTCAGACCGTATATGTGAAAGGAATTGCCTATGTACAGAAATCTGATACGGCAAATGTACTTCCGAACAAGGACTATACTGTTGTTTTGATGGATGCAAATAATCAGGAAGTTGGACAGAAAGCGGTTCGTACCAATGAATTCGGCTCGTTTACTGTCGATTTTGCATTGCCATCCGCTTGTCTGAATGGGATGTTTTCGTTGAAAGCTGGCGAGGGAAGAACGAATATTCGCGTGGAGGACTATAAACGTCCGACGTTTGATATTACTTTCGACAAGCAGCAGGGCAGTTATCAATTGGGCGATAAGGTAGAGGTGAAAGGTAAGATACAGTCTTATAGCGGTGTGTTGCTGCAAGACCTTCCGGTAAAATATACAGTGAAGCGTTCTGTTGTCGATCTTTGGAGACTGGCGGAAAGTACGCAGATTGCTTCCGGTGAGGTAATTGCCAATGAGGACGGGGAATTTACGATTCCGGTTTTTTTGGAAGAAAATAACGCCTATAAGAATAATACCAGAATCTATTACCGCTACTCGATAGAGGCTACTGCAACCAATGTAGCAGGTGAAACACAGTCGTCTGCAGATGTGATAGCAGCAGGTAACCGTTCACTGATTCTACAAACAGAATTAAAAGAGAAGACCTGTAAGAATCAACCGTTTAACACAGTATTTAAGGTACAGAATCTGAATGGGCAGCCTGTTGAAGTAAAAGGTACATTCTCCCTCTATCAGGCGAAAGATGCGGACTTCAAGCAACTGGACGAGAATCCGGCTGCAACAGGTACATTTACTTCCAACGAAGAAATGACGATTGAGTGGGGAAACCTTCCTTCCGGACCGTATGTGTTGAAAGCAGTCGTAAAAGATGGACAGGGCAAAGAAGTGACGGCTGAGGCCAACACCATTCTTTTCTCCCGCGAAGATAACCGTCCGCCGGTAGAAACGACCGTTTGGTTCTATGAGGCAAATACGGAATTTGATGCAACGCATCCGGCCGTGTTCTGCTTCGGAACTTCGAAAAAAGATGCTTATGTGATGATGAATGTATTCTCCGGTAATAAGTTGCTGGAAAGCAAGACTATGAATCTGTCCGACACAATTGTACATTTTAAATATCCATATCAGGAAAGCTATGGTGACGGAGTACTGGTAAGTTTCTGTATGGTAAGAGACGGACAAGTCTATCAGGAACAGGCAAGGCTGAAAAAGCGTCTGCCGGACAAGACATTGACCATGAAATGGGAAGTATTCCGTGATAAGCTGCGTCCCGGACAGAAAGAAGAATGGAAACTGACTATTAAGACACCGCAGGGACAGGCTGCCGAGGCAGAAATGCTAGCAACTATGTACGATGCTTCGCTGGATAAGATATGGAATAGAAAACAGAATTTCAGTGTATTCTATAATCAGATCATCCCTTATTCTAGTTGGATGGGCGGATATTTCGGTAATAATTCGTTCAATTACTGGTGGAATAATAAATACTTCAAAGTACCGACAATGGAATATGACTATTTTGTGACGCAGGGAACGATGTCGATGGACCAGGCGTTGAATGGAATGGTGCCGGGAGTGATGGTCAGAGGATATGGCGTGCAAAAGCAGGCCTCAATGACGGGCAGTATGATGATACGGGGCGTTTCGAGAAGCAAGGCGGAAGCAAAATATGTACCTGCTTTGGCTGGAAGTGTTGCTGAGGATGCGGTATTTGAATCAGAGTTAGTGTCAGTAGAGGCAGGCAAGCTGGACGGCGCATCCGAAGAAGAAACTCTTCCCGAAGCTCCCGCCGATTTGCGTACGAACCTTGCGGAAACAGCCTTCTTCTACCCACAACTTCGTACCAATGAACAAGGCGAAGTTTCCTTCTCCTTCACTATGCCCGAAAGTCTGACCCGCTGGAACTTCCGCGGTTACTCTCATACCAAAGGTATGCTGATGGGCACACTGGACGGTGAAGCCACTACAAGCAAAGAATTTATGCTGACTCCTAATCTACCTCGTTTCGTACGTGTCGGAGATAAGACATCTGTTGCCGCCTCCATTTCCAACATGACCGGAAAGCCGCAGGCCGGTACGGTGAGCATGATTCTCTTTGATCCGATGACGGAAAAGGTAATCAGCACACAAAAACAGAAGTTTACCGTAGAGGCCGGAAAGACAATCGGCGTCAGCTTCATGTTTACCGTGAGTGATAAATACGAGATACTGGGATGCCGGATGATAGCCGACAGCGGTACCTTCAGTGATGGTGAACAGCAGCTACTTCCCGTGCTTAGTAATAAAGAGCATCTGGTAGAAACGCTTCCGATGCCTGTCCGTGGAGAAGAAACACGTACTTTCTCTCTCGACAGCCTGTTCAATCATCATAGTAAGACGGCAACCGACCGTAAACTAACCGTTGAATTTACCGGAAATCCTGCCTGGTATGCTATTCAGGCATTGCCTTCATTGAGCCTTCCGGGAAATAATAATGCCATTTCGTGGGCTACCGCTTACTACGCAAATACACTGGCTTCCTACATCATGAACAGCCAGCCACGTATTAAAGCTGTATTCGATAGCTGGAAGCTACAGGGTGGAACCAAAGAAACCTTCCTGAGCAACCTGCAAAAGAATCAGGAAGTGAAGAATATCCTGTTATCCGAATCTCCGTGGGTACTCGAAGCGCAAACGGAAGAACAGCAGAAAGAACGTATCGCCACTCTGTTCGATCTGAACAATATCCGTAGTAACAACATTGCCGCATTGACAAGATTACAGGAGTTGCAGAATTCAAGCGGAGCATGGTCGTGGTATAAAGGTATGACCGGTAGCCGTTACGTCACTACCTACATTGCCGAATTGAATGCCCGCCTGGCTATGATGACAGGTGAGCAACCAAGCGGCACGGCGCTTGCCTTGCAGAAGAATGCCTTTACCTATCTCCATCAGGAAGCTCTGAAGGAATATAGAGAAATTCTCAAAGCACAGAAAGACGGGGTGAAGTTTACAGGTGTTTCCGGAAGTATCCTGCAATATCTGTATCTGATCGCTCTGTCCGGCGAACAAGTTCCGGCTTCCAATAAAGCCGCCTATACTTATTATCTGTCCAAGATAGGCGAAATGCTTCCGACCGCTTCGATGGATACGAAAGCGATTGCCGCTATCATTCTGGATAAGGCCGGACGGAAGAAAGAAGCTCAGGAGTTCATCGCTTCACTGAAAGAACATCTGACGAAGACGGACGAACAGGGAATGTTCTTTGCCTTCAATGAAAATCCCTATTCCTGGGGCGGAATGAAAATGCAGGCTCATGTAGACGTGATGGAAGCACTGGAACTGACAGGCGGAAATAACGATACCGTAGAAGAAATGAAACTCTGGCTGCTCAAACAGAAGCAGACCCAACAGTGGAATTCTCCGGTAGCTACTGCCGATGCCGTCTATGCCTTACTGATGAAAGGCGTAAACCTGCTCGACAATCAGGGAGACGTGCGTATTGTCATTGCCAATGAGGTGCTGGAGACTGTCTCTCCAAGCAAGACTACCGTACCGGGACTGGGCTATATCAAACGCTCGTTTACACAGAAGAATGTAGTGGACGCCCGTAAGATAGAAGTCGAAAAGAGAAATCCGGGCATTGCGTGGGGAGCCGTTTATGCGGAATATGAATCACCCATCAAGGATGTGAGACAACAGGGAGGAGAACTGAATGTGCAAAAGCAACTGTATGTGGAACGTATGGTGAACAATGCTCCTCAACTACAGCCTATTACAGAAAAGACCGTTCTTCAGGTAGGCGATAAAGTAGTTTCCCGTTTGAGTATTCGTGCAGACCGTGCGATGGACTTCGTACAGTTGAAAGATCAGCGGGGCGCCTGCTTCGAACCGATCGGCAGCGTATCCGGTTACAACTGGAGTAATGGAATCGGCTATTACGTAGACATCAAGGATGCTTCCACCAATTTCTTCTTTGACCATTTAGGAAAAGGAGTGTATGTGTTGGAGCATAGCTATCGTATCAGCAGAGTAGGAACCTATGAGACAGGTTTGGCAACCATGCAATGCGCCTATGCGCCGGAATACGCTTCACACTCGGCTTCGATGACAATTATTATTAAATAACGCACAGAGAAGATTTCTTCTCCACCGGTGAGCAGGGCACTCGCCACCGATAAGGAAGGTGTTCCCCACCGATGAAGGCTACCTTCATCGGTGGGGAACTTTTTGTTGATGAATACTGCGTTGCAGGAGTTGTCACAGGGTAAAGTATTTTCTCAAACGGTGTTAATCTATGTAATCTGTGATGAAAAACTCATCTAAAACTCCTACATTTGTGGACCAAAATAAAATATATCACATGAAACGTACTTTACTATTGATATTTACTCTGCTTACTGTCACTTTGGCGGCTGTTGCCCAACCCCGTATTTCCTCTAACAAGGAGACGCACAACTTTGGACAAATAGAATGGAAAAAGCCGGTAACAGTAGAATATACCATCACCAATACCGGAAACGAGCCGTTGGTGCTGACCAATGTCACGACTTCCTGTGCCTGTGCCGTAGCCGACTGGACAAAGGAACCCATTGCTCCGGGTGCCAAAGGAACTGTGAAAGCCTCTTTTGACGCGAAAGCGCTGGGACGTTTTGACAAGTCGATAGGCATATACAGCAATGCCACTCCGAATCTGGTTTATCTGAAATTCACCGGTGAGGTAGTGCAGGAAATCAAAGATTATTCAAAACTTCTTCCGTACGCCATCGGCAATATCCGCATTGACCGTGACGAGTTCTCCTTCCCCGATGTCTATCGCGGACAGCAACCGTCTATGACGTTCAGTATTGCCAACCTTTCCGACCGCCCGTACGAACCGGTGTTGATGCACCTGCCTCCTTATCTGAAGATGGAAGCGGAACCTAAAGTACTGCTGAAAGGTAAAAAAGGAACGATCAAGCTGACACTGGATGCCAGCCAGCTACAGGACTTCGGACTGACACAGACCTCTGTCTACCTGTCCCGTTTCTCCGGTGATAAAGTGAGTGAAGACAATGAGATACCCGTTTCGGCCATTCTTCTTCCCGATTTCTCGCGTATGACGGAGAAAGATTCTTTGAATGCTCCTTCCATCCACATCTCGGAGACGAATATTGACCTGAGTATTCCGTTGATCAAGAAGAATAAAGTCAGCCATGATATATTGATCGCTAATGCGGGAAAGACCCCGTTAGTCATCAGCAAGCTACAGGTATTCAACTCTTCTGTAGGAGTAAGACTGAAAAAGACGGTCATTCCGCCGGACGGAATGACTAAGTTGAAAGTGACGATCCACAAGCGGGATGTAGGTAATAAGAAACATCATTTACGTATCTTGATGATTACAAACGACCCGTTGCGTCCGAAAGTTGAAATAAATATCAAACGCTAACTCTTATTGCCATGGAACATCCTGAAAATAACGAAGAATATAAAGGACTCGTTGTCAATAAAGGCATCGAACAGCCCTCATCCGTGAATCCTTATTTGAAACGTAAGCCCAAAAAGCGTCAGCTTTCGGTAGCGGAATTTGTAGAAGGTATTGTGAAAGGCGATGTCACTATTCTCAGTCAGGCTGTGACACTGGTAGAGAGCGTGAAGCCCGAACATCAGGCTGTCGCCCAGGAAGTGATCGAGAAATGTCTGCCTTATTCCGGCAATTCCATCCGTGTAGGTATCAGTGGAGTGCCCGGTGCGGGAAAGAGTACCTCGATTGACGTATTCGGTCTGCATGTGCTCGAAAAAGGCGGTAAGTTGGCGGTGCTGGCTATCGACCCGAGCAGTGAGCGTAGTAAAGGCAGTATCCTGGGAGACAAGACACGTATGGAACAACTTTCCGTACATCCCCAATCGTTTATCCGCCCCAGCCCCTCAGCTGGTTCGTTGGGAGGAGTTGCCCGGAAGACCCGTGAAACGATTGTGCTTTGTGAGGCTGCCGGATTCGATAAAATCTTTGTGGAAACCGTCGGAGTGGGACAGAGCGAAACGGCTGTTCATTCTATGGTGGATTTCTTCCTGCTGATTCAGTTGGCAGGTACGGGAGATGAATTGCAAGGCATCAAACGAGGAATCATGGAGATGGCGGACGGTATTGTCATCAACAAAGCCGACGGAGATAATCTGGAACCTGCCAAGTTGGCTGCCAGTCAGTTCCGTAATGCGCTGCATCTGTTTCCGGCTCCCGAATCGGGATGGATTCCGAAGGTGCTGACTTACTCCGGTTTTTATAATATCGGCGTGAAGGAAATCTGGGACATGGTGTATGAATATATCGATTTCGTGAAGAAGAACGGTTATTTTGACTATCGCCGTAATGAACAGAGCAAGTACTGGATGTACGAAACGATCAATGAACAGCTCCGTGATAGCTTCTATCACAATCCTCGGATTGAAGCGATGCTTCAGGAGAAGGAACAACAAGTGCTGCAGGGAAATCTTACTTCGTTTATCGCTGCTAAGAGCCTGCTGGATACCTATTTTGACGAATTAAAACGATGATAAAGCAGAAACAGTGATGGATTAGAAAAACGACCGAACATTTACCCCCGATAACTATACCCTAATTAATAACCAATTGTTAACTTTAACACCTGATGAACAAAACCTTATTAACCGGGCTTTTGTGTTGTAGTTTGTCAATACAGAGCTTTGCAGACCAACCGTTAGAAGGATTCACCTATGGTTCGGTGAATGCTCCTACAGGAAAAGAGTGGGAATCTCCCGAAAACCTGGCGCTCAACAAAGAGCAGCCGCATGCTTATTTCTTTCCGTTCCAGCATTTGGATAATGCCCGCAAGGTATTGCCGGAAAACAGTAAGTATTGGCAGTCACTTGACGGTGACTGGAAGTTTCACTGGGCACCCGACCCCGACTCCCGCCCCAAAGATTTCTATCAGACTGAGTATGATGTCAGCTCATGGGATGCGATTCCCGTGCCTTCAAGCTGGAATATTTATGGCATTCAAAAGGACGGAAGCCAGAAGTACGGAACGCCTATCTACGTCAACCAACCGGTAATCTTCCAGCACAGCGTGAAGGTGGATGACTGGCGCGGAGGCGTGATGCGTACTCCTCCTGCCAACTGGACTACTTACAAGGATCGGAACGAAGTAGGTTCCTTCCGCCGTGATTTCGAAATCCCGCAGGACTGGGACGGACGCGAAGTCTTTATCAGCTTCGATGGTGTCGATTCATTCTTCTATCTGTGGATCAACGGTCAGTACGTAGGTTTTTCCAAGAATTCGCGTAATACCGCTAATTTCAATATCACTCCCTATTTACAGAAAGGCAAGAACACCGTAGCCGCCGAAGTGTATCGTAGTTCGGACGGTTCCTTCCTCGAAGCGCAGGATATGTTCCGTCTGCCGGGCATCTTCCGTACGGTTGCCTTGTACTCGGTTCCCAAAGTTCATTTCCGTGACTTGGTTGCCACACCCGATTTGGATGCGACTTATACGGACGGTTCTCTGACTGTCAATGCCGAAATCCGTAATCTGGATAAGAAAGCCATCAAAGACTACAAGGTATATTACTCTTTATATGCCAACAAACTGTATTCTGATGAGAATACCTTGGTAGATGGATTCTTATCTCCTGTGATCGACAAAATCGCTCCGAATGAAACCGGTAGTGTTCAGACTGTTCTTAAGGTAAAGGCTCCTAATAAGTGGTCGGCTGAATTTCCGTATCGCTACACGTTGGTAGCCGAATTGAAGGATAAGAAGAACAGAACCGTTGAAATGGTTTCCACCATTGTCGGTTTCCGCAAAGTGGAGATTAAGGATACTCCTGCTTCCGAAGATGAATTCGGACTTGCCGGACGTTATTATTATGTGAACGGAAAGACGGTCAAACTGAAAGGGGTGAACCGACATGAATCCAATCCGGGAGTAGGGCACGCCATTACCCGTGAGATGATGGAGAAAGAGATTATGTTGATGAAGCGTGCCAACATCAATCATGTACGTAATTCACATTATCCGGATGATCCGTATTGGTATTTCCTGTGCAATAAATACGGTATTTATCTCGAAGATGAGGCGAATATAGAATCGCACGAATATTATTATGGTGCTGCCTCCCTCTCTCATCCGGTGGAATGGAAAAATGCGCACGTGGCACGTGTGATGGAAATGGTGCGTGCCAATGTCAACAATCCTTCTATCGTTATCTGGTCGTTGGGCAATGAAGCCGGACCGGGCAAGAACTTTGTGGCGGCTTATGATGCTTTGAAGAAGTTTGATACTTCCCGTCCTGTGCAATATGAGCGTAATAATGACATTGTAGATATGGGTTCCAACCAATATCCGTCTATCGGCTGGGTACGTGGGGCCGTGCAGGGGAAATATGATATCAAGTATCCGTTCCATATATCCGAATATGCCCATTCAATGGGGAATGCCTGCGGTAATCTGATAGATTACTGGGAAGCTATGGAGTCGACCAATTTCTTCTGTGGAGGTGCCATTTGGGATTGGGTAGACCAGTCTATGTACAATTATGACCCGAAGACAGGTGTCCGTTATCTGGCTTACGGCGGAGACTTTGGCGATACTCCCAATGATGGTCAGTTTGTAATGAACGGCATCGTGTTTGGTGACCTTGAACCGAAGCCTCAGTACTATGAAGTGAAAAAGGTATATCAGCACATCGGCGTAAAGGCAATAGATACAGAAAAGGGGGTATTTGAGATCTTCAATAAGTACTACTTTAAGAACTTGGCGGAAGATTACCAGTTGGTATATTCGCTTTATGAAGACGGTAAACCGATAATGACCGGTAAACCGATGGATATCAATATAGCTCCACGCCAACGTGCACAGATCACTCTGCCGTATGATCATGCCTCTCTTAAGAAAGATGCTGAGTACTTTATGAAACTACAGTTTATACTGAAAGATCAAAGACCTTGGGCTGCCAAAGGCTTTCCGATGGCAGAGGAACAGATTTTGATAAAGGAGGCTACAGATCGCCCATCCATCAGTGAAGTAACTGCCAATGCAGGAAAACTGGATGGATTCGTACTTGACAAGGATACGAAGCGCATCCTTATAAAGGGAACTGATTTTGAAGCTATATTTGACCCGCAAACCGGAAGTATCTACAGTCTGAAGTATGGCAACGAGACAGTTATCGCCGACGGCAACGGTCCGAAGCTCGATGCTCTCCGTGCTTTTACAAACAATGATAACTGGTTCTATGCTCCCTGGTTCGAACATGGTTTGCACAATCTGATTCATAAAACAACTGAATATAAAGTGCTGAATAGAGGCAATGGAACTTTGGTATTGAGCTTTACGGTAGAATCTCAGGCACCGAATGCCGCACGCATTAAGGGCGGTACAAGCTCCGGTAAAAATAGCATCGAAGAACTGACCGACAGAAAATTCGGTAGCAATGACTTTAAATTTGTCACTAACCAGATATGGACAGTGTATCCGGACGGTTCTATCGAATTGCAGTCCAGCATTACTTCCAATCGTTCAAGTTTGGTTCTGCCACGTTTGGGTTATGTGATGAAAGTTCCCCAACAATACAGTAACTTCACTTATTACGGACGCGGACCGATAGATAACTATGCCGACCGTAAGAGCGGACAGTTTATCGAACAGTATACGAATAGCGTAGCAGGTGAGTTCGTAAACTTCCCGAAACCTCAGGATATGGGCAATCACGAAGATGTTCGCTGGTGTGCATTGACCAATCAGGCAGGGAATGGAGCTGTCTTCGTAGCTACCGACCGTCTTTCGGCTTCGGCACTTCAGTATTCGGCTCTCGACTTGATTTTGGCTTCCCATCCTTATCAGTTGCCGAAGGCAGGCGATACCTATCTGCATTTGGATTGTGCAGTGACCGGTCTGGGTGGTAACAGTTGTGGTCAGGGAGGTCCTCTCGTACACGACCGTGTGTTTGCCAACCAGCACAGTATGGGCTTCATCATTCGTCCTGCCGGTAAGGAACTGAGTGTCGTTGCCAATGTTGCTCCTGCGGGAGATCTTCCTCTGTCTATCACACGCACCCCTGCCGGAATGGTCGAATTGACTTCAGCAAAGAAAGATGCTGTCATTTGTTATAGCATTGACGGAAGTAAGAAAGTGCAGGAATACACAGAGCCTGTCCCTATGCGTAACGGAGGTACGATCAAGGCATGGTATAAGGATAGTAAGGATATCAGCAGCACAATGAAGTTTGAGAAAATAGAAAGCATTCAGACGCAAGTCGTATACGCCAGTAGTCAGGAATCGGGTGAAGGCGATGCTTCTCATCTGACTGATGGTGATCCGAATACCATCTGGCATACCATGTATTCGGTGACAGTTGCCAAATACCCGCATTGGGTAGATTTGGATGCCGGTGAAGTCAAGGAAATCAAAGGCTTTACTTACCTGCCGCGACAGAATGGAGGAAACGGTAATATCAAGGATTACTCTATTCAGGTCAGCATGGATGGAAAAGAATGGGGAGAGCCTGTTAATAAAGGAACATTCGCAAGGGACTCCAAAGAAAAGAGAGTCTTGTTTGACAAACCGGTGAAGGCACGTTATATCCGTTTCACGGCTTTAAGCGAACAGAACGGACAGGATTTTGCGTCCGGTGCGGAGATAACGATTCTGGCTAACTAAAGATAGCTGAATATATAGAAGAAAAGTATCAATGGGAATGTGTCCCCCCTTCTAAATTTATGAGGGTTTCGACACATCCCCATTGATGCTTTTCTCTATTTTATCGGTATGAGGAAACTTCTACAACTCCTTTCCCGCCTTCTCAAAATCCGCCTTAGACTTACTCTGCGTCACAATATACACACCCAGAAACACAAGTGTAATGGCGATTCCTTTTTCCCAGCCGAAGCTCCCGATTCCCATGAGGATTGCTGCAATCGTAGCCACAATCGGCTGCATATAGTTATACATACTTACCACTGTAGGGCGGAGTAACTTCTGAGCTGTCATGATGCAGAGATAAGCAAGGAAACTTCCTCCCAGTACGACATACAATACCTGCAAAATGGCAACCATTGGAATGCTGGTCCATTGAATGACCGAAATATCTTGATAAGAGAAAGGAATATAACACATCGAAGCATAGATAAACATCCATTTATTGATGGTTACTGCCGAATATCGCTGAGACAGCCCCTTGAACACCGTCAGATAGATGGAGAAACTGATTTGCGCAACCAGACAAAGCAAGTCGCCGATCAGACTTCCGTTACCACTACTCGCTGCCTGACTGCTCATAATAAGGATAAGCGCTCCCATAGCTCCCACGAAAATACCCAGTACTTTCTTGTTCGTAATCGGCTCTTTCAGATAGATGGCTGCCACAATCATGGTAACTATCGGCAGAGTAGTCGTTACGATAGAAGCATCAATAGGCGAAGTCATCGAAAGCCCGAAGATAAATATCCCCTGATTGAAAACCAGAGCAAAGAGGGAAGCAAAGAAAATCTTCAGCATATCGCGGTGGTCCACATGCTCCTGTTTGCAGAAGATGGAAAGTATCCAGAATGCCGCTGCCGCACCTACCATACGAAACGTGGTGACGGAGGTAGCTGAAAACTCTTGAAGTGCCGATTTGCCGATAGGAGACATCAGTCCCCACATAACGTTTGCCGTGAGTGCAAACAGATGTCCGTGCAGATTCTTGTTATTGCCCATAAGTCTGTGTATACCTTTTAATTGTTACCTTTATTGAAAACTGCTGCAAAGGTAACCAATTTGTCACATGATTTGTTTATATTTGCCTTGATTAAAATTGAATATTATGGAACAACAGGCAGACTATATCCGGCGGATCGAGATCAAAGGACTCTGGGGCCGCTTTAATATACAATGGGATTTGCGTCCGGATGTGAATATCCTTTCCGGCATCAACGGAGTGGGAAAGACCACTATTCTGAACCGTTCGGTGGGATACCTCGAACAGCTTTCCGGCGACATACAGCTCTCCGGTGAAATGAAAAGCGACGCAAAGAACGGAGTACACCTCTTCTTTGATAATCCCGCAGCGACTTATATCCCATACGATGTGATCCGCAGCTACGACCGCCCCTTGATTATGGGTGACTTCACGGCACGCATGGCAGACAAGAACGTGAAGTCCGAACTGGACTGGCAACTGTATCTGTTGCAGCGCCGCTATCTCGATTATCAGGTCAATATAGGCAATAAGATGATCGAAATGCTTTCCAGCAATGACGAGGAACAGCGCAGCAAAGCCGCCACCCTCTCCCTTGCCAAACGTCGTTTTCAGGATATGATTGACGAACTTTTCAGCTACACCCGCAAAAAGATAGACCGCCGTCGGAATGACATAGCCTTCTATCAGGACGGAGAATTGCTGTTTCCATACAAACTCTCGTCCGGTGAAAAGCAAATGCTCGTGATTCTGCTGACAGTGCTCGTGCAGGACAACAGCCACTGTGTCCTTTTCATGGACGAACCGGAAGCCTCCCTGCACATCGAATGGCAACAGAAACTGATTTCAATGATCCGAGAACTGAATCCCAATGTGCAAATCATTCTGACCACCCATTCGCCTGCCGTCATCATGGAGGGCTGGCTGGATGCAGTGACAGAGGTGAGCGATATTTCCACCGAAGCGGACGGATTCAGACTCACCCCGACTATTAATTGTTAATGACAACTTCTACATGGCAACTTCACTACGCGATAATCTGACTTCTTCTTACTTCAATGCTGCCCACAAGCTGTATTCCAAAAAGGCTCGCCGGCGCATCATTGCTTACGTAGAGAGCTATGATGATGTTGCTTTCTGGCGCACATTACTCGAAGAGTTTGAAGATGACGAGCATTATTTTCAAGTGATGCTCCCTTCGGCCACCTCATTGGCAAAGGGGAAGAAGATGGTACTCATGAACACGCTGAATACCGCCGAACTGGGCAAAAGTCTGATTGCCTGTGTCGACAGTGACTATGATTTCCTGTTGCAGGGAGCCACGAACACTTCCCGAAAGATCAACCGGAACAAGTACATATTCCAAACCTACACATACGCTATCGAAAACTATCACTGCTTTGCCGAAAGTCTTCACGAAGTATGTGTGCAGGCCACATTGAACGACCGTTTTATACTGGATTTCAACGCTTATCTGAAACGGTATTCAGAAATCGTATACCCGCTTTTCCTGTGGAACGTGTGGTTTTATCGTCAACGGGATACGTATACTTTCCCGATGTACGACTTCCATACTTATACTGCCTTGAGGGAGATCAGTCTGAAACATCCGGAACACAGTCTGGAAGCACTGCAACACCGAGTTAATCAGAAACTTGCTGAACTGAAAAAACGCTTCCCCGGTTCTGTCAACCAAGTGAACGGATTGCGGTCGGAATTAAAGGAACTGGGACTGGCTGGAATGGTGGTATCGACAGCTCTTTCTTTTTATTCCGGCTGGCATTATCACGGGTTGCTGCATTTTG
>ENA-UESG01001506-UESG01001506.1-human-gut-metagenome-genome-assembly--contig:-NODE-1506-length-14883-cov-6.088680_pt1 | contig 14883 bp, 10 predicted proteins | sample MGYA00243002_ERZ508003 | MGnify/ENA primary metagenome ERZ508003 (study PRJEB26167, sample SAMN06115514) | human gut metagenome | host: Homo sapiens | place: China:Shanxi | collected 2015-12-02... | reverse complement strand
TTTCTACACTGTTCTATAATTTTCCTCATAACACACAGTATATCTTATTGTGCCTATTTTTCCACAATGATTAGTATTACTTCCACTGTACCCATTCCGTCTTCTTCTGTCAGAAACTGTCGAAATGATTTTAATTTGTTGTTTCCCATAACCATACCTTCCTTTTCTTATATTCCCGCATTCGAAAATGCAGGCACCATGATCATTACCATTACTACCACCACCAGCATCACCATAGGCAGGAGCAGTTTTGTCGCCGCTTCCTCACTGAGTTTTCTGGCATTCTGTATCCGCAGTTCTTCCGCCTGGACAGACTCTTCCTTTAATTGCTGTAAAAGCGTAGAACTGCCCTTTTTCAGATTTTGCGTCAGGAATGTGCTTAAACGGACATATTCCCTGACTCCTGTCCTTTTCCCAAAGTTCTCATATGCTGCCCCTTCCGGCACTCCCATATGTATCTCCCGGGTTGCTATCAGCATTTCCTCGTAAGCTTCCCGGCAACGTCCCCCTCGTTTTCTTTCCTTCTCGTAATCTTCTGCAACCCGGCAAAACGCAGACCGGACCGTCAATCCCGCTTCCAGATACAGTGTCAGCTTTTGCAGGATTTCCGGATAGCTTCTACGTTCCTCCCGCTTTTTCTTCTCCACCAGATCATGCAGGTCTTTGTCCTGGAAGAAAAAGACTGCCGCCGCCAACAACAGAGCCCCCGCCAGAATCTTCCATCCAGTCTCCGGAATATCTTCTTCCCAGGAAATTTTTCTGCCCTCAATTTCTGTGGGCAGCTGGATTTTTTCACTTTCCGGATCTTCCTCCTGCGCCCGCTGCAGTAATTCCGACAACTTGCTTTTCTCTCTTTCCTGTGTTTTTTCTTCTTCGTGTGTGATACATACAGCATATATATATTGCTGAAACATTAACAATGTTAGCATGAAAGGCAGGAGTTTACAATTCGTTTATCTTATATTATAATTTAGAGTATCCTAATATAAGAGGAGCTGCTGGAAATGAACGAAAGCGCACTGGAAGGATTTGTTAAAATTGTGGAGATGAATAGTTTTTCAGCTGCGGCAGACGCACTGTATATTTCGCAGTCAGCACTTTCACAGCAGATACGTACTTTGGAAGGTCAACTGAAGCTTGAACTGTTTCAGCATGTGCCACGCAGGGTCGTGTTGACCCCTGCAGGGCAGGATTTTTACCCACAGGCAAAGATGATACTGAATCTTTACCAAAATGCGGTAAAACATGCGCAGGCGGTGCAGCAGCATACAGATCCTCCGGAGCGGCATATCCTGATCGCATACTGCCATGAGGCGCTGCGGATGTTCGGTTACGATTTGTTTGCACTGACCGGAGAACTGTGCATCCGTTTTTCGCCGGTGCTCCGACGTTGTGTGCGCCGCAGTGACGTCTGGAACGCTTTGCAAAAGGGGGATGCAGATCTTTCCTTTCAGCTGGACTGTACAGAGATCCACGCACAGGGGCTGGCATTTACGCCGGTTTTTTATGTGCCGGAGTTCTGTATCCCATTTCATGCACCGGAAGATATGCCAAAAGGCCGGCTCACGCTGGAGCAGGCGCTGCAATACCGTTGGATGCCGGCCGATAACATGGATCAGAGCATCTATGAATCGGCGCTGTTCCGGGAGGGAACCCGTCGGGGCGCGGAGATCATCCGGATGGAGATGTCACGGAGCGCACAGTATCCGGTGACATCGCTGAAGATGATCCCGGGCGTGTACTACCGCAGGCCGGACATGGATTTTGTCCGGATACTGGACTGGGACCGGGGCCATCGCTTTGGCATCGTGACCCGGGTCGACCCGGACCCGGTGGTGCAGGAGTACGTGCAGGAGCTGCAGCAGGTTCTGCCGCCGCTGACAAAGCAGCTGTTCGGGGTGGAGCTGGAAAAAATAGAGGTGTGAAAAAACCGGGAACATCCGCAGATGCTCCCGGTTTTTAAAATATCGGTGTTTACTCCACCACGTCCTCGAACTGGCTGTTGTACAGGTCGGCGTAGAAGCCGCCGGCGGCCAGCAGCTGGTCGTGGGTGCCCTGCTCCACGATGTCGCCGTCCCGCATCACCAGGATGAGGTCGGCGTCCTTGATGGTGGACAGGCGGTGGGCGATGACAAAGCTGGTGCGGCCCTCCATCAGGCGGTCCATGGCAGTCTGGATGCGCTGCTCGGTGCGGGTGTCCACACTGCTGGTAGCCTCATCCAGAATCAGGATGCGGTTGTCAGCCAGGATGGTGCGGGCGATGGTCAGCAGCTGCTTCTGGCCCTGGCTCACGTTGGAGGCGTCCTCGTTCAGCTCCATCTGGTAGCCGCCGGGCAGGGTGCGGATGAAGTGGTCGGCGTTGGCAGCCTTTGCGGCGGCAATGACCTCCTCGTCGGTGGCGTCCAGGCGGCCGTAGCGGATGTTCTCCATGATGGTGCCCTTGAACAGCCAGGTGTCCTGCAGCACCATGCCAAAGCCCTCGCGCAGAGCGCTGCGGTCAAAGTCGCGCACGTCGTGGCCGTTCAGGGTGATGGAACCGGCGTCCACATCGTAAAAGCGCATGAGCAGCTTGACCATGGTGGTCTTGCCCGCGCCGGTGGGGCCGACGATGGCCACCTTCTGGCCGGGCTTCACCGTACAGCTGAAGTCGTGGATGATGGTCTTGTCCGGGGTGTAGCCGAATTTGACGTGGTCGAAGGTCACCTGACCGTCGATGCAGGCGGGGTCTGCCCGGCGGGCCGGGTCGGCGGTCTGGTCCTCTTCCGGCTCGTTCAGGAACTCGAACACCCGCTCGGCAGCAGCGGCCATGCTCTGCAGCATGTTGGACACCTGCGACAGCTGCTGGATGGGCTGGGTGAAGTTCTTGACGTACTGGATGAAGGCCTGGATGTCGCCGATGGTGATGGTGCCGTTGGCGGCAAAGATGCTACCCACGATGGCCACCGCCACATAGCCCAGGTTGCCCACAAAGTTCATGATGGGCATCATCAGGCCGGAGAGGAACTGGCTCTTCCAGGCGGATTCGTACAGCTTGTCGTTGGCAGCGTTGAAGTCGTTCAGCACCACGGCCTCGCGGTTGAAGGCCTTGACCACGTTGTGGCCGGCATAGACCTCTTCCACCTGGCCGTTGACCACGCCCAGGGTGGCCTGCTGGGCCTTGAAGTACTTCTGGCTGAACCTGACCACCAGCAGCACCAGTGCCAGCGACACCGGCAGGATCAGCAGGGCGATGAGGGTCATGCGGGGGCTGATGGACAGCATCATGACCAGCACACCGATCATGGTGGTCACGCTGGTGATGAGCTGGGTGATGCTCTGGTTCAGGCTCTGGCCCAGGGTGTCCACATCGTTGGTGATGCGGGACAGCACCTCGCCCACGGTGCGCTTTTCAAAGTAGGCCAGGGGCAGGCGGTCGATCTTCTGGCTGATCCGGCGGCGGAAGTCGTAGCAGACTTTCTGGGAAAGGCCGGTCATCAGCCAGCCCTGGATAAAGCTGAAGGCACTGCTCAGCAGGTACATGCCCAGCAAAAACAGCAGCACCCGGCCGATATACACAAAGTCGATGCTGCCGGTGCCGCGCAGCTTGGCGATCCAGCCGGTGGCAAGGGCCGTGGTGGCTTTGGCCAGCACCTTGGGGCCGGCAATGTTGAAGATGGTGGACAGAATGGCAAAGACAATGGCCGTGATGAGCGGCAGTTTGTAGTGGCTCATGGTCTGGAGGAGCTGCCGCAGCGTGCCCTTGAAGTCCTTGGCGCGCTCGGTGGTCATGCGTCCGGGTCTTGGCATATCACACACCCTCCTTTTCCGGATTCAGTTGTTCAAGGTCCAGTTCCTTCTGGCTCAGCTGGCTGCGGGCGATCTCCTGATACTCCGGGCAGCTGGTCATGAGCTGGGCATGGGTGCCCTTGCCCACCAGACGGCCCTCGTCCAGCACCAGGATCTGGTTTGCGTGCAGCACGGTGGAGATGCGCTGTGCCACGATGATGACGGTGGCGTTGTCGGTCTGGGCCTTCAGGGCGCGGCGCAGGGCCACGTCGGTCTTGTAGTCCAGGGCCGAGAAACTGTCGTCGAACAGATAAATTTTGGGGTCCTTGGCAATGGCACGGGCAATGGACAGGCGCTGTTTCTGGCCGCCGGACACGTTGGAACCACCCTGTGCGATGGGGCTCTGGTAACCCTCCGGCTTTGCGTCGATGAACTCAGTGGCCTGTGCGATGGCAGCGGCCTTTTTCACGGCGGCGTCGGTGATGTGGTCCCCGCCGAACTTCAGGTTGCTGTCGATGGTGCCGCTGAACAGCACGCCCTTCTGGGGCACATAGCCCAGCAGGTCGTGCAGCTGTGCCTGGGGCATCTGGCGCACGTCGATGCCGTCCACGGTCACGCTGCCGCCGGTCACGTCGTAGAAGCGGGGGATCAGGTTGAGCAGGGTGCTCTTGCCGCAGCCGGTGGAGCCGATGATGGCAGTGGTCTCGCCGGGCTTTGCGGTAAAGCTGATGTGCTCCAGTGCGTCGCTGTCGGCACCGGGGAAGCGGAAGCTCACGTCGTGGAACTCCACCACGCCCTGCCAGTTCTTGTGCTCCTTTGCGGCCTTGGCGTCGGCTTCGTCCGGGTCGTGGATGGTGGCCTTGGTGCGGAGGACCTCGTCGATGCGGTCTGCGGCCACACCGGCACGGGGCAGCATGACGGCCACCATGGCCAGCATCAGGAAGGACATGACGATCTGCATGGTGTAGGTGATGAAGGCGATCATCTCGCCCACCTGCATGGTGCCGTTGTCCATGGCCTTGCCGCCGAACCACACGATGAGCAGGCTGGTGCCGTTCATGATCAGGGTCATAAAGGGCATCATGGCCACCATGGCGCGGTTGGTGAACAGCTGGGTGCCCATCAGGTCCTTGTTGGCCTTGTCAAAACGAGCCTCCTCAAAGGCCTCCCGGCTGAAGGCACGCACCGGCATGATGCCGGTGAGGATCTCGCGGCTGACGAGGTTCAGCCGGTCCACCAGCGTCTGCATGATCTTGAACTTGGGCATGGCCACGTTCATCAGGACGAGGATGAGCAGCAGCAGCAAAGCCACGTCCAGCACCACGATCCAGGACAGGCCCGAAGAGCTGCCGATGACGTGCAGCACACCGCCGATGCCCAGAATGGGCGCATAGGCCACCATGCGCAGCAGCATGACGCAGACGAACTGCACCTGCTGGATGTCGTTGGTGGTGCGGGTGATGAGGGACGCGGTGGAGAAGTTCTCGATCTCCGCATTGGAGAAGTGGATGACGCTGGAGAAGGTCTCGCGGCGCAGGTCGCGGCCGATGGCGGCGGACACCCGGGAGGCCAGGAAGCCCACCGCGATGGACACGGCCACCATCAGCAGGGTCAGGGCCAGCATCTGGCCGCCTACCTTATATAAATAGTGCATCTGCACAGCGTGGGCAATGCCCTGGGCCTCGTATTCCAGCCCCACCAGCAGCAGAGCCTGGCTCTTCAGGTTCTCCACCACGGTGTCGTCCAGCTGGCCGATGGCACCGGTCAGCTGCTGCTGCACGGCGTCGCGGCGGAAGCCGGGCATCTGGCTCATGGTGGCAAACTGACCGCACACGGTGTCCAGATCCTCCGCCGTGGGGGCCACAGTCTCGGTTTCCGTGTCGGGATTGCGGTCGGCACCGGAGGCCTGCAGGTCCGCAAGGCCGGTCATGCCCATGCCGGTCTGCCCGGCGGGGGTGTTGGCTGCCTGGGCGGCCGCCAGATACAGCACGATATCCGGCGTGGTCACAGCATCTTCCAGCGCAGTGCGCTCGTCGGCGGTCAGGTCGGTGCGCAGGCGCAGCACATCGCCGTCGGCGGTGTAGGCGTTCTGGAGGGCAGCGGCGTCCTCCTCGCGCATCAGCAGCGAGAGGGCATCCAGCGTGCTCTGCCGCACGGTGTCGGGCAGGGGGCTTTCGATGCCGCCCTGCTGGATGCCGGTGTCCACGATCTTGCTGGTGTAGTCCGGCAGCGACAGATCGCAGTACGCCTGCACGAACAGCAGTGCGAACACCACGAGGCAGACGGCCCAGTGACGGGCCAGCTGCTTAAAGATCTTTGTCATGGTTTGGTTCTCCCTTCGGTTTGGTGGTACGCGCAGCATTTTCCGCAAGAATGGCTTCCATCAGCGCGCCGCGCAGCGCTTCCATCTGGGCCAGCTGTTCCGGCTCCAGCCGGGCCATGACACTGGAAAAGTAGTCCCCAAGAGCAGCCTCGCACTGTCGGCAGGCCTCGTACCCCTTGGGCGTGAAACGCACCAGCGTCTTGCGGCGGTCGGCAGGGTCGGCAAAGCGTTCCACAAGGCCGTCCTGCTCCATCTGCCGCACCGTGCGGGAAATGGCAGGAAGCGGTTGATGAAGCTCCTGAACAAGATCGGAGATATAAACGGCACCGTCCTGTCCATGGAGCCGAATGCAGCCCAGCAGCCCTTCCAGCATGGGGAAGTGGCGCTTGGGGCAGTCGGCCAGAGCGGCCTTCATGCCGGCCTTGGATGCTTTGCTCAGCCGGTGGATGTAGCGGCAAAGCCCACGGAAACTCAACGTGGATTCCTCAGACACGCGATCTCTCCTCTCAAAATTACTTAACAGCTGTTAACTGTTAACGCTTGATAATAATAGCCTTTTGCCGGCCGGATTGCAACCCCCTGCAGGGATTGTTTCACAAAAGTTCACAAACGTTTGTGTCCCGCATACACATAAAGCAAAGGAGGCATCGGGCATGGAACAGCGCTTGTGGATGATCCTGCAATTGTTCGGCGGGGCGGCACTTTTCTTATACAGTATGGACACCCTCACGGACGCTTTGCAGCAGGCTGCGGGGGACACCCTGCGGCAGGCCCTTGCCCGGCTCACAGCCCACCCGCTGGCCGGGGTGCTCACGGGGGCGGCGGTCACGGCGGTGGTGCAGAGCAGCTCGGCGGTCACGGTGCTGGTGCTGGGCCTTGTGGGGGCCGGGCTGCTGACCCTGCAGCGGGCCGTGCCGGTGGTGTTCGGGGCCAACATCGGCACCACGGTCACCGCGCAATTGCTGGCCTTCCGGCTGGAGGATGCCCGGTATCTGCTGCTGGTGGCGGGGCTGCTGCTCTGGTTCGCGGGGCGCGGGCGTCTGCACGCAGCCGGGCAGGCGCTGTTTGCGTTCGGCCTGCTGTTTGAGGGCATCGCGGTCATGGCCGAGGCCATGGAGCCGTTGGCAGCGGGGCCGGTGTTCCGGCAGTGGATGGCCCAGGTGCGGCATCGCCCCGGCCTGGGCCTGCTGGCAGGGCTGGGCATGACCCTTGCCGTGCAGAGCAGCTCCGCCACCATTGCGGTGCTGCAGCAGGCGGCCGCCCGCCCCGGGCCGGACGGCGGGTGCCTGCTGGGCCTTGCGGGAGCCATCCCGGTGCTGTTGGGGGACAACATCGGCACCACCGTCACGGCGGTGCTGGCGTCTGTGGGGCAGAGCCGGGACGCCAAACGTCTGGCGGCGGCCCACGCCCTGTTCAACCTGTCCGGGGCAGCGGTGTGCTGGCTGCTGCTGCCCCAGTTCACCGCGCTGGTGCGGTTGGTCTCGCCCCACGGACCGGAGAGCGCCGTGCTGGCCCGGCAGATCGCCAACGCCCACACCCTGTTCAATCTGGGCTGCACGGTGCTGTGGCTGCCCCTGACCCCTTGCATGGTGCGCATCGTGTGCATTCTATTGCCGGAAAAGCACGCCCCTGAGTTGAAACGAACGCCCTAAAATGGTATAATGACAGTGTATCGAACAATTTTGTGACGCTTTTGTTGCACAAACGATCAACTGACCCTTCTGTGGGCCTGCAGCGGTGTGCGGCTGCCAGGGCACAGAGCGAACCAAGAGGACGTGTTTACTATGAAGGATATCATCAACGGGTTGATCGAGCGGTTCCGCAGGCAGCATGTACAGGCCCGGCGCTATGTGGCCATGATGCTGGTGCTGGCCCTGCTCACCACCCTGTTCGTCAACTGGCAGCTCCATGGGGTGGGCATCTCCATGACTGCCGACTACCACTGCGGCTACGAGGAGCACCAGCACACGGCGGCCTGCTACGAAAAAGTGCTCACCTGCGGTTACGAGGAGGGCGAGCCGGAAACGCCCGTCACCTCTTCGGACAGCAGCGCCGATCCGGTGTCCGCCTACAGCGCGGCCGAGCCGGAAGAGCCGGAAGAGCCGGTGCAGACCGAGCCGGAGACCATCTGGGTGCCCCATGAGCACACCGATGCCTGCTACGAGGAGCACCGGGTGCTGACCTGCTGTCAGGAAGAGCACGAGCACACCGACGACTGCTTTGACGAGTACGGTGCGCTCATCTGCGGCGAGTTCGAGCATATCCACGACGACAGCTGCTACACCACCGAGTATGAGCTGGTGTGCGGCCTGGACGAAGGCGAACTGGTGGAGGAACCCAACCCCGCCTATCAGGAAATGCCTGCCAGCCGCCCCGTGGTGGACTTGCCCCCTGAGCCGGCCGAGACCGCCCCGGACGAGCCGGTGCTGCATCACCACACCGACGCCTGCTACACCGAGGAGCTGGTGTGCACCATCCCGGAGCACCACCACACCGTGGAGTGCCTGGCCGATACCCAGGCCGACGTGGAGACTGCCGAGGAATGGCAGGCCGCGGCCAACGTGGCCCTGAACGGCAACTGGGCCGAGGACCTGCTCACCGTGGCAAAGTCCCAGCTGGACTACCAGCAGAGCGACAAGAACTTCAAGCTGGATGTGGAGGACCAGCAGGTGCTGCGCGGCTACTCCCGCTATGGTGCCTGGTACGGCAACCCCTACGGTGCCTGGGACGTGATGTTCCTGTCCTACTGCCTGCACTTTGCGGGTGTGCCCCAGACGGTGGTGCCCCAGCGTGCGGGCGTGATGGCCCTGCACAGTGACCTGCGCGGCTCCCAGTGGCTCACCGACGCCGACGGCTCCACCGCAAGGCCCGGCGATATCGTCATCTACAACACCCTCACCACCGAGCAGGTGGCCGTGGACGAGAGCTCCTATGGCATCGCCCTGCTGGACCTGGACGAGGACCCCGACACCGCCGCCCAGCTCACGGCTTCCGAGCCGCAGGTGGACACCCGCACTGTGACCACCGAGACGGTGGGCGTCGTGTCCGCCGTGGACCCCGACGCCGGGACCCTGACCGTGATCTCCGGCAACGTGGACGGCAAGGTGGCCGAGGTGCCCGCTGCCATGTCCGACGTGACCAGTGTCATCTCGGTGACCGGCGCCTATGCCGCCGAGACCACCGCTGTGGCCCCGGAGGACCCGGCAGGCTCCCAGGAGGAGCTGGACGGCAGCTATGCGCTGCTGGAAGATGAGGATGGCTTTGGGGCTACGGTGGAATGGGTCGGCGAGGCCCGGCAGCAGGACCCCGATGCCCCGGCCTTGCTGGCAGAAACTGCCGATACGGAGGTGAACCTGGACCCCGCCTGGATCACTAAGATAGCGTTCGAGCAGAAGGTCAATGGCTCCTGGGAGACCCTGATGGGGAATGAAGTGGAAAGCGGTACCAACGTGCAGGTCACCATGACCTACAAGCTGCCTGCGGGCACCTTGACGCCGGACCGGCGGACCCTGTGCTACCAGCTGCCGGATGCCATGAAGCCCAAGCAGCCCACCTCCGGCGAGATCAAGGACGAGACCGACAACAACAAGGTCATAGGCACCTATACCATCGACACCGACGGCCTGGCAAAGCTGACCTTTGACAAAAGTGATAAGTTCACCGGTTTGGATGCCAAGGGCAACCGGGAGTTTACCGGAACCTTCAAGTTCTCCCGGAAAGTATGGGCAGATGATTTTGAGAATAACAAAACCATCACCTTTGAAAAGGGCTATACCCTGACCATCAAGAAGAAAACGGCAGATATAAAGATCAGTAAAGGGTACACCGGCTATTGGAGTGCCTTTGAAAATCATCCGGAAAGTGGCACCTTCATAAACCATTATAAGGTGACGGTGGAGACCACCAGCGGTACCAAAGAGCAGGTGTTCCTTACGGACACCCTGAACACGAATAGGAATGGCGAAAACCGTAGCGACTACCTGAAGGGCGGCCAATACCTGGAAAGCTCCTTTAAACTTTACAAGGTGGATGCTTCTGGTACAAAAACGATGATTAAGCCGGTCCCTGTGTATCAACGGACAACGGATAGCCACGGCTACCCCCAGGTGGTCCTTGGCCCGCTGGATCCATTGGAGATCGGAGAAAAGTACATCTGGTACTACGACGTTCAGCGGAACTATGCGGACTTTGACCAAATGCCCAACGGTGTCGGTATCATCAACAACACGGCAAAAGCCGAGGCAGGGAACGTGGTGGACCAGGCTGACGCATGGTACACCTGTAAAAACCCTCGCATTGAGAAGAAGGGCCAGTACGACCCCAAAACAGGCCACATCCAGTGGACGATCACTGTAAAGGTACCCCATTCTTTCCTGGGGTCCTATATGCTGCAGGGCTGCAAGATCACAGATGACTTGCCAGATAGTGTGAAAATCGTAGGGGATGTAAAGGTAGGCAACGATACGATACCGGCAGAGGACTTTCTGCAAAAGGGCTATACCATCCCGGCGGATTTCACGGGGACGGAGCTGACCATCACCTTTGAGACCACCACCCCCCTGGGCGGCGGCACGGTGACCAATACTGCAAAGGTGGAAACCAAGAGCGACCATACCTTTGAGGCCTCGGCTACCGTGAACATCGGGCAGGGAGCTTGGACCCTGAGCAAGGAGCTGTCCAGCAGCAGCAAGGGCCTGGCCAAATGGAATATCTCTGCCGCCAATGCGGCTGGCGAAAGCAGCTTTACCCTGGTGGAGACCCTCCGGGACGCTGTGAACGAAAGCGGCCAGACCCAGCTGGACACCCACTACGCCTACGCCGCAGAGCTGGAGGAGGCTTTGGAAAAGGGCCTGACCCTGACCCTCCACGACGGCGGCACCATGAACTATGCTGATGCTAAGGCCGCCGGGGTCATTACCGTCACCTACTACAGCGGTGTCAACGGCACCGGCGGCACGGTGACTGCCAACGACCCCTCCACCTGGGTGCGGAGCTTTACCATCCAGATAAACAAGGCAGATGACAACCCGGTGCGGCGTGTGGAGGTAAAGGACCTCCCTACCCACGAGAATCAGAGCAATGTGCCCACCGGAGAGAAATGGACTTACAAAAACAGCGTCAGCATCCAAGGCAGCTCTCAGAGGGCTGAGGCAGAGGACACCTACCACAGTTACAAGAGCTTTGAAAAACGGGTGTCGGCGAACAGCGATCAGGACGAATCTGGTTACCAAAGCGGAGACCAGACCTACCAGTACAGTAAACTCGACGGCAATAACCTCCACTACCAGCTGGTGGTGCAGACCGCTGCTGAGGATGATGCCGACATCGTCATCACCGATACCCTGCCGGAAAACACCAAGTTCAAGACCGACTGGGTAACGATCGGCATGGACAAAGGGGCCCTGGATAAGGCTGACAAGTTGGAGGGTGCCGCTGCCACTGTAGCCTACGAGGAAGCCACCCGGAAGCTGACCATTACCATCAGCCGTTACAACCTGAACAAGCCTGAACAACACAAGTTCCGCATTCTGTACAAGGTGAGCGTGGACGACGATCCCCGCTGGAAGAACCCCTCGGTGGGCCAGGTGATCTACACCAACACGGCCCAGTGGGGCGAGCTGACCGAGACCCTCCACACCACGGTGGAAAAGACTGTGGACCCCCTGAAAAAGACCGGACAGCTGGTGGAGGTGGATGGCAAAACCGACCGCATCGAGTACCAGGTGGTGGTGAACCCGGCCCGGAAGGACCTGTCGGTGGGAGCCACCGAGGCCCCGACCATTGAGCTGTGGGACGACGTAAAGGCCCAGAACGGTGCCATTGTCCGGGGAAATCCGGAGTCTGTAAAGCTGTATTACTTCCAGTATGACGACGCCACCAACGCCGTGACCCGAGGGGATGAAGTGCCTCGCAACCTGTACCAGGTGCTGCCGGCAGATGACGAGGGTTGGCTCCACATGGTGATCCCCAACCAGACCGCCCTGATCCTGGTGTACCAATGTGATGTAAAGCAGGGCAGTGCTGCTGAGGATTACAACGTGGACAATACCGTCAAGCTGGGCAATGGGGACTCCACCGAATCGGATTCCATCAAGTTTACCTATGCATCTGCCGCCACAGCCTCCACCGGACAGTTCCTGCTCCACAAGGTGGACGATTACTCCGGCGTGGCATTGCAGGGAGCAGAGTTTACCATCTGGCAGTATGATCTGCAAATCAAGGACTGGCAGCCCTGGAGCGGCGGCGTAAATGGCGTCATCACCACCGACGAAAAGGGCCAGGTGAGCCTGACGGTGCTGGAAAACGGCGGGCCCCAGACTCTGAAGCCGGACGTGCTGTATAAGATCGTGGAGACCAAAGCACCCCAGAACTACCAGGGGGACGATACCCCCCACTATGTGCTGTTCCACAAGAGCAGCGAGACCCCCCGGACGGCCTTTGATACCGCTACGGGCAAGGGGACGGCGATGGATGGAGAAAAAATCATCCAGTTTGAAGATGTCCAGGTGGGCAGTGCTGCCCAGACCACCACGGCCCAGTATACCAACCGCTACAGCAACCTGACCGTCAGCAAGCTCTGGCTGGACCAGGATACCAAAAAGCCGGTAGATCCTGCGGCAGAGAGTATCGACATCGAGGTGTGGCGTTACACCGACAGCGTGGAGAGCGAGGAGTGGTTTGGGAAAGCTACCCTGAACAAGGATAACGGCTGGACTTTCACCTGGTCCGGGACCGATCTGCCCCTGACGGACGAGAAGGGCAATGCGTACCACTACCTGGTGAAGGAAACGACCACCGGCAACTGGAACGTGTACATCTCCAACAACGGCGTGCAGACCGGCAATATCACGGTGCAGAACTATGTCTACACCGGCTACGAGCTGCCGTCCACCGGCGGCATGGGCACGGCACCCTTCGGGATGCTGGGCGGCGCACTGGCCGCTGCAGCAGCCCTGCTGCTGGTCCGCAAACGGAAACAGAACGAGGAGGAGTGAGCAGCCATGAAACAAAACAAAAACAACCGGTTTGCCGCTCTTCTGCTGGCGCTGTGCATGGCCGTGTGCTGTGCACTGCCCGCGCTGGCAGCCCCCGCGGCCAGCGCCAACATCGACCTGAGCCGCACCGGCAGCATGGACGTGACCCTGTACGACCACCAGAACGACGTCCCCCTGCGGGGCGGCGCACTCACCGTGTACAAGGTGGCGGACGTGGCCCGCACCAACGGCGACCTGCATTTTGTGTACACCGCCGACTTTACGGGCTGCGGCATCGCGCTGGGCGACCTGACGGACAGCACGCTGGCTTCCAGGCTGGAAGCCAAGCTGCCCGCCCGCGCCGCCGGCACCACCCATAAGATCAGCGAGCAGGGCACCGTCTCCTTTGACGCGCTGCCGCTGGGCCTGTACCTCGTGGTGCAGACCGAGAACTCCAAGGGCTACGAGGCCATCAATTCCTTCCTGGTGTCGCTGCCCATGGCGGACGAGAGCGGCTGGCTCTACACCGTGGACGCCACCCCCAAGGTGGGCGCGCCCACGCAGGAGGTGACCCCGCCCGAACCGGAAACTCCCAGCACGCCTTCGAAACCGGACAAACCGTCCGAGCCGGAGAAGCCCTCGGAGCCGGACAAGCCCACCCAGCCCGACAACCCGGACATGCCGGTCAATCCCAACGACCCCAACCGCCCGGTGTCGCCCGGTATGCCGGATAACCCGGTGAACCCCGGCAACCCGGACAACCCCGTGGCCCCCGGCACCCCGGACAACCCGGTGGCTCCGGGCCGCCCGGACGGCAATGCACTGCCCCAGAGCGGCCAGCTGAACTGGCCCATCCCGTTCATGGCCTGCAGCGGCGTGCTGCTGTTTGCCGTCGGCTGGGTGCTGGACCGAAAGGAGACGCTGGCATGAACACAAAGCAGAAAATCGGCCGCGCCTGCATGATCGTGGGCATCCTGCTCATTCTGGGCGCGCTGGCCCTGCTGGGCTATAACCAGTGGGACGCCAACCGCGCCGACCAGGCTTCGCAGGATGCCCTGGGCAAGCTGGAAGAGACCCTGACCGAGACCATGGAGGACAAGACGAAGGACGAAGAGCCGGTGGTCCAGCCGGAGCTGGACCCGGAACAGGAGATGACCGTCACCGACATCGACGGCTGGGGCTACATCGGCTGCCTGTCCATCCCGTCCATCGGGCTGGAACTGCCCGTGATGAGCGAGTGGAGCTACGCGGGCCTCAAGGTGGCCCCGGGCCGCTACTCCGGCTCCACCTACGCCGACAACATGGTGGTCTGCGCCCACAACTACGCCAAGCACTTCAGCCCCATCAAGTGGCTGGCCCTGGGCAGCGAGGTGTACTTTACCGACATGGACGGCCAGCGCTGGAGCTATGAGGTGACCAACGTGGAGACCATCCAGCCCACCGACATCGACAAGATGATCACGGCCAGCGACGAGGACGCCTGGGACCTGACCCTGTTCACCTGCACCACCGGTGGCCGCGCCCGCTGCGCCGTGCGCTGCACCCGCACCGGTTACCCGGTCTTGGAGACCAGCGCGGCAGGGCGGATCACGGAGTAAGCAGGACGATTTGGAATTGCCTCCGCTTTGCTCTGGCAATATCAGCGGAAAATTATTTTTAAAGATATGCAAGCCCGGAAAATCTGCGGATTTTCCGGGCTTGCTTTTTCACGGATGGGCGTTAAGGAAAGTGGCCTGTTCTCTGGAAGGCAAACGATTTAGAATGCCCTCCGCTTTGCTCTGGGCATAAATAGCAGAAAAATTCTCTTAGATTTTGCAAATC
>ENA-UESG01001500-UESG01001500.1-human-gut-metagenome-genome-assembly--contig:-NODE-1500-length-14924-cov-5.747558_pt1 | contig 14924 bp, 9 predicted proteins | sample MGYA00243002_ERZ508003 | MGnify/ENA primary metagenome ERZ508003 (study PRJEB26167, sample SAMN06115514) | human gut metagenome | host: Homo sapiens | place: China:Shanxi | collected 2015-12-02... | reverse complement strand
GGAAGAATTATTAATGATATACGAAGATAAGATGGAAAAATCTTTGGCTAATTTAGGTGAAGAATATGCAACAATCAGAGCAGGACGTGCTAACCCACATATTCTTGACAAAATCAAAATTGATTATTATGGAACACCAACACCTCTTCAGCAGGTAGGTAACGTTTCAGTTCCTGAAGCAAGAATGATTTGTATTCAGCCTTGGGACGCTTCAATTCTTAAAGATATTGAACATGCAATTAATATGTCAGATGTAGGAATTAACCCTACAAACGATGGTAAGGTTATTCGTCTTGTATTCCCTGAACTTACAGAGGACAGAAGAAAAGAACTTGTTAAGGATGTTAAGAAGAAGGGTGAAAATGCCAAGGTTGCTATCCGTAACATCAGAAGAGATGCAATTGATGCCATTAAGAAGAAAGGCAAAGAAGACGGCATTTCAGAAGATGAAGTAAAAGGATATCAGGATGATGTTCAGAAGAAGACAGATGAATACATTAAGAAGATTGATGTGGAAATCGAAGAAAAATCAAACGAAATAATGACAGTATAATAAAATATCAGATTTTAGAGAATAAGAGGAGACCTGTGTTTCCTCTATTTTCGGTTAAAGGAGATTAATTATATGGCAAAAAAGATTGATATAACAGGACTTAATATACCAAAGCATGTTGCCATTATTTTGGATGGTAACGGCAGATGGGCAAAGAAAAGATTTCTTCCAAGAAACGCAGGACATGCAGCAGGTGCAAAGAATGTGGAGAAGATTATTAAAGATGCCCACGATATGGGAATTGAATATATTACAATGTATGCTTTTTCAACTGAGAATTGGAACAGACCTGATGATGAAGTAAAGGCTCTTATGAAGCTTCTTAGAAATTATCTTTCAGACTGTATTGAGAGAGCAAACAGGAACAATATGATTGTTAAAGTAATTGGTAAGAGAGAGAGACTTGATCAGGATATTCTTGACAGAATTGATGAGTTAGAGGAATGCTCAAAGAACAATACAGGAATTACTTTTATTATAGCTCTTAATTACGGAAGCCGTGATGAAATAACAAGAGCAACTAAGAAGATGGCAAAGGCTGTTGCAGACGGAGAGTTAAATCCTGATGACATTACAGAGGATACTGTTAATTCATATTTAGATACAGCAGGCATTCCTGATCCTGACCTTCTTATTAGAACAAGTGGTGAGATAAGATTGTCTAATTATCTTTTATGGCAGTTGGCTTACACAGAGTTTTATTTTACAGATGTTTTGTGGCCAGATTTTAACAAAGAAGAATTAAAGAAGGCTATTGTAAAATATAATGAAAGAGACAGACGTTTCGGCGGAGTAAAAACAGAAGAATAAAATACATAATAGTAGGAGAAAAACAAAATGGTTTTAAGTAAATTTGCAAATAAATCTTTCTTTACAAGATTATTAAGTGGAATAGTTCTAGTAGCTTTAATGTTGGCTACAATTATACCGGGAGGAAACATTCTTTTTGTAGCAAATCTTTTGATTTCAGTAGTTGGTGTGTATGAATTATACAAGGTTCTTGGAATTGAAAAAAATTCACTTGGAATTACAGGATATATAGCAGTTTTGGCATATTATGCAGTACTTTATTTTGATAAGAAAGAATATATGATGATTCTTATGGTAGTATTTTTAATGTGCTTACTTGCTCAGTATGTATTTATGTTCCCTAAGTATAAAACAGAACAGATTTCAAATGCTATTATGAGTATGTTATATGCAGGCGTAATGTTATCATATCTTTATAGTGTGCGTGAGGGAAATAACGGAGCATATACAGTATGGCTTATTTTCCTTTGCTCATGGGGAAGTGATACATGTGCATACCTTGCAGGTGTAGCTTTTGGAAAGCATAAGATGGCTCCTGTTTTAAGCCCAAAGAAGTCAGTTGAAGGTGCAGTTGGGGGCGTTGTTGGAGCAGCAGTACTTGGAGCAATTTATGCAACAATTTTTTCAAATAATATTACAATGAGCATTAATCCGGTTGCGGGATTTGCAATTATTTGTGCAGTGGGAGCTTTAATTTCAATGGTAGGCGACCTTGCTGCATCAGCTATTAAGAGAAATCATGATATCAAGGATTATGGCAAATTAATTCCCGGACATGGCGGAATTATGGATCGATTTGACAGTGTTATTTATGTGGCACCTGTTATTTGGATTTTATTACAGATTTTTTAAGGAGACGATATGAAAAATATTTCCATTCTTGGATCAACAGGATCCATAGGAACACAAACATTAGATATTGTAAGAGCAAATGATGATTTGAACGTTGTTGCCATTGCGGCAGGCTCAAATATTACAAAATTAGAAGAACAGATTAGAGAGTTTCATCCTGAACTTGTATGTGTTTTCAATGAAGATGCAGCATTAAAACTTAAAGATGCAGTTAAGGACACATCAGTAAAATTAGTAGCAGGAATGGACGGACTTATTGAAGCAGCTGTTTATGAAAAAGCTGAAATAGTTGTTACGGCTTTTGTTGGAATGATTGGTATCAGACCTACTTTGGAAGCAATTAAGGCAGGTAAGGATATTGCTTTGGCTAACAAGGAGACTTTGGTTACAGCAGGACATATTGTTATGTCAATGGCTAAGGAATATGGCGTAAAAATTCTTCCGGTAGACAGTGAGCATAGTGCTATATTCCAGTGCTTAAATGGAGAAAATTCAAGAGAGATAGACAAGATTCTTCTTACAGCTTCAGGCGGACCGTTTAGGGGCAGAACAAGAGAGCAGATGAAAAATGTTCAGGTTGAAGATGCATTAAAGCATCCAAATTGGTCCATGGGACAAAAAATAACCATCGACTCTGCTACAATGGTTAACAAGGGATTGGAAGTAATCGAAGCTAAATGGCTTTTTGGAGTTGGTCTTGATGATGTTCAGGTTGTTGTTCAGCCACAGAGCCTTATTCATTCCATGGTACAGTTTAAGGACGGTGCAATTATGGCTCAGCTTGGAACACCTGATATGAGATTACCTATCCAGTATGCACTTTATTATCCTGAAAGAAGATTTTTGGCAGGAGAAAGAGTTGATTTTGGCAAAATAGCACAGATTACATTTGAAGATCCTGATCCTGAGAACTTTAGGGGATTAGCATTGGCTTATCAGGCAGCAACAGTTGGAGGTTCAATGCCTACAGTATTTAATGCTGCAAACGAGAAGGCAGTAGCTAAGTTTCTTAACAGAAAGATTGGATTCTTAGACATAACAGATATTATTGAATATTGTATGAGTATGCATAAGGCTATACCAAACCCTACAGTAGAGCAGATTTTAGACATTGAACAGTGGACATATGAATTAATCGAAAGTAGGTGGTAGGATGCAGACATTAATCAGTATTATAATAGCCCTTATAATTTTCAGTGTATTGGTTTTAATACACGAATTTGGACATTTTATAGTTGCAAAGAAGTGTGGAGTTGTAGTTAACGAGTTTTCCGTTGGTATGGGACCAAGACTTCTTAGCAGAGTTGCAAAAAGTGGCACAAGATATTCAATTAAGGCACTTCCTTTAGGCGGTTCATGTGCAATGCTTGGTGAAGATGAAGATAATGCAGAAGAAGGTTCTTTTAACTCTAAACCTTTATGGGCAAGAATGGCAATTGTTGTTGCAGGACCTTTCTTTAACTTTATTCTTGCATTTTTACTGGCCTTAATTGTTATCGGTTACAACGGCGTTGATATTTCTTACGTTTCTAAAGTAACAGAAGGCAGTAATGCATACGAGGCAGGACTTAGAGAGGGAGACAGAATTACTAAATATAACGGAGCTACAGTTTCAGTAGGTCGTGAAATTTATTTGGAAGATTATGTTAGCCCACTTGACGGAAGTGATATTTCAGTTACTTTTGTAAGAGATGGAAAGAAGCAGACTATTAGTTATGCACCTGACAGTGAAGAACGTTATATAGTTGGCATTTCATATTATGAAACAGATCCAAAGGCTACTATTAGTAGTGTTCCTGAAGGTTCAGCAATGGATCAGGCAGGAGTTGTTGCAGGAGATGAAGTTGTGGAAATTAACGGTACAAAGATTTCAACAGGAAAGGATTTAAAGGAATATATTGATGCACATCCTTTTGGAAAAGAAGAAATCAATATTACTGTTAAACGTAATAATAAAGAAAAGAAAGTAGTCGTAGTTCCACAGATGACTAAGCTTTACAGCAGCGGATTTGTTTATAATCTTGCAAGAGATAAGCAGTCTGTAGGCGGAGTTTTAAAATATAGTCTTGTGGAAGTGAGATATGAAATTAATACAGTTCTTAAAAGCTTAAAGATGCTTGTAACAGGAAAGGTTTCAGCTAATGAAGTATCAGGTCCTGTAGGTATTGTTAATGTTATTGGAGATACTTACAACCAGACTAAGTCAGAAGGCTTTATGGTTACTTTGTTCACAATGATTAATCTGGCAATTATGCTTAGTGCAAACCTTGGTGTAATGAACCTTTTACCTATACCGGCATTGGATGGTGGACGATTATTCCTTTATATTGTAGAGCTTATTATTAGAAGACCTATACCTAAGGAAAAAGAAGGAATGATACACTTTATAGGATTTATTTTGTTAATGGTGCTTATGGTATTCTTAATATTTAATGATATTAGAAAGATTATTTTATAAGATTGCAAGGTGGCAGGTAATATGTATAGAGATAATACGAAAGTAATTAAGATTGGCGATAGAGTAATAGGCGGAGGAAATCCTATTCTTATTCAGTCAATGACAAACACAAAAACAGAAGATGTAGAAGCAACGGTTAACCAGATTAAGGAGTTAGAGGCAGCAGGTTGTGACATTATAAGATGTGCAGTTCCAACAATGGAAGCAGCCAAGGCTCTTAAGGAGATTAAGAAACAGATTAATATTCCACTTGTTGCGGATATTCATTTTGATTACAGACTGGCAATTGCAGCAATGGAGAACGGAGCTGATAAGATTAGAATTAATCCGGGAAATATCGGCTCAGTTGAAAAGGTTAAGGCAGTAGTTGATGTGGCAAAGGAGAGAAACATTCCAATAAGAGTTGGTGTAAATAGTGGTTCCCTTGAAAAAAACATTCTTGAAAAATATGGAAAAGTTACAGCAGAGGGAATAGTTGAAAGTGCATTAGATAAGGTTAAAATTATTGAAGACTTAGGCTATGACAATCTTGTTATCAGCATTAAGTCATCAGATGTTTTAATGTGTGTTAAGGCACATGAACTTATTGCGGAAAGAACTAACTATCCACTTCATGTAGGAATAACAGAATCAGGTACTGTGACATCCGGAAATATTAAGTCAGCAATAGGACTTGGACTTATTTTAAATCAGGGAATAGGTGATACTATCAGAGTTTCACTTACAGGTGATCCTGTTGAGGAAATAAGAAGTGCTAAGCTTATTTTGAAAACATTAGGACTTAGAAAAGGCGGTATTTCAGTAGTTTCATGTCCTACATGTGGCAGAACCAGAATAGACTTAATAGGTCTTGCCGAAAAGGTTGAAAAGATGGTATCAAAATACGATAATCTGGATATAAAGGTTGCCGTAATGGGCTGTGTAGTTAACGGTCCCGGAGAGGCAAGAGAAGCTGATATTGGAGTTGCCGGTGGAGTAGGCGAAGGACTTTTAATTAAGAAAGGTGAGATTGTTAAGAAAGTTCCTGAGGATATGCTTTTACAGACACTGGAAGATGAATTGAAAAATTGGAGTGAATAATTTGGAGAGAAAGAAGTTTTTTGACGTTTTTCCAGCACTTAAATTAAATGATAATTTGCAGGCTATGTTTGAGGAAGTTTATGTAACACGAGTTTCCTCTAACATGTCTCATGACAAGTTAAGAGTTTATATTGAAAGCAGCAGACTTATTGAAAAGTCTGCTATTTTCACCGTGAGAGATGAAATTATAAGAAATCTCAGAATGGGAAAGCGAATTGGAATTGAAATAGTAGAAAAATATCATTTATCACAACAGTATACAGTAGAAAATCTTCTTGATGCCTACAAGGAGAGCATAGTTATGGAACTTGGAGTAAGAAGTCCCATAGTTTCAACTATGTTTAAAAAGGCTCCCATTCGTTGGGATGGCAATAAGATGATTATTGACTTGGAGGCTAATATTATTTCAGAATCCAGAATGAAGATTTTAAAGGACACAGTTGAAAGAATATTTGCTAACAGATTTGAAATGCCTATTGAGGTAGTTATTGATAAGAAAAGATTTGAAACTAACAGGTTTGCAAAGCAGAATGCCAGACGACTTCAGAACGAGGTTGAGGTGTTACTTAACAGAGATAACGGACCAAAGGCTAAGAAGGAAGAAAAGAAAGAGGAGGCACCAAAGCCTGTTGTAGTCAGAAAGGCAAGCCGTTCAGACAATCCTGAGGTAGTATATGGAAGGGACTTTAAGTTTGAGTCAGATACTAACCTTTGTGATGTTTTTGAAGGCACTGGAGAATGCACGGTAAAAGGTCAGATTATGACAATGGATGAGAGAGAAACAAAGACAGGAAAGTTTATTGTTACTCTTGAAATTACCGATTTTACAGACAGTATTGCCGTTAAGATGTTTTTGGCAGACGGTAATGTGCTTAAGGACTTTAAACAGAAAGTAAAGAAAGGTTCTTTTGTGCGAATTAAAGGTGTTGCTCTTTATGATACATGGGATAAGCAGGTGGAAATCAGCCGTGTTGACGGAATGAAGTCTATTTCTCCATTTGCCACAGAGAAGCGTAAAGATACAGCAGTAGACAAGCGTATTGAACTTCATTGCCATACTAAGATGAGTGATATGGATGGTGTAAGTGAATGTAAAAAAATTGTACGTCGTGCTTATGAGTGGGGACACAAAGCCATTGCCATAACAGACCATGGTGTTGTACAGGCTTTCCCTGATGCATGGCATGAATATGAAGCTATTGAAGCTGAATGTGAAAAGGCAGGCAGGGAATGTGACTTTAAGATTATATATGGTGTTGAAGCTTATCTTGTAGATGACTTAAAGGATATGATTGTTAATCCTAAAGGTCAGCATTTAAATGACAGGTATGTTGTTTTCGACTTGGAAACTACAGGTTTTAGTGCAAAAAGCGACAAGATTATAGAAATTGGTGCCGTTAAAGTTGAAAACGGAAAGATTATTGACAGATTTAGCACTTTTGTTAACCCTGAAATTCCTATTCCTTTTAGAATTGAAAAGTTAACAAGCATTAATGATGAAATGGTTATTGATGCACCAAAGATAGAAGAGGTATTGCCTAAGTTTATGGAATTCTGTAAAGATGCGGTTATGGTTGCCCACAATTCGGATTTTGATATGAGTTTCATAGAAGCTAATTGCAAAAGACAGAATTTAGAATGTGATTATACGGTAATTGATACAGTTGCAATGTCAAGATATCTTATAATAGGTCTTGGAAGATATAAGCTTGATAATGTGGCGAAGGCATTAGGTATTGTTCTGGACCATCATCACCGGGCAGTTGATGATGCAGAATGTACTGCACTTATTTTTCTGAAATTATGTAAAATGCTTGTGGACAAGGGAATCGATAATCTTGATGAATTAAACAAACAGGGAAAGCAGTCAAAGAATTTAATTGACAAACTTCCTGCTCATCATGCAATTATACTTGTAAAGAATCAGGTTGGAAGAGTTAATTTGTATAAGCTTATATCTAAATCTCACATAGAAACATTTGCAAACAAAAGACCACGAATTTTAAAAAGTGACTATCTTGAATTATGTGAGGGTCTTATGATAGGAAGTGCCTGTGAGGCAGGCGAATTGTATCAGGCTATCCTTCATGGAAAAAGTCAGCAAGAGATTGCACGCCTGGCTGAATTTTATGATTATTTTGAAGTACAACCTCTTGGAAATAATGAGTTTATGTTAAAAACAGGTGATCCTGAAATAGATGACAGAAAGAAGTTTCTTGTTGATTCAGTAGAAGAACTTCAGGAAGTTAATAAGAAGATTATTGACTTAGGAAAGAAGTTTAACAAAATGACAGTTGCAACATGCGACGTTCATTTCCTTGATCCGGAAGATGAAATTTACAGACGAATTATCCAGTGCGGTAATGGCTTTAAAGATGCAGACAATCAGGCACCTTTGTACCTAAGAACAACAGATGAAATGCTTAAGGAATTCGATTATCTTGACAGTGATTTGGCAGAAGAAATTGTTATTAAAAACCCTGCCCGAATTAACGATATGATAGAGAACATTTCACCTATTCATCCTGATAAATGTCCACCTGTATTGGATAATTCAGAAGAAAACTTGCGTAATATTTGTTTTGAAAAGGCACACGACATGTACGGCGAAAAATTGCCTAAAATAGTTGAGGACAGACTGGAAGTAGAGCTTAACTCAATTATCGGTAACGGATATGCGGTTATGTACATAATGGCGCAGCGTCTTGTTTGGAAGTCTAATGAAGACGGATATTTGGTAGGTTCTAGAGGTTCTGTTGGTTCTTCTTTTGCAGCAACAATGTCAGGTATAACAGAGGTTAATCCTTTGGCACCCCACTATTATTGTACAGAGTGTAAAAGTTCATTCTTTGAAGACGAAGTTACAGTACCTGATGAGGCAGACAAAGAAGCAGTGAAGGAGATTCAGGATACAATAAGACAGTTAAGGGAAGACGGTGGTGTAGGACTTGACTTGCCACCAAGAAAATGTCCTTATTGCGGAAAGGATATGTGCAGAGATGGTTTTGAAATTCCTTTCGAAACATTCTTAGGTTTCGGTGGAACAAAGGAGCCGGATATTGACTTGAACTTCTCAGGAGAATATCAGTCCAATGCCCATGCGTATACGGAAGTTATGTTTGGTAAGGGACACACATTTAGAGCAGGAACCATAGCCGGACTTGCAGAAAAAACAGCTTACGGTTATGTAAAGAATTATTACGAAGAACACGGACAAATAAAGCGAACAGCAGAAATTGACCGAATTTCAAGAGGGTGCCAGGGAATCCGTAGAAGTACGGGACAGCATCCGGGTGGTATTGTTATTGTTCCAAGAGATAAGGAAATATATGAATTTACCCCTATCCAAAAACCGGCAAATGATATGACAACTGATATTATTACAACTCATTTCGAATATCATGCTATTGATGCCAACTTATTGAAACTTGATATTCTGGGACACGATGATCCTACAATGATCAGACGTCTTGAAAAGTTGACAAATACTAACGTTAACAGAGATGTTCCAATTAATGATCCAAAGGTAATGTCTTTGTTTACAAGTCCGGAAGCACTGGGAATAACATCAGATGATATAGATGGATGCCCAACAGGTTCGTTGGGACTTCCTGAACTTGGTACAGACTTCGTTATTCAGATGCTGGTGGATACAAAGCCTACTAAGATTTCTGATCTTGTTAACATATCAGGTTTGTCTCACGGAACAGATGTATGGCTTGGAAATGCCCAAACATTAATTGAAGAGGGCAGATGTACAATTTCAACTGCTATCTGTACCCGTGACGACATTATGGTATATCTGATGCATAAAGGCATTGAACCACAGGTAAGTTTCCAGATAATGGAGCATGTACGAAAAGGTAAAGGCCTTCAGATATACAAGGACAAAAAGAGTGGCAAGGAAATAAACGAAGAGGAAGTAATGCACCAGCATAATGTTCCTGACTGGTATATTGGTTCATGTAAAAAGATTAAATATATGTTCCCTAAAGCTCATGCGGCAGCATATATTATGATGGCACTTAGAGTTGCCTGGTATAAAGTTTACATACCACTTGCTTACTATGCTGCATACTTTGCCATTAGAGCAAAAGCATTTAACTACGAAACAATGTGTCGAGGCAAGGAAAAGCTTGAATATTATATGGCTGACTTGAAAAGAAAGAAAGCAAATCACGAAATAGCTAAGAAAGACGAAGACGCTCTTGGCGATATGAAAGTTGTACAGGAAATGTACGCCAGAGGATTTGAGTTTATGCCTATAGACATATACAAGGCTAAAGCACATGAATTTCAGATAATAGACAACAAGCTAATGCCAAGCCTTGACACAATAGAAGGCTTAGGCGAAAAGGCTGCCGATGGTTTGGTAGAAGCAGTAGCAAACCAATCAGGCCCATTTGTTTCAAAAAATGAATTGCGAGAAAAAAGCAAGCTAAGTAAGACAGTAATAGAAACAATGTCAAGCTTGGGACTGCTGGAAGGAATGCCGGAAGACAGCCAGTTGTCAATATTTGACTTCTAGGGTGAAGAGTGGAACAGAGAATATAGAAGTAAGGATGAAGGATGAAGGACTGCCCGCCGGGCAGTCCTTTGTTGATGGGGGGAGCGTGGTAGCTGAAATATTATGCGTGAATATTATACGTGAATTTTATACGTGAATTTTATATTAAAAAGCACTTGCAAAATTTGCCAGGATTGTTATAATAGTAAAGTGTCTTGTGCAAAAAGCACAGTGTCATAAAAATGGCTCGTTGGTCAAGTGGTTAAGACGCCGCCCTCTCAAGGCGGAATCACGGGTTCAATTCCCGTACGAGCTGTATCAGAATCGCTTATGATGATCAGGCTGGGGCGTTTTTTTTGTGGAAAAAACGATTATATAAGATTATAATATAACTAGGGTTTGCTCGGTTATATAATTAAGGAGGGATTCAAGTACGGTTACATTTGTGAAGTTCTGATAATATAGCTCTATCTACAGCAGAAGAAGAGTCGTTATATTAATTCTTTAGTACATAATCAACAGTAGTACCTAAAACATTGCATACATTAACAAGTGTGGTAAGGGAGATTTTAACCTTACCATTTTCTATGTTACTAATATGGCTGGTATTCACTTTAACAGAAGATGCAACAAATTTCTGAGTAAAACCTTTGTGTGTTCGTATTTCTTTTAATTTCTTGCCAATAGAATCGAAATCAATATCCTTCATGAAATCACCTCAAATTATATGATATATAATTGTAATATTTTTATAGCTGTAGTATAATAATCCAAAAACTATAAAAAAGTTTAGCTACAGAGTAAAAACAAGCAGAAAGGAGAGAAAATATGGGTTATAGAAGCAATTATTTTGATTAAAATGATGCATATGATAACAACAATGGTTGGTATAAATGTATTAAGTGTGGACGTAGTTTCAGAAAAGGTGATATGGATATTGACCACATTATTCCACAGAAATATGGTGGAAGAGATTCCGTATTAAATTTACAATGTATTTGTAAGCATTGTAATCGTTCTAAGCAAGCTAGTTTAAGAGATACCCCAAAAGATTTGTTTGGAGCAACTAAAAGGGAAGTAAAAAGTTATTATAATAATTAAAACGTTTTTATAAAATTTGAATACCATATAAAAATACAGACCATTTAAAGAAAAAATAAATATTCATATAATAAAAAGGCAGTATAGCGAGATTATTTCAGTAAGGGAAAAGAAAGGAAGTATTATGAAAGAATTTTTTAGTATGGGAAAAACTATGAAAAAATTAATTTCTGTTGTAATGTCTCTGGCATTGTTGCTTACTTCAGCAGGAGTAGTTTTTTCAGGTAGTGATGTAAAGGGAGCAGCGGCAGAAGTTGTTTCATCAATGGATTATTATTCAACAAATGATGGACCAACAATTACACATTCAGGAGTTGGTACAGTCAGCTATGGATTTGTAATGCCAAAGTTTAACGGAAAAGCCAGTAGTGAACTTTCCATTGCAGATGTGGAAAAAGACATTCAGGTTTATGTTAAACAGGAAAACGGAACAAATGGTGAATGGAAGAAAATTGAAGATGTAAGTTACTTCAAGTGGAATGACACTTGGGCATGGGAATATCAGTCATGGGGTGGCTGGGTTTGCTGGATGAAACTTACAGAAACAACATATTTCCGTTTCCATGGAAAAACAAATAACATAAATCTTGATTACAAATTGGAACTTAACAAACTTTCAAAGTATAAGCTTACAAGTATTTCTACAACAGAAACAAATATTCAGGCAGATACAACAGGTGGTTCAGCTACACATTGGGGAGCATGGACATTTAATGGAGACAAGAGTATCAAGTATGAACAGATTCAGGATGATGTTAACATTACAGTAGACAACAATGACGGAAAAGGATTTGTTCAGTTTTTAGGCAATGCAGCATCAGGATTTCTGTGGGATCAGAACTTTGGATATTACTCAGATGGTGATGGTGGATATTGGTTTACAAATATCAGTTGGTCATTTACATTAAGATTTGCATCAAAGTCAAATCCAAATGTACATCAGGATGTAAAAGTTACATATACAAAGCCAACCAGGTCAAATTACAAAATCACAGCATATAATGGCACATCATACGATGCAAGCACAAGTGATACAGCATCAGTTGGTATTCCACTTCCAAAAATTGGTGGAACAGAAGCTATAAAAGATGATTTGGATTTATTTAAATACGAAGTTAAGGTAGATGGAAAGTGGATTCCACTTACAGATGTTGCAGCCTGTGGATGGGTATATGAAGGAAGTGGTTACAACAAATATTCACTAAGCAGTCAGTGGGGTTATTTTGTTGATCATGTTTATGGACTTTGGCTCCAGCCTGTAAGACAGGATACAGAAATAAAAGTCACATATCCTATTGATGGTAAAAAAGGTGGAGATGCAAGCAATAACTATGTATTGTATACAATTAAAGGAAATACATCTTATAAGCCAACACTTCCATCAGATATGTCAGATATTAAAGTAAATGACAATTCAAATGCATATACACCGGCAGGTTGGAAGATGATTTTTAATGATGAATTTGATGGTGCATCTCTTGACACAAGCAAGTGGTCATATGATGAAGGATTCTTACTTAAAGAAGACGATATTAACACAGCCGGTTGGGGAAATCAGGAACTTGAATACTACACAAGAGACAATGTATCAGTAAAAGATGGTGCATTAAATATTCTTATGAAAAAGCAGTCAAAGGTATTTACAGAAAAAGGTGATCCATCTAAGAAAGCAACTGCTCAGTATTCATCAGGAAAGATTACAACAAAAGATAAATTCTCAGTGAAATACGGACGAGTTGATTTCAGAGCAAAAATGCCTACAGGTACAGGCATATGGCCTGCTATGTGGATGCTTCCAAATGACTCACGTTATGGTTCATGGCCATTATCAGGTGAAATAGATGTATTTGAAGGACGTGGAAGAACACCAAATATGGTATTTGGTACATTACATTATGGTGCACAGTGGCCAAATAATATTAATACATCAGATGCATTTAACATAACACGAGATGGTAATAAAAAGACAGGCATTGACGACTGGCATGTATACAGTGTTCAGTGGGATGCTGAAAATATTAAGATTTACTGTGATGGCAAATGCTATTTCAAATGTACATATGGTGAGTGGTATTCAGGCTCAGACAGAGGAAATGCATATGCACCGTTTGACCAGAGATTTTACCTTATTTTAAATCTTGCAGCAGGTGGAACATTTGACAGTGGTTATGTACCTGACAGCAGTTTTACATCAGGAACAATGTTAGTTGATTATGTTCGTGTTTACCAGCGTATGGTTAAGGCAGGAGAAGACGAGAAGGCAGACAAGAATGAAGGAGTTTCTACAAATGGAGCAAAGGATGGTCTTTATGGAGATTATAAGATTGGGAAAGGTGTAACGCCGGTTACTCCAGGAACAACAAATCCAAGTGAAACAAAACCTGAGGGAACAACAGCTTCAGGTGAAACAAAACCTGAAGGAACAACAGCCTCTCCAACAACAAAGAAAACACAGAAAAAGACTCCAAACAAAGCATTAAAAACAACAGTTGTAAAGAAAGCAACAAAGAAGAAAAATGCAAAGAACATCAGGCTTTCATTTAGAAAAGTTAAAGGTGCTAAAAGATATCAGGTACAGGTTTCTAAGAATAAAAAGTTTACATCAGTTATTGTAACAAAGACAGTAAAGAAATATAAAAAAGTAACAATTTCTAAAAAAGCATTTGAAAAGAGAAAGAAACTTTTTGTACGAGTTAGAGCCGTTGGCTGCAAGAAGTGGTCAAAACCTAAAAAAGTTAGAATTTTAAAGAAATAATAATTAAAAAATAAAGTAGACCGTTATATTATAAAAATTTCATTATAATGATGAAGTTTTGGCTCTTTGTCAAGAGCGGGGGTAAAAAGATTTTTTACACAGTTGTGAACCATTGTTCACAACTGTGTTTTCTCTTTTAAGCAGAGGTCATAAGGATTCTATTCCTAAAGTTCTCAAAATTTCTATATCCGTAAGCATTTCGCTTAATTACTTTAATCTTGTTGTTGGTTTCTTCTGTAAATCCGTTGAAATAAGGACAGTCAAAAGCATTCAGTATGTATTTGGCCCAGTTTGATAACATTGTTAATGTAGCGTTGAATTCTTCCAGTTCGCTTGCCTGCGCTGATAGTATAAATTTTCTAAAGCCCAGGTAATATATCTGACCACATGAAACCTGTCAATGACTATGTTTGCATTAGGAAAATAAGTTTCTGCAATGCTTAGGAAGTAAAGTGAAGTTCTCGTTGAAATGTTTGCCACAACAATCACAGTGATATCTTCTTTTTGAGTAATGAAGATATGTGTTTTTACCCATTATAGGAGCATCCTTTATAATTGAAGGACGATAATCATGAACTTTATTTGTCACTGCACCACAACATGGACAAACATGATCACGACGTTCCATTTTAAAGTAAATATGTATTTCTTCTGAAGTAGATTCCACATTTGTTATAATTAGGTCTTTTATTTCTAAGATATTTGATATAAAATCATTATTAGGTATAGGTAATTTAGAATTAAAATTATTTTTGTATCGAATACACCTCAAAGGTATTGAAATCACATTTGAATGTATCCGTTAATT
>ENA-UESG01001480-UESG01001480.1-human-gut-metagenome-genome-assembly--contig:-NODE-1480-length-15179-cov-4.312939_pt1 | contig 15179 bp, 10 predicted proteins | sample MGYA00243002_ERZ508003 | MGnify/ENA primary metagenome ERZ508003 (study PRJEB26167, sample SAMN06115514) | human gut metagenome | host: Homo sapiens | place: China:Shanxi | collected 2015-12-02... | reverse complement strand
ATGAGGGCAAAGTTATGCTGAAGAATATGGAGACAGGGGAACAGAATCTTGTTTCGGCAGAAGAATTGATTGCTGCTTTGCGCAACTAAAAGCAGGGTATAGAGTAAGAATATCCGCTTTTCCGGTGAAGTACTTGACAAATGACTTTTTATGTTGTATCTTTGAGAAAAGAAAAGGCATAAATAAGATGAATGTAATAAGAAAAATAGATACATAAATATCACCTTTATACTGTTACTTATAAGTATCAGAAGAACTTGGAATGGGGCAATGATCAGATGATTATTGCCCCATTTTGTCGTTAATTATGCCTGCTACATTTCGTCTCTTACTTAAAAAGGGACGAATATCGTTTTTAATAAACTTGGATACCGTTTATAATAAACGTGCGATAAGTTTATTATAAACAGAATCCGTGTTTATTAAAGGCCGTTTTTTGTTTTTGTAAAGATATAAGGATGCGGTTTCGAATGAAAACTGACTATCGGAAACTATATAGAATGGAATGGTAATTATATGTAACAATTACTTTTGGGGATCATATTCTCGGAAGGCTTAATTCTACTTCTTAATTAAAAACTTTGGATATTAGTTTTTAGATTAGACTGAAAAGGTAAGGAGAACCGGACAGTAATTTCTATCTTTGTGCATACATTAAATCGTTAGCAAATATATGAAAAACGACAAACTCCAAAGTAGTATGAAAACAATAAAAAACACGTTTTTTCTAGGCATAGTCTGTGCCGCCAGTGTTGTTTCTTCAGTAGCTCATGAACTCGAAGCAAATGAGAAATACCCCGGGAAGTCGGTGAAGGCACAGACAAGAAAAGAGATTGTTACGTTCTTTTCTGAATCTCTTTCCGGTAAGACAACCACTTTTGACGCAGGAAAACCGTTGAAACTGTCAGAAGTAGAACACTATCGTGATGTCGTATGGCAGTTGTGGAAAGAGGCAAATGATGGTTTTAAAGAAGAAAAATTAATAGCTTTGGATACACTCTCATCCGCTTCTACCGGCTACTGGAAACTTCCTGATAGTTTGGAACCAAATGCAGTGATGCCCTATTACTGGGGAATGAAAGGGACAGATGAAATAGGAAATGAACTTCCATTATTCCTCTATCTGCATGGTTCGGGACCCAAAGAGCGGGAATGGAGTACCGGATTGAATATTTGCCGGAATTTTGATGATGCTCCTTCCGTTTACTTTATACCACAGATTCCGAACGAAGGCGAGTACTATCGTTGGTGGCAGAAAGCTAAACAGTTTGCCTGGGAGAAATTGCTGCGACAATCCTTACTCTTGGGAAAGATTGATCCCAACAGAGTGTATGTTTTTGGAATCTCGGAAGGCGGATATGGCAGTCAGCGTCTGGCCTCATTTTATGCTGATTATTGGGCTGCTGCGGGACCGATGGCAGGAGGGGAACCTTTAAAGAATGCTCCTGCGGAGAATTGTAGTAATATTGCTTTTTCTTTGCGGACAGGAGATAAGGATACCGGATTCTACCGGAATACACTGACCGGATATGTACGGGAAGCATTCGATAGTTTGGCGCATCAGCATCCCGGCTATTTCACTCACAAGATAGAACTGATTCCCGGAATGGGGCATAGTATTGATTATCGTCCGACGACTCCCTGGCTGAAGCAATATGTCCGTAATCCTTATCCCAAATATGTAAGCTGGGAGAATTTTGAAATGGACGGACTCTACCGGAAAGGATTTTATAATCTGTATGTGAAGGAAAGATCCGATGAAGAGGGGAAGTCGCGTACTTATTATGAAATGAGTATTTCGGGAAATCATATTTCATTGAAAGTCGATGATGTTGTTTATGAAGCCACGGAGAAGGATCAACGATGGGGAATAGAGATGAAGTTTGCGAAGAAATATGCGCAGGCGCATAAAGGGAAAGTGGTCATTTATCTCTGCGACGAGCTGGTCGATTTAACTGAAAAGGTGACTCTGACGGTGAATGGCAAAAAGGTTTTCGAGGGAAAAGTAAAGGCTGATTTGAAGAATATGGTTAATAGCTGTGCGGTGTTCTTCGATCCGCAACGACTTTATCCGGCAGCTATCGAGGTAGAATTAAAATAGATGAGATTGCTCAAAAAAAAGTATCCCCGGTCGTATATCCAAGAATTACTCTTGTGTACGACCGGGGATACGTATTTATCATAAATTATAAATGGCGTTCCGGATACATTTCCTTCCACCATTCCGGCTGATCCTGTAGCCAACGGGCAAACCATGCCATGATGGAATTATGCCATTTGATTCGCTTGTCATAATCGGAGATGAAATGGTTTTCTCCGTCTACGGTCACGAATTCTACAGTCTTGCCAAGTATCTTCAAAGCGTTGAAAAGCTGGATACTTTCACCGATAGGTACATTGGTATCTACCGTACCGTGTAGCAGCAGTAACGGAGTGTTTATCTTGTCGGCGTTGAACAGGGAGCCTTGTTTGGTGAACAAGTCCGGGTCCTTCCACGGGTAACTGTCGGCTGCGGCGATGGCATTGTAGGAATACCCCCAGTAACCTTCCCCCCAGTAGCTGGTCACGTCACTGATTCCGGCGTGCGACACGGCAGCGGCGAAAATATCCGTCTGCGTCTGTAAATACTGCGTCATGAATCCGCCATAAGAAGCACCGAGACATCCGATTTTCTTTTCATCCACAAACGGATGCTCTTTGCAGAATTGCTTCGTGCCTTCGATGATGTCATCTGCTGTACGTTTGCCCCACGCATTGACGTGGCGGGCGGAGAATTCCTGTCCGAAGCCAATCGTTCCGCTAGGCTGGATGACGTAGACCACATAGTCACGTGAAGCGAATAATTGTGCGCAATACGGATTACTGATTCCGCGGGTAGTCGGAGTCGTACCGCCATAGTAATATACGATCATCGGATATTTCTTGTTCGGATCGAAATTCGGAGGCAGGCACATCTTGCCAGTGATGACAGTTCCGTCGGAAGCGGTAAAGTTCCACGGCTCTGTTTTGCCTAATTCTATTTTCTCCAGAATCGGTTTCATCGGATCGGCAAGCAGGCTGGAAGTTTTTTTCTTCATGTCATAGAGATAGGCTACTCCGGCATTGTAGTCCGATTGACCGATGTAAGCTGCGATGCCCGGATTGTATTCGGACAGAGCGAAAGCGCTGGTAACATCCGTTTCAAGGTTCAGCTTCTCAAATTTTCCGTCCTTCGGAGAATAACGATAGATGTTTTTGCAATCGCCATCGTCCGTATTGAAATAGATGCACCCATCGCCATGATTCCATTGCAGAGGGCTGACTGTCGGATTAAAGTCTTTGGTAATCGGCTGTATCTTGCGGGTACTCAAATCCATAATAAAGGCTTGAGTATCGAAATCATTGGCAATAGGGTGGTTGCCACAATTCTTTCCGATGCCGCCGAACGCTTCGGGGCTGCCGGTCAGCAATAGCTGCTTGCCGTCAGGAGAGTAGCCCGCGCCTCCAACAAAGCGATCTTCATAGAAAAGGGTATCCACTTTCAACGTTTCCAAATCTACCTGATAAAGTGAGGACAGAGAGAACGGACGTTGAGTGATGTTTTCTTTGGATGTACTGTATAACATGTATTTTCCGTCCGGAGAAATATCTTGCAGATATGTGCTGTGGTTGCCATAAGTCAGGCGCTCGGAGATACCGTCGGCCAGGTTGTATTTCGCAAGGAAACTCCGTCCGCGAGAATTGGGAATACGGTCTGCAGGACTTACGATGCGGCGGAGAGGACCATCTTCTTTGACTCCTTCTTCGCGGGGATAGTAAATCAGAAAATCTTCGTTGGGCGACCATCTGAAACTCTGTTCGGGTATACTTTGCAAAATTGTTTCTTCGCGGAGTGTGGCAGGGTCGAGGGTGATTACGTCATTTCCTGTCAGGGCGGTTACTGTGTAGTATAGTTTATCACTTTTGGGCATCCAACTCATGCCGTCTCTGAGATTGGTCAGGAGTACTTTTCCGCTCTTTAGTTCCGTCAGTTCGCAATAAGTGCGTGAGCGTTTGGCGGCGTGGTTATCCCAATAACGGGTCAACAGATACTTTCCGCTGGGAGAGATGGAAACAGCGATGGCACGGTTGCCATAAACTGTATTGTCTAGAGAAAAACGCTTCTTTGCTTCCGGATCTAGATTGCAGGCAATGTCTTTGAATTTCTCGTCTTTGATCAGTTCGCATTTCAGCGTTGGTGCCGCTTTGTCATCGGAAGCAGAAAGCAGTTTGATGATTATCTCGTAATCCCGTTCCGGTTCAAGGCTGAGAGCGATGTCACGTGATGAGCCGGAGGTGATGCTGTCTTCTGCCGCATCCTTTACTTGCTTGGAGGCTCCGTCAATGAAGACTTCCCAGCGGACGGGGGAGGTGATTTTCAACTTCCCTTTCAGGAAACGTTCTGCACGAATCTGAGTCTTAACCAGATAAAGTTTATTGTCTTTATCCGCTTTCTCGAAGCTGAGATACCCGGCTGTGTCCGCAGTGAGCGACTGCATCGGCGCATCCGGCAAATGTAGTACGACCGGGGTTTGGAGTAACATCTTTTTGGTGTGTTTTTCTCCTTTAGGATTGATGCTGTCGTTCATAATGGGGGTACGAACGCTGATGGCATTCCGGACTTTGTACTGTGTCAGTCGGTCTTGTGCTTGCATAGTAACACCGGTTGCCAGAAAGATGGCCAAAGCCATAGTTCTCTTTTTCATTTGTTTATGTCTAAAGTTAATAAATATTTGATTGCGTGACTAATATAAGACAAATGCTTGAAGTCTGCAAGGTTCTGTTCTTTTTATTTTAATATTCTATTTGATTAAGTATCCCGTTAAGGAAAGCGATAGCTACTCCGTAATTTGTCATCGGTACATTTTGTAACCTTGCTCTTTCGATGCGGTTCAGCACATATTTGCGGTTGAACATACAAGCGCCGCAATGGATAACCAAAGAATAAGGAGTAAGATCCTGCGGGAAATCAGTTCCCGCCACGATATCTATCGATAACTTTTCTCCAATCCGCTTTCTTAACAGATGCGGAAGTTTTACTCTCCCGATGTCTTCGGATAGAGGGGCGTGTGTGCAGGCTTCGGCTATCAGTACACGGGAAGATTCTGTCAGACTTCCGATGGCTGAGGCACTTTTCACATAGTACCGGATATCTCCTTTATAACCTGCAAAAAGAACAGAAAAAGAGGTCAGTCTGCTTTCTTCAGGCTTTTGCTCGTAGACTGTTTTAAAGACTTGTGAGTCTGTAATAATCAGTTTAGGAGGGCGGGAGAGGGCTTGCAACGTTTCCTGTAACTTATCTGTGGTGCAGCTCATGATCAGACATTTCTTGTCGAGCAATTCCCGCATTGTCTGTACTTGTGGCAAAATAAGCCTCCCTTTGGGGGCTTGAATATCTTGTGGCATGACCAGCAAGACAAGATCTCCTTCCGTTACCAGGCTGCCTGTGATACTTTGCTGATCGAAATCTTCCGGCAACTTTTCCAGAATGGCTTGTCGTATCAGTTCGACGCCTGTCTTCTCTTTGGCACTGACAGGAATCGGCTGGCTTCCAAAAGTCTCCTTTATCCGGATGGCAAGGGATGCGGTGTTCTTCCGTATATCTGCCTTGTTGATGAGCAGAATGGTCGGGATGTTTTTTGCCTTGAGTTGTTCCAGCCAATGAAGTTCTTCGGTAAAGTCCGGTTCTCCGGTTTCCTCGGCAGAGCCACCACCTGCACAAAGCAGAAGGGCGATATCGGTTTTCTCTACGGCTTTCCATGTGCGTTCGATACGCCTGTTTCCTAGTTCACCTTCATCGTCAAATCCCGGAGTATCAATGAACAGGCAAGGACCGATACCGTGAATTTCCATTGCTTTCTGCACGGAGTCGGTCGTTGTTCCGGGAGTATCGGAAACAAGAGCGGTATCCTGTCCGGTCAGTGCATTGATCAGGGAGGATTTTCCGCTGTTACGCTTTCCGAAGAGGGCGATGTGGAGCCGGTTGGCATTGGGGGTGTGGACTAAATTCATAAATCAAGCAATTGTTGTAACGTTAATTATCCGCATGGAAACTTGGCAGGGGCACCTTGCCCCTTAAAATCTGAAATCTCTTTTTCCTTCCGCAATATCTTTTAAGTTCCGGATGGCTATTTCTCTGATTTTGGGATTCGGAATCCGGTCGGTCTCTTTGGCTATCAGCTTCATACCTTTGATTCGGGTGTCTTCCGACGCATAATCTTCGAGGTATTCTTTCAGAGTCATTAATGCATTGGGGCCGCAGCAGTTGGCTATCTGTCCCGATTTGACTAAGGACATAAATCGGTCCCCGGTGCGTCCTTCCCGATAGCAAGCGGTGCAGAAGCTGGGGATATATCCTGATTCGAGCAGCCAGTTGACCACTTCGTCCAGTGTCCGGGTGTCGCTTACATCAAATTGTGCGGAGTTATCTTCCGGAAGTTCCGTTTCCGCATAGCCGCCTACGCTGGTGCGGGAGCCGCCGCTGATTTGTGAGATACCGAGTTCAAGTACTTTTTCGCGGGACTCCTGTGATTCACGTGTGGATATAATCATGCCGGTGTAAGGAACCGCTATCCGGATGACAGCAACAATCTTGCTGAATATATCATCGGAAATCGCATTGGGAAAATCCCCCGCATCGATGTCGTCCGCCGAACAGATGCGCGGTACGCTGATAGTGTGCGGACCCACACCGAAACGGGCTTCCAGATGTTCTGCGTGCATCAGTAATCCTACGAAGTCATAGCGATAGGTATTCAGTCCGAAGAGTACTCCCATTCCTACATCGTCTATGCCGCCTTCCATGGCGCGGTCCATTGCTTCGGTATGATAAGCATAGTTACTTTTCGGTCCGGTGGGGTGGAGAGCTTCGTAGTTCTTTTTGTGATAAGTTTCCTGAAATAGGATATACGTGCCGATGCCGGCATCTTTCAACCGGCGATAGTTCTCGACGGTAGTGGCGGCGATATTTACGTTTACACGGCGGATAGCCCCATTCTTGTGTCTGATACTATAAATGGTCCGGATGGATTCCAGTATATACTCCAGTGAGTTGAGAGTCGGATGTTCGCCGGCTTCAAGTGCCAGACGTTTATGCCCCATATCCTGCAAAGCGATTACTTCCTTGCGTATTTCTTCCTGCGTCAGTTTCTTGCGGGCGATTGTTTTGTTTTTGGCATGATAAGGGCAATATACGCATCCGTTTACGCAATAGTTCGACAGGTAAAGCGGTGCGAACATAACGATACGGTTGCCGTAAAACTTCTGTTTGATTTCTTTGGCGAGATGGAAGATTCGTTCTATCAGGTCAGGTTGGTCGCATTCCAGCAGGGTAGCTGCTTCACGGTGCGTCAGTCCCTTGCAAAGAGCGGCTTTTTCGATCAGCTGTTCTATGAATGCGCGGTTGTCTTTGTGACTCCATGCATATTCAAGAGTTTCCAGAATCTCTTCATGATGAATGAATTCTTCTGCTTGGGGTGAATCTACTTTATACATTTCTTTATTGTTTGTAATCGCCTCTGGAGAAGGAGATTTGATAACCGATCTTTTCCAGCTGCTGTTGCAATATGTTGAGTCCTTCCGCAGATTCCGCTCCGAGGGAGGCTTTGTTATTATACAGATTGTACTTTTTGCGTTCTTCCTGTGGCGACAAATTGGGCATGACAACATTGGCGCCTGCCAGTATTCCCTGTTCCCGGCCGTCGGGAGTGAGGGTAGCCAGTGCCGTAGTTGCCGGAATCAGCGCCGACGGATGCATCAGACGGAAGATGGATAATAAAAGGAGCGTCCGTTCCACGGTTCCGCTGGGGGACTGGGCAAAAGGTGTGTCGCGATGAGACAGGAAGGGGCCGATACCAATCATTTCGGGGCGAAGCTGTTCGATAAACAGAATATCCTGAATCAGGTGTTCTATCGTCTGTCCCGGACTGCCGACCATTATTCCGGTGCCTGTCTGATAGCCGATGTCCTTTAAATCCCGTAAGCATTGCAGACGATGCTCGCATGACATACCGGCAGGGTGCAGTTGTTGATAATGTTCTTTGTCATAAGTCTCGTGACGCAGCAGATAGCGGTTGGCGCCTGCCTGAAAGAAACGTTCGTATGCTTCCCGTGACTTTTCACCGAGTGACAGTGTTATGGCGCAATCGGGATAACTCCGGCGAATCGTTGAGACTATATCCTCTATCCGTTCCTCTGTCAGTGCGGGGTCTTCTCCTCCTTGCAGCACAAAGGTACGGAAGCCGAGTCCATACCCTTGCTTGCAGCAATTCAGTATATTTTCTGTGGATAACCGATAACGTTCCAGATTCGGATTCCCTTTCCGGATACCGCAGTAATAGCAGTTATTTCGACAACAGTTACTGACTTCAATCAGTCCGCGAATAAAAATCCGGTTTCCGAAATGACGGAGACTGACTTCTTGCGCCTGTTTATTGATATAGCGCAATGATTCTCCGTCACATTCGGTCAGCAGTTGCCGGAATTCTTCCGGTCGGAGTGTCCTTTCTTCTCGCAGTTTATCTATCCATTGTCTCATAGCTTTCTTTCCGCTTGAGCAGCTCTTGTGCTAATTGACGACGTCCTGAAACAATGTCGTTGTGCGTACTCGGTCCGGTGATACAGCCACCTTCGCAAGCCATCACTTCGATAAACTGTCCCGCTGCTTTTCCTGTTTTGGCACAGGCACGCAGCAAGGCTATATTTTTTTTGTTGATATCCGACACTTGGATAGCATTGATCTTGTCCGCTTCTTCTTTCAGATATGCTTTTACGGCTCCCATCACACCACCGGCTTGTGCAAAACCATGTGCTTCGCGGACGGAAGTATGCAGTATAGAGAAAGAATTCACCTGTTCCAGCTGAATGTCCATTCCATCCAAGATAGAACCTACTTCCTCGAATGTCAGGATATAGTCTACAGCATCGTCACGGCGTACCTCTTTTCGTTTGGCTACGCATGGACCGACAAATACAATCTTCGCATCCGGATGTTTCTCTTTGGCGATTCGTGCCGCATAATACATCGGTGATCCTGTGGTAGAAACATACGGTTTCATTTCCGTCATGTGCTTTTCTACCAGTTCAATGTAAGAAGGACAGCAGGAAGTAGTCATGAATTTCTGACCTTCTTCCAGTTTTTCCAGCAGTTCGTGTGCCTCATTGCTGGTGGTCATCATGGCTCCTTCGGCTACTTCGATAATGTCGGTGAATCCTATTTCTTTAAAGGCGCCGTATACCTGTTCGATAGAAGTCTTGAACTGTCCGAGGATGGACGGAGCGATGATGGCTACCAATTTTTCTCCTTTCTTGATGTGTTGCAGTACATCAAAGGTTTGTGAAATCTCAAAGATAGCACCGAACGGGCAGGCATTCATACATTTTCCACAGTAGATGCACTTGCTTTCGTCAATATGTTCCACGCCATGCTCATCTTTGCTGATAGCTTTCACCGGACAGGATTCTTCGCAAGGAACAGGGATATATACAATCGCGTGATAAGGACAACTCTTATGGCAGATACCGCAACTGACGCAAGTATCATGATCAATCATTGCCTGACCGTTTTTCTTGAAACGTATTGCATCCTTAGGGCAATTCATATAGCAGCTGCGTGCCACACATCCCCGGCAAAGATTGGTGATTTCATAATTAATCTGTACGCAGGAAGAACAGGCTTCGTCAATGACACACATGATATTTTCCTTACTTGGTTCCGGGCGGTTCAATGCCATCCGTGCATATTCGGAGAGAGGAGTTACTTCGTCGTGTTCGTCCGTCATATCCAGTCCCATCAGCGGGAAGGTCTTGTATCTCCATACAGCACGTTCTTTATGTACGCAGCAACGCCCCAGCGGTTTTGATTTGCGCGGACTCAGCTCAATAGGGAGACGGTCAATTTTTTCTACTAACTGGTCGTTTTTCCAGAGTCTGACGAGATCAGCCAGCAATTTATGCCGGACAATCATAATATTATTAGTAAAAGCCATATAGTAATTAAAAGGGTTGTTAGTGGGTGCAAAGATAGTAACTAGTTTGCGGATAAACTAATAATCGTTAAATTGAATGTAGCAGATTGTTACATTAATATTTCCGGAAGGATAAAACAGCCTGTATGCAGGAGACTATTTCCCTCCGGTTGGTTAAATAAATTCAATATTTAAGGTTTTTGAAACATTCTTGTCAATTTTTTGTAGCATTTCGGTGTTATCTTTGTGAAACATAAAATAAGAGAGGAGAAGAGATATGAGTAGCGGTATGTTGGAACAAAGAAGTCGTTTTGCGATGATCGGTGCATTAATGATCATCATCAGCCTGATGTTTAGGTATTATATGGGGAGTTCGCTGGTTAGTGCTACAAAGAAGTACCTCGAACAGGTACAGACAATAGAGATCACTTGCGAGTAAAAAACAGATATTTGTTTGTATAGAGCGATAGTTATCCGGCTAAAATCATTACTTTTGCCGCAAGCAAACCAAATAATGATGGAAGAGAAAGAGAAGGCCTGGAAAACAGTAAGTAGCAAATATCTGTTTCGCCGCCCGTGGTTGACAGTACGCTGCGAAGATATGCTATTGCCTAATGGAAACCACATCCCTGAATATTATATTCTTGAATATCCCGATTGGGTAAACACGATAGCAATAACCAAAGACGGCAAATTTGTATTTGTCCGTCAGTATCGTCCTGGATTGGGACGTACCTCTTATGAGCTCTGTGCCGGAGTTTGTGATAAAGAGGATGCTTCCCCATTAGTTTCCGCTCAGCGCGAACTGTGGGAAGAGACCGGATATGGAAAAGGAAACTGGCAGGAATACATGGTGATATCTGCCAATCCGAGTACGCATACCAACCTGACTCATTGCTTTCTAGCTACGGATGTCGAACCGATAGATCATCAACATCTGGAAGATACCGAAGATTTGTCTGTACATCTGCTGACTTTTGAAGAAGTGAAACAACTGCTGGAAAACAATGAGATCATGCAGTCACTCAACGCCGCCCCCTTATGGAAATATGTGGCTGAACATGCGGCAGACTTTGAACAGGAATCTGTCGAGAAGGTGGAACATGAAAAAACGGAAACCATCTCACACCGTATCAACGATTTGCTTTATTATCAGAACTCAATTTCACGATCTTTGTCCCGTTTTCTGAAAGATGAAGAAGTCGAGACAGGAATTTATGAGATATTAAAAGATATTTTGGCTTTTTATCGGGCGGGACGTGCCTATATTTTCGAGACGGACGAAGAAAATCATTTTTATAACTGTACCTATGAAGTTGTAGCGGAAGGAGTAAAAGCGGAAATAAATAAATTGCAGGAAATTCCGGTAGACTTCATGGCGTGGTGGACATCACAGATATTGGGCAAGAAGCCTATTTTATTTGAAACATTAAAGCCGATGCCTGGAATGGGGCAGGGTGAATATGAGGTGTTGTCCCGTCAGGGAATTAAGGCTTTGATGGCGACTCCATTGGTAGTTAATGATCATGTCTACGGATTTATGGGAGTAGATTTGGTGGATGGTTCCGCTTCATGGTCGGACGAAGATTATCGCTGGCTGTCTTCTTTGGCCAATGTAATCAGTATTTGCCTTGAACTACGTAGAGCGAAAGAGAAAGTAATCTTCGAACAAGCAGCTTTGGCACGCAGTGAAAGACTCTTCAAAAACATCTTTGCCAATATTCCTGCCGGGGTGGAGATTTACGATAAAGAGGGGAATCTGGTGGATTTGAACGAGAGGGATATGGATATTCTGGGAATTTCAGATAAGTCGGAGGTGATCGGACTCAATTTCTTTGAAAACCCGAATGTGGATGCCCAGATACTTGAGAGTATACGCAAGAGCAGTATTACGGATTTTCGTGCCCGTTATTCGTTCGAATGTGCCCGCCACACGGGGTATTATCGTCCATTGAAAGCCGGTGTCATCGAACTTTATACAAAAGTCCGCAAATTATATGATAATCATGGTAACCTTACCGGATATATCCTTATTAATATGGATAATACGGAGCGTATTGATGCCTTGAAGCGTATTTCTGATTTTGAGAATCTGTTTCTTCTTATATCTGATTATGCCAAGGTGGGATATGCCAAACTCAATCTGCTGAATCGTCAGGGCTATGCCATCAAGCAATGGTTCAAGAATATGGGAGAGGATGAGAATACACCTCTTTCCGATGTAGTCGGTGTTTACTCCAAAATGCATCCGGATGACCGTTCCCGTATGCTTGCTTTTTTTGAAGAAGCAAAGAAAGGGAAAGCAAAAGCCTTCAAAGGTGAGATGCGTATTTTGCGTCCCGGTACGAAGAATGAATGGAACTGGGTGCGTACCAATGTAGTGCTGAATCTCTATGAGCCGGAAAAAGGCCAAGTGGAATTGATTGGAGTCAACTACGATATCACTGCCTTGAAAGAAACGGAAGCCAAACTGATAGAGGCAAAAGAGAAAGCCGAAGAATCCGACCGGTTGAAGTCTGCTTTCCTTGCCAATATGAGTCATGAGATACGCACTCCGCTGAATGCCATAGTCGGTTTTTCCAGCCTGATGGTGGATACGGAGGATATGGAGGAAAGACGGCAGTACATGGATATTGTGGAAGAAAACAATGACCTGTTATTACAATTGATTTCAGATATTCTTGACTTATCGAAGATTGAGGCGGGAACATTCGATTTCACCGAACGTGAGTTGGACGTAAATCTGCTTTGTGAAGATATTGTTCTCGCTATGAGAATGAAGGCCAGGCCGAACGTGGAAATCCTTTTTGACCGCCATCTGCCGGAATGTCGCATCATGAGTGACCGCAATCGTTTACATCAGGTTATTTCTAACTTTGTAAACAATGCGATTAAATTCACGGAAGAAGGAAATATACGGGTAGGCTATGATCAGCTTGATGAGGCTCATCTGCGTTTCTACGTTGCCGATACAGGCATTGGCATTGAGCCGGAAATGCAGAACGAGATTTTTGAGCGTTTCGTCAAACTGAATTCCTTTGTACATGGCACAGGACTCGGACTTTCCATTTGCCGCAGTATTGTGGAACAACTGGGTGGCGAGATTGGCGTAGATAGCGAACCGGAGAAAGGGTCTTGCTTCTGGTTTACCCTGCCGATAAAGTAAAGTCGTTATTCCTTTGTGCGGTTAGTCCGTGCAACTCTTTCTGATAAAGGCTGTTTAGAGTGCCGGCATGGGGACACTGACATTTTTTAAGATGTCGCTTTGAGCCAGATAGCTGCTATTATTGGCATAGATAAACATAACACTGCCATCTTTAATTGTATTAATGATGGGCTTGGCTAGTTTTGTCGGGAGGGCAGGACATCCCAGACTTCTCCCCAAACGTCCCGAGGCGGCTACTGTCGGATTGGCGTATGAAGCCCCGTGCACGACGATGGAACGTTCTTTTGCTTTGTCATTGATTCCTTTTTCGAGTCCGTTTAGGATGAGTGAGTAGCCGTTTCCGCCTTGGTAAGTGTTTTCAGTGAGATAAAATCCCAATGAACTTTTATAAGAGCCGTTTTGGTTGGAAAAAGAAGTGGCATAGTTCCCTCCACTGTTTCGTCCGTGTGAGACTACTGATGAAAACAGCAGTTGTTTCTTCTCCATATCGAAGACAAAAAAACGTTTTTCGGTAGACGGCTTTGAGAAGTCAATCAGCGTCAGAATCGGTTTACTCTTCTCCTTGATGCGGTTGTAACCGGCGACAGCCTGACGGAATGCAATGAAATTGACAATTCCACCCAACTCCATTTCTTCAAAGAGTTGTTCGCCGGCAGCTAATTCGGACACAGGAGTCGGAGAGTCAGATGCAGGAACGGCCATTGTGTCGACTGAAACATGGCTGAATGGAATGAAAAGGAATGATAAAAATAATATAACTTTCTGAAGCATAGGGCTTAAGCTTGAAATAAAATCGCGGTAAAGATAGGGATTTTTATTCCAAAACAAAAATAATCGTCTCATTAACAGGTGCCCAGTCGAAAATAAATTTGGCATGGGAAGTTGCGTTCCGTACACACATATGTGATCGGGGAGTGGTTCCCAGTGACCAGCTGTATTCTATCTGTGTCTTTCGGGGCTCATTGACAGGTACTCCGTGAATGTAGGCCCCGTCCGTGAAGCGGCTGGCGTAAGGCGCATAACCTCCTGTCTCTTTCGAGCCGTCTTTCAGAAATATCATTTTCACCTTCTTTTCCTGCAGTACGAACATTCCTAAAGGGGTTTCCTGCGCATACGGCGGTCGGTGAAGTCCGGTAGTAGAAGGGTTCATACTGCGTACTACCCATTTCCCTTTTTCCGTGCGTTCCAGTGCGGTAATATTCTGATTATGGCGGTCCACAAAGATGGCTTTATTGAAAACCACCGTATCTCCGATCACTTTGACATACTTTTTAGGAATCATCCATTCGCCTTCTGTAAATATCGGTTCTGCTTTGACAAAGTTTTCTCCGTCCTCAATAAAACGCGTCAGTTCACCATCCTGCCCGTAGCGTTCGGGGGTTACCGTATCCGTCAGCAGATAAAGCGGGACAGACTGGTATCGTTCTACCCCAAGCGTGTCCGCTACCCGTCCGTAGGCATTTCTTTTGAAGTTTTTCACCAATGGAGCTTCACCGTTTCTGTTCTTGTAATTCTGGAGGATAGCCCATTGAGACGGCTGTATTTGTATATTTTCGAGCAAAGCAAGCTGTTCCTTTATTTTCTCCCATTGGAAACTGCGGGTCGTATCTTTATAAGGATATGTATCTTCCAGCGTGTACTTATCATACAGCAGCTCTTTGGTGATTTGAATTTCTTCCGGAGTAATCTTTTTGACGACGGGTTCTGCCACAGTTTTCGCAATTGTATCCTGTGCCAGCGAATCGACCTGCAAAGTTTTATCAGAAGATTTTTGTCCTGTACGTGAAGTGCAGGAACAGAGTACGCAAAAAGCGATGGATATGCCAAAACTTATTTTATTCATATAATCTATACAGTTCATCTTGGGGTTCGTTTACGAATATACGTTATTATAAGGAATAATCCGCTTCTATTGTTTAAAAAGTGTGGAACAAATATGCTTCTTTGCCATTAATAACCTGTTGCTAGTCATTTTGTCAGTCAAGTTCTGCCAAACAATCATTAGTTTGCTTTGGCATACTTTTCGCAAC